>Ga0272441_10001993_pt1 | contig 42614 bp, 32 predicted proteins | sample SSMProp6N_FD_193582 | JGI IMG/M metagenome (GOLD analysis project Ga0272441, IMG submission 193582) | Marine sediment archaeal communities from Little Sippewissett salt marsh, Falmouth, MA, United States - SSM-Prop-6N | ecosystem: Environmental > Aquatic > Marine > Wetlands > Sediment ...
TATGTACGACCGGGCAGAACGGCGCCATGAACTTCCGGCTTTGAAGCTCCTGCTCAAATTTCTCCTTCATTGGCTCCATCAGCTTCGAATGGAAAGGCGCGCTCACACGCAGCCGGGCAATTTTTTTCACACCATGCTTCGCGGCATTGTCTATTGCACGATCGACCGCTTCCTTATGACCGCTCAGCACTATCTGTTTCGGGCTGTTGATGTTCGCGACATCAAGCACCTGCCCACCAGCGGATTCCTCGACAAGCTCGTATATCTTGTCGATCCTGGCGCCCACCATCGCAGCCATCGCCCCGACACCTTCGGGAACAACGTCCTGCATCAGCTTGCCCCTGGTCCTGACAATCTGCAGCGCATCCTTCAGTTCAAGCACTCCTGCAGCCGCTAGGGCCGAAAATTCACCCAGTGAATGTCCCGCGACATAACTGGGCATTGCAATTGATCCAAGCGTACGAACGAGCAGTTTCCAGGCTGCAAAAGAAGTAGCCAGAATGGCAGGCTGGGTGTTTTCGGTCAGCATGAGGGTCTCTTCCGGACCCTCCATTATTAGTTTGGCCAGGTCGAAACCCAGCGCTTCCGATGCCTCGATGAAAACATCGGCTGAAAGGGGATCGTCCAGCAGGTCTTTGATCATACCTGTTTCCTGCGATCCCTGTCCCGGAAATATGCATGCGAATTGTGTCATTGTTTTCGCCAGTCACGACCGGGCCTCAGCCGGTCGGAATATGTATCTGTTGATGCGTCTTCTGAACTTATCAGGTCAAGCCGCGGAAGCGGATCCACCGCCCATTTCACCAGCACTCCCCCCCACGTAAGTCCTGCGCCGAAACTCACCAGAAGAATGTTATCACCCTTCTTTATCTTCTGTTCCAGCTCCGCTTCGTATATGCATGATGGTATCGTGGCGGATGTTGTGTTTCCGTAGCGCTCAATGTTGTTGTAAATCCTGTCCTTGGTCAGCTTCAGACGCTTGGTCACCGCATCGATAATCCTCAGGTTGGCCTGGTGACCGATAAACATCGATACATCGTCGGAGGTCAGACCGTTCCGGTCCAGAAGCTCCTTGGCTACCGAGTACATCTGCCTGACCGCTATTTTGAACGTCTCATGCCCTTCCATGTGGATAAAATGCTCACCCCTGTCAACCGTCTCATGAGTGGCCGGATGAGCGCTTCCTCCCGCGGGCAGGTGAAGCAGTTTCTGGTACCTGCCATCAGATCCGATCTCGATGTCGATTATTCCATATGGTTCCTCGATAGATTCTAGAAGTACTGCAGCCGCTCCATCACCGAATAAAACGCATGTCTCGCGTTTTTCATAATTCGTGATACTGGACATTACGTCCGCTCCGACCACGAGCGCACGGTCAACACGACCGGATTCGATGGCTGTTACTGCCTGGTGTAGGGCATAAAGAAAACCCGAACATGCCGCGAGTACATCGTACGATGGCACACCGATTGCACCTAGTTTTCCGGCAAGTGTATTGGCCGATGCAGGAAAAATGTGATCGGGGGTAACTGTACCTACAACGATCAGATCCAGATCGCTTGGCCGCCACCCGACCCTCGCGAGTGCTTCGCGGCTCGCTTTAAGAGCAAGGTCGCTCTGTCTTTCACCATTGCGGACAACATGTCTCTGACGAATTCCGGTCCGTTCGAGTATCCACTCGCTGGTCGTGTCGACCATCTCCTCGAAGTCCTTGTTCGTCAATATACCCGGTGGCATGTACTTGCCCACCGATACTATCCCTGCCCTCCTGGTTACGCCGATATTCTCGGCATCTCGCTTGGCCATTGCTCTGCTCCCTTACGGGTTTTACTCCGGCTGAGCCGGTTCTGGTTCCTTCTTTACCTTATCAGCTTCCTTCGTTACCTTATGGAACTCCCGCAGTCCTTTCTCCAGTGCTTCAAGGTAATGCGTTGATGACAAGCTCGCGGCAAGCTTTATCGCGCTTGATATCGCACGCCTGTTGCTCTTGCCGTGTGCTATCACCACATTACCCCTGACACCGAGCAGTGCCCCACCTCCGTACTCCTGCCAGTCCAGCCGGCCCTTTATTCTCTTAAAGACCGGATACAGTATGGCGGAGGCCATTCTCTGTAATCCACGTGTCAGCCCGAGTTCGTCGCGTACAACATTCATGATCAGCGATGAAATTCCCTCTACCGCCTTAAGAGCTACGTTGCCGGTAAAACCATCGGTGACTATGACATCCGTCCCGGACGACCCAAGGTCGCTTCCCTCCACGTTTCCGATAAAATTCAATCCACTTGTTTTTAAAAACTTGTGCGCTTCCCTAGCCTGCTTTGTCCCCTTCGATTCCTCTTCACCTATCGATAAAAGCCCGATCCTCGGATTCCCCACTCCCCATATCACCTTTACGTACGTCGATCCCATTACCGCGAAGTTCAGAAGGTCCGAGGTCGTGCAGTCGGTCGACGCGCCCGCGTCCAGCAGAAGCATCTGGCCATCGGGTGTCGGTATCGGTATCGCCGCCGCAGGACGTGATACCTCCGGGAACCTTCCGAGTATCATCGTCGCCCCCGCCATGAATGCTCCGGTATTCCCCGGCGACATAACTCCCGATGCGCGTCCTTCCTTCACTAGACGGATGGACGTCATCATGCTGGAGTCCTTCTTTGATCTGAACGCCTGGAACGGGGGATCGTCTCCGGATACCACCGTGGTAGTGTGAACAACTTCAATACGGTCCTTCACCCCGGGTCCGGACAGAAGTGGGGTAATGCGATTCTCATCGCCTACAAGAATTACACGATGTCCGGTATCGATCGCTCCGGCTACAACCTCGTCGGGTGCGTGATCGCCGCCCATCGCGTCGACTGCTATGGGAAGACCGTTTTCTGACATTGCGAAAATGACCCCGGCCATCCGGGGGAAATCAAATGATAACACAATACAATCCCATGTCCAATATTATTTAAATCGATACAACGAAGGGTTAATAAACTTTAATTTTCAGGATTATATTAATAGATTCGCAAAACCCTTATTTTTCGGGCAGAATCACAGTCCGTTCAACCATAAGGAGAATCCACTGACATGCTTTCCAGATACATATCCATATTGATTGCGATTTCAATACTTCTCCCCGCGGCTACCCTCTGCGCGATCCCGCTGGTCTATGAACCCGACGATACCGGAACTTTCATTACCTCGGGACAGGACATCCTGGCGATCGAGTACCTTGCCGTACGCGACAACCTTACCACCCCGACAGGTGCCGACTACCCGGACGCGGCGCTCAGGATCGTTCTCTATAAACCCGAAAATTATGAATGGCGCGGTCTTATCAGCGAGGACGTCTGGGACAGGCGTGATGAACTCCAGTCATTCTCCATCCCCGGACCGTCAGCAGATGGTAACTGGGCGAACGACGGCATGGTCGCGTTCAGATCGTCCGGAATCTACACGTGGACCGATCAGCGCTTCGACAGAATCGTGTTCAGGATCGTAGTCGACAACCCGTCCGACATCCGCGCGACCGAGACACTTATCTGGGGAATCATAAACGAGACATCTAGCAGATCGACAGTCGAGTTCCATAACGACTCGGTCGATGTCAACTTCCGTACCCTCGACCTTCCCGAGGAGACCGGCACTCCGTCGGTCGAGATAGAAGAGGTCTGGTACGAGAGAAACATCGTGAACGCGGGTTACGAGGGCATCAACGTTCATGTACGGTTCCACGCGTCCGACATGCGGACCCTTGCCGGGCGCATCGGTGTCTACGTCCATTACATGAACTCGAACGCGCCGGTCGAATGCTACGTGCAGGACGCGGCATACCGCACCTCCGAGGGATCGCTCACGATCCAGCAGGACTTCATGCCGCTCATGACCGAGACAACGTTCACCGATTTCATATTCTTCATCCCGTACGCCGCGTTCCCCGAATCGCACAACTTCATCGAGTACTACACGACCGTCCAGGTCCTCGACAGCTCGTGGATGCTCATGGCGTCGCACGAGTCGGGTTCGTTCGCGCTCAGGAATCCGGAAAAGAACGACTGAAAGTCGCTGATGTACTGCGCGATCGGAAAATTGCGGGATGACAAACGTGAAATTATCAAGTAGAATACGCCGTCCCCGATTTTACGGATGCCTCGCGGGATTGACCATAACGGCGGCACCCCGTAAAATAGGGTCTGAACGCGTGGGGCGTTAGCTCAATGGGAGAGCACCAGCTTTGCAAGCTGGGGGTTGTCGGTTCGAGTCCGATACGCTCCAATTTCAAGCCTAACACGCCCTTTGGCTATCAGGTCGAAGGGCTTTTTCTTTGTGTTTATGAGGCTTCCAGAGCATAGCACTGTGTTCGAGTACACCATGTTAATGAGCTCTCTTCTGGTGCTGTAATCTCCCTCGAGAAACATCTTTTCCGCCATTGAAGTGACGCTAAGAATCTGTTCTGCTGCATCGTAGAAGCTGAGATCGGCTTCCCTGTATGCACGGATCTGGTCGTGAACTTCACGAAGGTCATTTGACAGATTCGCATGCTCTTCCCGCCACATACTCTTGGGTATATCACCATCAAGCTTGTCACGGTACATCATGGTGATTTGGTCCTGGATCAATCGAGCCTTTTCACTGAGGGAACCGATTGCCTCACGGTTCTCATGTGCCCTTTTCAGATGCCAATCCCGGATTGTCTTCAGTACACCATCGTATACTTCCGGGATCAACTGAAAGTCTCTCATCGATTCGGCATACTGACGGTCGAGTTCTTCCTGCCGTATCCAGCCATTGTCTTTGCAGGTTCCTTTGTTCTGAGTACAGTGGTAATAAATGTATTTCCCCTTTTTAAGTTCCCCCACAATTGCACATCCACAGTGATCGCAGGTTATTAATCCCCGATAGGTGAACAATCCATCAGAAACCTGATTTGCCGGTTTCGTTGATGCGTCCAGCAACATCTGAACACGGTCCCAGGTTCGCTCATCGACCAGTGGTTCGTGATTACCAGGATAAATATCACCCCTCCATAGAATCTCCCCTTTATAAAACGGATCTCGCAACCTGTCTGAGAAAGTCGATTGCACAAGTCTGTAGCGATATCGGCGTCTGAATTCTCGGTAGAGTTCTCTAACTGATATATCACCAGCGGCAAACCGATGGTATACCCAACGGATCGCTTCAGCTTTATCGGGATCCGGAACGACCGATACAGTACCTTTTGTATTACGATAGCCAAACGGTGCACGGTGAGGCCAGCCACCTGACAGTACCTTCTCAGCCATCCCCTTCTGTATTTCCTCAGATAGATTGTCCACATAGTTCTTCGCCATGAGGACACGTATGCCGTGGAAGAACTTGTCGGACGACTTCGCAGACGGTCCAATGATCATCCCCTCTTTGACGAAATGAATATCAATCCCAAGCTCATCGATGGTTACCCAGTCCTTGATGTTCCGGTACAGTCTGTCGGTCTTTTCAACAAGGATTGTCTGACACTTGGCGTCGGTATTGATCAATTCCAGCATTTCACGAAACATCGGACGTCCTGATTGCTTGGCAGTCTCGATCTCGGTGAATTCCCGGATCACGACGATCTTGTTTTTATCGGCGTATTCCCGGAGTAACCTTAGTTGTGCATCGATGGAGTAACCCTCAGATTGTTCCTTTGACGAAACCCGTGCGTAAATAACAGCATCAGTCATGATTGACACACCCTCTATTTGGATCTCGGCACCAATCAAATCATATCAAATCGAATAGAATTTATGAATGGAAAACTTGGTAAACTGCTAAGAAAACCGAGAAAAAACTTAGGTTGTTTAAACGCTCTAAGGCTCATTAACAGTGATTTCAACGAGATCATTTCTTTTTTTTCGATTGCGTAATAGAAGGTAAAAAACGGCCTGTGTTATGCATGTGGGTATAGTCCACTGTATATACATCCGATTCATCCCTAACGAGCCCACCCCCTACTTCCCACAACAAAAACAAACCTGAAAGGAGGTCATTACCATGAGTAGATGGCGAATCTACACACCATTCGTATGCCGTGTTGTGATCGAGGAAACTGACACGCACAGTATGCGTCAGTTCACATGTCTTACTGAAGACCAGGTAGTTCAGAAGGTCAAGGAGAACATTCTGTATCGCTGGCCAGCAGCTGAATTGGTTGATACACACCATTTTGGTCATAAGGCTATCGATGTAAGCAGAGACGGTCACTTCTACTACGAAGAGCCTGAATCTACAGCGTTTCTATACGTTGTTGCGAAAGGCTTCTGAGTACACCCCGCATGCCTGATTCAGGCAAATTTCCCCAATTCCAACGAAAGGAGGTTATCCCATGAACGTTTACGTCTGGTACGGAGCTTCGATGGACGAACTGATCGATGAGTACGGCATCTCAGCCATGCTCGATTCAGTTTTCGAGGTCGAATGCTCTTGTGGCGAGGTTTATTCCCTCGAACCTGATGGTGTATGCACCTGTGAATGCGGTGAACGTGTAGTCTCCCCGCTTGTCGCAAACAATCTCATTTGAACCCATTCCAAATCACTATCAGTCCCGCACTCCGAGCGATCAAAGTCGCTCTTTTTTCATTTCTGAATGTTGCAGGGAAAGGCAAATTCCACAAGGAGATGAAATTCATTGAAACTACTCACAAATGAAGACCTGAAAAAGCTTCAGGCACAAGACCCATACCATCCGTCAGGACCTGGCAAGGAATTACCAGCTGAAGAATTGATGATCGTGGTCAAATTCTTCACTCCCGATTCCTCCTGGACCTGGTGGGCATGTTCTGCTTCGCAGGATGAGAAATCCGGTGACGTGCAGTTCTTTGGACTCGTTCAGGGATTCGAGAAGGAAATAGGTTACTTCTGCCTGAGTGAACTCGAATCGATTAAAGGTCCGCTTGGACTTCCTGTTGAACGTGATCTGTACTGGAATCCGATTCCACTATCTGAACTGTTATAGGACCGTGCAGAGAAAGGCAAATCCAACTATCACAAGGAGAATCACATTGAGCACAACCAATCGCAAATCTGATAGGGTTATCAAAGACCTTTCAGAACCAAACACACCTGATAACACACCAGCACACTGTCACGAGTGCTGGAAATTCACTTCCTGTAACCAGGCTCAGCACATGACAGCTGACACAGAATCTGTCAACGGATTTGTCGAGACCGAGAAGTACGTCGATTACTTCTGTGCAGACTGCCTTCCGGACGATGCCCCTCAGGAAACCACATTCCCCATCGACACTGAGGAAACCGACAGTCCTTGCCACTGTTCTGTATGTGGAATTCCATTGATCCACTCACTCACATCCGAAGGAATCCATTCTATTCGTCAGACTACAGCAGAAGGCAAACTTGGATGCTGTCGAGAGCTCTGGCCTGTAGTCTGGAGCGATTACCTTCCACCGGAACCTTACTTCGACCGCTTCGATATCTGCGAAGCACACTACCTTTACGCCCGTCATTATGGTGAGTACCAGACTATCGCAAGGCTATATCACATGGCATTCACACCAGGTCTATCCCTTACAACTCACGACTGTCCTGAGGAAGCATTGACCGAGAACGGACAGGCGATCTACTACAGACTCATATCACTACGCAGCAGGTAAGGCAATCCCCAACAAACATAGGCAGACTCACTGCCGAAAGGAGAATCAGTTGAGACTCACAAAACCAAGTGAGGCGATTCCGCATGCCCATGAGCAGCAGGAAGAGCCTGAATTCAAAGGTACTACAGAGGTTCCCACTCCACCAATTAAGGAACCAGCGATCAACAACAGTGACAGGATTAAATGGCTTGAGGATGCGTATCAGCTTCTACGATCCGAACTACTCCCTGAAGCACCGGAACGAATCACTATCGTTTTCGGATTCCCATCAAAGGGATGTAGGCCTTCTAAGAACCAGCGCATCGGCGAGTACGCTCATCAGTTCATGCAGGGATATCCTGAATATCCCGTCAACAGTGGACTGATCTCGCTACATCCCACAATCTTCAACGATCCCACACGTGTCCTCGATGTTTTGCTACACGAGATGGTTCACGCAGCAACACCAGGCGATGGTCATCGTGGAGGTTTCCCCAAACTTGCCAGACGTGTCGGACTTACCGGCAAGATGACAGCGACAGTAGCAGGTCCTCAGCTCAAAAAGAAGCTCGATCACTTTATCTCAGATGTACTTCCTCCAATGCCACCTGGCTATGGAGACCTCGCACCGAAGCGTAAGAAGCAGACGACAAGGATGCTGAAGTATGTATGCACTGAGTGCGGTCAGATTATCCGAGCAGCCAATGACAATCTTTATTGTGTTTGCGGCAACTGTGATGAGATGTATCTCCCAGCTTAACCAATATCGTTTAAACCATTTCCCATTTCAACAGAAAGGAGGTGTCTTATGGAAGATCTTCATGACCTGATCGAAGATATCGTGATGATGCAGAAGAAAACCTGTGTCGTGGATGTTACGTGTGAATGCGGTCAGATCCATCGTGTCCCCCTCGATGGTTACCGTATCTGCGAGGTGTGTGGACGCAAAGTTTACTCACCAGTCATCACAGGTGAATTGAATTAACTGTACGCACACGTAGTGCAGGGAGAGGCGTTTCCCAATTTCACAATCTGAAAGGAGCCAAACATGGCTGCAAAACAACCGTGGTATTCGATTACGTCACGGAACGGCTATCTCTACGTCCATTTCAGGTCGATTCCACCAAGAACAATCCGCAACCGCATGAGAGCTGCCGGAATGTGGTTCAGCCGGTCAGAGCAAGCTTGGATCGCTGATGACCGTTTTACAGACGAGTCCATATGCAGGCTCATCAGTACTCCCCTATCAGAAGCACCATCAAAGGAGGTGATGTAATGAGCGAGATTCAAGTCTGTATCGCAATGATCCTGTTCGGGGCAATCTGTTTTGTCCATGGAGTCAGATTCGGATATCGCTGGCACAAGTCAGAGATCTTTCCCCACCAAGAAATCGACGAACCCAACTTCCGTGTTATCTACATGGACCCGAAACTCGTTCGGAAGATGTATGGCATTCCTGAACCCAAGGAACGTCGTTAATCCCTTTATTCAAGCATCACACAGAACACCAATTTCAATGAAAGGAGGAATAACGTGTCCCAACATTATGAAAAGCCTGAGCGTGATTGCTCAAAGTGTACCGGCAATACCTTCCCCAATGGTTGCGCCAATTTCTGTGACCTGTTCGATTACGAAGACGATGATATCGACCTTGATCCGTCAGAGTCGAGAGGCGAATCAGTCTGTGATAACTGCATGTCAGCGATAACAGGTCATTGTCCAGGACAGCTTGACTGCGATAAGTGGCATAGCTGGATCGGTCACTCACGAAAGCCAATCGATGAAGATCAGTTCGAACCTCGCACCATCGGATTCCATCTTCTGGATTCTGAAAATAATTAAAATGCCGTTGTCCCTTGACAAGCTCCTGGAAATATCGTATCATCCGGATTAACTGAGCAATTCGAGTTGCTCAGGTATGAAGATGAACGGTAGGGACTTGGCCCGACAACCGTTCAGGCAACCAGCGAAAGCGGGTGCCAAAGCCAACCCCGAGAAGGGAACCATGACTGAGTAGCTTCGAGGAACTGTATTGCCCTCATGGCTATTCTCAACCGAGGGTTTTTTTATTGCTCTTGTTGATCGCATGGCCACCGCCACAAATCTCCGGCTTGGTTTCTTGCCAAGGAATCCGTAAAGGAAAACTAGAGGTGACGGCGATGGCAAACTCAAAAACAACCCCAAACTTAAAAAGTGCGAAAAAGACGCACTTTAAAAAGTCAAAAAAAGTACTTCCTCCGCTTCCTGCAATTCTTACAAAACCGCTTGGACTTGTAGGTTGGTCAGAACATGAAGCTGTTTTATTGGCTGCCTTAGTAACAGGTGATCCACTTATATTAATCGGACCGACCGGATCTGCAAAAAGCCTTCTTCTCGAACGACTCGCTGAAAGCCTTGAAATGGAGTACCGCTTCTACAATGCTAGTTTGATCAATTATGACGATCTGGTAGGTTTCCCATTCCCTGATGAAAAACGGATGACGATGAAGTATATCGCCACGCCGTCGGCGATATGGGATGCTGAGATTGTTTTTTTTGATGAAATCAACAGGACAAGACCTGAGTTGCAGAACAAACTTTTCCCCATAGTTCATGAAAGACGTGTTCAGGGGATAAATCTTGACAAGTTAAGGTACCGCTGGGCTGCTATGAATCCACCACCTTCCCCTGACGACTCTGACGAAGATACGGATATCTACTTTGGTGCCGAACCTCTCGATCCTGCGCTTGCTGATAGGTTCAGTTTCATTATCGAAGTACCGTCATGGGAACACCTAACAGATGGTGATCGACGAAGTGTAATTCGTGAACAATTTACGGGTAAGCACTTATTCGCTGAATCGCCACGACAGTTAATCGAAACTGCTCAGGATGTTCTCCTTAAGTTGCAGAGTTGCCCCCCCATGAAGCTCGAAGACTATGTTTTAAGTGTTTCATCTCTTTTACACAGTAGGAAGATTCGACTTTCAACCCGACGTGCTGCTGTTATTCACAGAAATATCCTGGCTGTACATGCATCAAGAATTGCTTTGTATCAGCGGTCAGGCATCGAATGTAATGGCGAAACGATTGACTGGAGTACATCCGCATTTACAGCACTGACGCACAGTCTTCCACAGGTATTGGAAGGCAATAAGCCTGATCCTGTGTCAATTTTGGGTATTCATCGACAATCCTGGCAATTATGTTCGTTAAATCAGGAGAACGTTTGGAAAACGATTCTTAGCGTAGAAGATCCAGTACAAAGGTGCATCGAGGCATTGGGCAATGTAGATATCGTCGGTACTGATCGTTTATCTGACCTTGTACTCGATGCAATATCAGCGCAATCAGAAATAGCCGATCGAAGAGCAGTGGCACTTATCTTTTATAAAGCCACACAATACGTAAAGCCATTGAAAGCTACCGTTTACGAAACAATGGCGAACATACTTGCCGATGTTCTACGTCCCAATTCCATTGAATATGATTACGCAGGAGATGAGGTGCCCACTGCAAAACGTATCTGCTCCACGTTGCTGAGGAAGAGTACAACTGAAACTAAGGAACGAGATCTGTGCTTGGTGAATCTTTTAAGATCACTTATACCGGACAAATTCGATGAGATTACCCCATCAGCTCTGAAAAAACGGTTCTGTACATTATGGGATCAGGTCGAATCTTCACTTGAGACTGAAGAAGGAGGAGTAAAATAATGAACACTTCACATTCTAACAATTCACTGAGAATTAACTTTTGTGGTCCACCGTTTGCCTGCTGGGAAAACAGTGTCAGGACAAAGAGAACGAGAATCGACCCAATCTATGGCCGCACGATCCTGTTTCATCTTCCATTGGCCTGTTATGCGAATGATTTGCTTGATGCATTCCATTTCACCCAGGCATTCAAGGTTGACAGTGCTAAGACACTTTTTATTGCCAGGGACGAGGTTGATCCGGGCTTACTCACATGGGAAACAATTACGGATGCTGCCAGTTACAGGTGGGACCAGGAAATTTCCAGATTCCTTCGTGAAGTTCCAGATACTGATAAGCCAATGGAGGTCTCAGCACTAAGTGACTACAAATTCCCTGATGCAATGATTGGTTGGGCTCCAAAGGATAAGCCTTGGAAGTGGGTCAATTCCCATGCATCTGCAATTTGTACGGATGTAAGGCTTACTCTCCATGTTCTATCACATCATGAAGGAAACATATTCATGGCAACCCGACCCGAGTCCAAGTTTTGGGATGTTCTGTTTCAGGATGGATTCGAGGTTAATGAAAACATCGTGGTTCCATGCGAACCATCGAACCAGTTGATTGAAAGGTTGGTTGCCGAGATAAAGGAGGAGTTGAAATGAATTTTACACTCACTGAAAAGACAGCTCTCGATGTTAAAAGTAGGATAATGAATGTTCTGCCAGCATCGACGTATCATATGGATCGTTTTCTTCGACTGGTTGATGTCACACTCAGTGATGAATGCGCCACGGCATGTATTGAGTCTGGTCCCCCTCCGAGAATGGTACTTGGGAAAAAGTTTGTCGCAACGAACTGCCGAACGGATGAGCATCTTTTTATGCTGGTTCTGCACGAACTTTATCATGTAATTCTGGGACACAACCTGCACTTTAAAGATTTCGGAATTGCTGAGAACATCGCTTTTGACGCTGTCATTAACTCTACGCTTTGCCATTCTTTCCGTGATCCCGTGTATGTTGGATTCTTCGAAAAGACTAACTCATGGAAAGATTTCCCCGGAAGGCTGTTAAGACCCCCGGTTGGATGGCTTGCAGATAAACCATGGACGTTACCAGAAGATGTCTCAACACCGGAAAAGCGTGTTCTTGATCTTCTCTACAGAAATCCACCAGATACAGTAACATACAGCGATATTCTTAAGTTGCTTGAAAGCAATGGAATCGAAAGTTTGAGTCGTGGTGATTACGTTCTGCTTGGTGATCATGACAAACGAAACAATGGACAGGATGCTGATGTTGTGCGGAATCCCTTGGTCAAGGAAATACTGGTTGATGTGACTGCTGGATGGGATCAGTCAGATAAGTTCCAGGGACTAACGGATGCGATTAAAAGGTTCAGGGCTCCGAAACCAAAACAACCGAGAATGGAATTTCTTAAAGCACTCAGGAAGCTCATGAGTAAAGCAGGCATACTGGATGCACGCTCTTACAAACATCTGGAACGTAAAAAAGTAGCCTGCAAAATTGAGCAAAATACAGTCATTCCTGATCCACGTGACCGCACTGCACCAGCTCGAAAGGCATTGTTCGGTAGGACGCCGGTTCTTTACAGGTCGCAAGTTAAATCCTCGCAGCCTCGATGGGAACCAGCGAATAAGAGCCATGTTTATGTTGATATCAGTGGTTCGATGTTCGAGGATCTTCCGTGGCTGCTTTCCGCCATGGATGTCCTCGAACGCAAGGAGCTATGCAGCATCTTTGTCTTCAGCACAGCCGTAGACTGTCCAAAACGTGGACGATTGCTCAAAGATGCCCTGCAAAATACGGGTGGAACTGATATCAACTGTGTGTTCGAACATTTGCTATCATTTCCTAAGACTAAGACACCCAGGCGTATCGTTGTGCTGACAGACGGCTATACAGGTGTGCCTGATAAAGACCTTGTGAATAAGTTCAGAGACAGACGATGTGAATTATTCGTTGGTTTGCTTGGTCCCGAACAATTCAAGATTTGTCTTGAACCGTATTCTAAGTTGATAATGGCAATGCCAACTTTGCAATAATTCTCTCTTGATATGGCTTTGGACGTATGATTGAATTATCCAGCGTTCTTAGAGATAGGAGTTAGTTTATGAGTTCCAAATCTGACGTCATAGTCCTTAAACATGAAGTTGAGTACCGCATTCCATCCAAGTGTAAGCATGGGGAGTTGATTCCTGAGGCTATACGCTTGAAGGCTGTGGAGTATCTTAGCCAGCGGCTGACTGCTTGGTTTGGTGCGCAGGAACGTCATCAACCTCGCAGAGGTCAATGGCCGAGTGAGACCACCGGCAGTTTGATGGAGGAACCGGTTGATATTATCTCGTCCTACATAAGTTCAGATGCTTTCAAAGAACATGAGCAGGACCTACACGAACTTGCTGTGGAGCTTGCTGACCGACTCAGCCAGGAACTCTATGCGCTGGTTATTGACGGCACGATGTACTTACATCCCCAGTCAGATCCATCTGCTCCCTGCATTCATGAAACTGGAGAATATCTTGAACCAGATACTGAGAAAGTGAAGGAGGCCGCTACAAAATCTTTGCCTCCGAGAGATATTGACAAACTTCGTGAAGTTCACCTTCACTTATCAACCTTAGAATCAAAACGGGATGCCATAAAGCTCTTCTGTAATGCTCTTAACTATGATTACGAAGATAGCGAGCTTCCTACAAGAAGCTGGGATAACGACGATAAAGCCCTGTTCGCAGATCCACCACTAGTAATCGCCTCAGGAGCATCCAGCACCTTCGAGATTATTTACACTAAGCTTGACGACGAGGAATTATTCAGAACCCCTGAGCGCAGAATAATCAACTTGCTGATAGGGGATCACGATAATGCTTTGTTCCTGTTCTCAAACAAGGACTGTTCTCTATGGGACTTCATAAATGTAAAACAGAACAGTACTGATACTGGTGATGATGGTCGACGTAAAATCAAACATATCCACCGCAGGATCAGGATCGGTGACGATGAAAAGCTGCGGACCTCAACAGAAAGAATCTCAAAACTGGAACTCCCCGATACTGATTCTCTATCGGTACTGGATATCCAGAAACTCCATAACGAGGCATTCGATGTAGAAAAGGTCACAAAGAAATTCTTTGACGGATATCGTGCCTTGTTTAACAACATGATGGCTGATCTCGAACAGCAAACCGATGATCAGCAATGGGCACACGATTACGCATTGCTGTTTCTGAACCGGATTATGTTCCTGTATTTTATACAGAAAAAGTCCTGGCTTGGTGACGATCCGGATTTCATTAACACGATGTGGCAGGCGTACAGAAAGGATGGTACGAATAACGATTCGTTTTTTGACAAATGGCTGAAGTTACTCTTCTTTGAAGCATTTAACGAGCAATTCCACGGTGGTCACAGGCATCTTTCGGATAACATCAGGGAAGCATTGAGTAAAGCCCCGTTTCTGAACGGTGGTTTGTTTACTGAAAACGAACTGGATAAAGCACATAGCTTTGTTATCACAGATAGTCTGATCCAGCAAATTCTCGGATTCTTCAACTCTTACAACTTCACGATTTCCGAAGACAGCCCATTCGACCAGGAGGTCGCTGTTGATCCCGAAATGATTGGCAAGGTTTATGAAAGCCTCGTCAATGTAACTGAAATGATCGACGAACGGGGTGACGCAGGGATATTCTATACCTCACGTACAGAAATCGAACTCATGTGCAGGTTGTCACTGGTAGACAATCTGGCAAATCACCTGGGTGAAAGCCATAAACCTTTGCTCTACAGGCTCATATTTGCATTCACTGAAGACGAAAAAGATGTTGCTGACAAAGAAGCCCAGAATCAGGACCTTTGGCCGGAGATAGACAAACATTTAAGGAGTCTTACTATCGTTGATCCTGCCTGCGGTTCGGGTTCCTTCCTTATTGGTATGCTCGGGATATTGAATGATCTGTTTAAACGTGCGGAAGATTATATCGGAAATACTGAGAAACCATACGATCGAAAAAAGAGGATTATCGGGCAGTCATTGTACGGCGTGGACGTTATGCAGTGGGCTGTGGATATTGCAGAACTCCGTCTCTGGTTACAACTGGTTGTTGATACAGAAATTCCGTTCCACAAGCGTAAATTGCAGGCTCTTCTGCCAAACCTTGATTTTAAAATCCGCCAAGGGGACAGCCTGATACAGGAGGTTGGTGGAGTAAATTTCAGCCATTCTTTCAGCCTTGAGACCCTGTCAAAATCGCTGAAGGGTAAGTTGAGAAAACTTAAGGCGGATAAGCTAGAATTTTATTCAGGACAAAAGGGTAAATTCAGTAACGCCAAACAGATCAAAGATGAGGAAATCAGATTGTTCAGGGAAATTCTTGACTCAAGATCTGATGACGTGAAAAAAGAAATTAAGAAACTGAAAACAGCAGTCTCCGCAACCGAATTCGACCTGTTGGGAAATGAGCTCAACAAGCTTAGTGAAAAGGAAATTAACTTCCTGGATAAACAGATATCATCACTCGAAATTGAGCTTGAGAAGGCTGTCGCAGCCAGGAAAGCATTGAGAAAAGCAAAAACTATTCCGTTTGTATGGGATATTGCGTTTGTTGAGATCTTCGGAGGCGATAAAGCTGGGTTTGATATCGTCATTGGTAATCCACCGTACGTCAGGCAGGAGCAGATAGCCGATCCCACACTGGGCAGGGATGAAATTACTACAGAAAACAAGAAGGAATATAAACAGAAACTGATACGGTCCGTTTATCAGAAATACCCAGTGTACTTTGGTCGAGATCCAGATAGACCTCATCACAAGCTGGATGCAAAGAGTGACCTGTACATTTATTTCTACTTCCACGGACTTTCACTGCTGAATGAAACCGGAACGTTCTGTTTTATCACGTCGAATTCGTGGCTTGATGTTGGTTACGGCAAGAACCTTCAGGAGTTCCTGCTCAATCAGAGCCATGTAAAGCTCATACTCGATAACCAGGCGAAGCGATCCTTCAAAGATGCTGACGTCAACACTGTTATCGCCTTGTTTGCTGCTCCGAATAGATCTTCCGAAAGTGGGCTGAAGCAAACTGCAAGGTTCGTGATGTTTAAACTCCCGTTCGAGAACGCTCTGTCACCAATTCTATTTGAGGAGATCGATGAAGCCAGGAAACGGGCGAGTAAGCCTGAGTACCGCATTAACCCAGTCAAACAGGATGACCTTCTTGGTGATGGTTGGACCTGGCCGGAAGATGTTACTGACGATATGCGGAAAAAGTCAGGTCGGGGAATCACTGGCAGTAAGTACACCGGCAATAAGTGGGGTGGCAAGTATCTTCGAGCACCGGACGTTTACTGGAGTATTCTCGAAAAGGGTAAAGACAACCTACGCATACTTGGTGAAATTACTGATTTGAAATATGGCATTAAAACTGGAGCGAATGAGTTTTTTTATTTGGATAAAGAGATGATAGCGGAGTGGGGGATAGAACGCCGTTACTTAAAACCGGTACTCAAAAGTCCTCGTGAATGCAAGAAGATTTCAATTGATTCAGATCACTTAAATTATATGGTTTTATCGTGCCATAAAGACAAGAAGTCACTGAAAGGAACGAATGCACTGAAATATATAAAATGGGGCGAGAAGCAAAAGTTTCATCGCAGACCAAGTTGCCGTGGGAGAATGAGATGGTGGGACTTAGATGAAATTACTGGCAATTCGGTGTTTGTAAAAGAAGGTAATGTTACTTCGGCTGTATTTGAGAATTCAAAATCATTCGCAGTCGATTGCAGATTATATGTTGCTGATCTTGCCCCGATTTCTTTTGTGTTCTTAAACTCACTCGTGGCTGCGATGTTCTTTGAGATTTACAATCGTGCAGGTCTGGGTGAAGGAGCAAGGAGCTTGATGGTCGAGGACTATCGCAAGATTCCAGTACTTGTAATCGATCCGGATAAGAAAAAAACGCTACGAGCAGTTAAAAGTATCAAGGATTTACCACCTAGAAATGTACTCGACTACGATCCAGGTGAATGGGATCAAGTCGATGACATTGTATTTAATGCTTTGAATCTTGGTAAGCGACAAAGAAAAGATGTTATCAATGCAGCAAAAACGCTCGTAGAAATTCGACTTGATAAGGCTGGGAGTGTTTAAACCAGTATTGAACAGGAGCTTCGCATGGGAACTGATGATGCTACACCGAAACACAACTTCTCAATTTACAAGCTTTCAGACCTTAAAAACTGCCTGAAAAGCTTGTCTGATCGCAACTATATCCAGGTTTCGCTGAAGAAAAAGTACAAGGACTGCCAACTCTTTATCCAAAGTCCACAGCAAAAACGAAAACCCAAGTGGCTTAAACTGCTGTCAGATGCTGCAAGTAACAAAAAGGACTTGAACAACCTGTGGAATATGACAGCCAGTTTTGTGATTACTATTGCTACGTCGAAAAACTCGTACGCAGTTGCAGGAGGTCAAGGTGCATTTGCCATCCAGCAATTCATAGAACCGCAATTCGGACTGGAAATCGCTGCACGTGTTCTTCCATCGAATCGGTTGCGTAACATCAAGACAAAATTACTTGCAGGACAGACTCAGCAAGAGGATTACACGTACCGTGGATATTTTAACTACGATATCGACCCGTTGGCGTGGGAGAAGTTAACCAAAGAGCTGATAGGTGATCTGAACACAGAAACAATTCAGGATTTACTGGATCTTGAACTGGAAGGGAAAAAGCGAGTACGTCTGCACGCTAAGGAATCATCGTTTTCACTGAAGAAAGCCCTCACATTCGGTGAGCTCAAAACGATGGCGAACGCATTTGATAAGGCGATCAAGAAAAAGCCATTATTTGACCTAGTCACAGGATTTAAGGAAGTTGGTTCTAAGGATTTACGCCAGAAGCTGAATGACAATTTATTGATTGCGTTGTCGAAGCAGTTCAAGGATTATAAGAAAGATCCCGACAGTTTTACAGAAACAACTATCGGCATCAGTCTCAATGACCCGAAAGTGCTTTTACTGTGCTCTGATTTTAAAGTTTCAATTCGAAAAGATACTGCTAACCTTGAAGATTTCGATCTGTGGGAGTTGTTCTCGGTTATCAATGGCTACAAAGGGGAGTTTTTCAAGAAGAGCCACCTGACAAACATCAAAGTGCTCGGTGCTGACGACGATGGAACTGTCCAATTTGAACAGACTCTCAGATCAATGCTGTATGCAGAAATTAAACACGGTAAGCATAACTATGCCTTGATCGACGGTAAATGGTATCTGATGACAGATGAGTTTCTGAAGCGTATGACTTCTACAGTGGTCAATATTCTGAAGGAAGCCTGCGAGGAACTTCCTGGTTACACAATGCCATGCTGGAAACGGACAAAAGACGGTAAGGTAATTACCGAGCCCGACTACATCGATAACCTTGGCAAGAAATCAGGATATTCTGTACTCCATAACAAACACGTCTATATCAAAGGTACTGATAGAAGCGAAATTTGCGATGTTTTGGATCAAACACAGTCCACTAACCTCCTGGTCTTTATCAAAAAGGGTATTAAATCTCATCTTCGTGAAGTATTTGCTCAAGCATCGAGTTCAGCATTATCTTTGGCCAGACTTCCTCAATTCAGTGAAGCCTCTGCTGATAAAGTAAGTAAAGTTACTGGAGTTAAACTCAAACCTGCTGATTTCAACAAATGTGGAATAGTACTGGCAGCCGTTGATCACTCGACCACACGTGGTGATAAACCACTTGAAGAGAAACTCTCCACGGCATGTAAGTTGGATCTCATCAAGGCTTACGATCTGATACGTCGGCAGTTACAGTATCCGATCTTTTATTTCTGCGAGGTACCGCAATGCAAATCGAAAGCCTCCACGAAAAAGCCTTCAAAAAGGAGCAAATCGTGATTCAAAACAACCCTACAAACGTACTATCGGCATTCGAAATTCTACTCGAAGAGGTCGAAGCTGAGATCGAATTCGTCAACCGCATCGGATCAGGTGCTTTCGAGAACAGCGACTACGACAAGGCAAAAGAAGCTCTGGAAAAGGCCGGACAGCTTACATCGTTCCGTGACCAGCTGGTAGCCATGCGAAAAGAATGGGATAACATGGTCCCATCGGAAGAAGATGAGGACGAGGAAACAGCAGCACAGAGACGGAATCTCGGCAGGTTACAGCGTGGTATCCGTACAAAAGAGGAATCCTACTACATTCCGATACTGACTGTACTGAAAGAGTCCGGTGGCTCAGGACGCATGAGCGATGTGATCGACCGTGTTGGCGAGATCATGAAGAACGTACTGCAAGACGTTGACTACGACCCACTTGCATCAGATCCTCGCAATCCCAGGTGGCGAAATACGGCTCAGTGGGCACGTCACGCACTTGTACTCGAAGGACTCATGAAGAAAAACTCCCCCCGTGGAATCTGGGAGATATCGGACAAAGGTGAGGAATATCTAGAGGACCAGAAAGGCAAATGAAAGGCATTCCCGATAACCAAGCCAGTGTAGAGAGCCAATACAAAGCATTCAGAATTGCCGTTATGCAGCTTCTGGTCATGCACCATCCATTGTTTACTGGCAGACAAGCCTACGTCGCTATTAATAAAATATATAAGATCCCAAAACGCCTTGGGATTCCAAGGAAGAACATAGGAAATTTCATAGAGAGGCTACTGGAGCAGGATTTAATTGAAGAATATCAGGAATCAGAGAAGCGCAGTTTCGAACTCACTCTATCTGGATTTAATTTGCTTCGCTCAATGAGAAAAAAGTGGCCTGAAATCTGGCAAGTTAACAAATACAAAAAGATAAGAAAGCCACGTGGTAAAAGAAATTTTGATAAAAAACTGATTCAAAACCTGGCTGACCTAAGAGCACAGTTCATTGATTCAAAAAGTTTTTCAATGAGTGAGTTCCTCACTGGAATGAAAGTCCTGGATCAGATATTTGCGGAGTTGAAGAAGGATGAGCCAGATGTATCAAGGATTAAATCGGGGTGGATTGAATTCAAAAACATCACAGCAAAAGTCTTTACTGGAAAACCTGAGAAGTACCTTATTAAAGATGTTTCCAGGATAATAAAATCCAAAGAACAGGAGAATAAGAACAAGTTTAAATCATCGTACAAACTCGATTTAACTTGCCATTTCTGCGGAAAGAAAGTCGACGAAGATGAAATCGTGACTGATAGATTTGGGTACGGTTATCATAAAAGGTGCTTCAGTAAAGCAAAACCGACGAAATCAAGTTCCGGGAAGGCTCGAATTGGTGAGTACACATTCAGTACGAAATCGAAACACCGGAGCTTCCAGAAGGCTCAGGCTGAGGGCAGAAAAAAGAAGAATAAGGACTGAGGTTGATACAAGGTCAGTATTAAAGAGGTGTATCTTGGTGAAGACGAAAAAAGATGAAATCGAGGCCTTGGTCGAACAGATTCGGGATATAGGTAAACTCGAACAATGCCTGAACACACTTTCTGATCGAGAACGTCGGGTAATCAAGATGAGACTCGGTCTGGATGACGGTAACAGTATGACCCTGGATCAGATCGGTGAAGAATTTGGTGTGACACGAGAACGGATACGACAGATAGAGAAAAAGGCACATCGCAGACTGCAAGCACGGTATCGAAAGTTTGCTGACTTGAAGTCTGGGTAATGTTAGGAGGATTGTAATGCCAACATCAAAACGCAAACCAGGTTGCAGGCAACTAACAGGTCCACCGAAACCTCCAAAGAGTCCTCAACCAAGGAAAGCAAAGTCTGTGAGGCATTTCCTCAGCGAAAAGTGTCCGCAGTGTAGCAGAAACCTTGTGGAAGTGGTTGCGATGAAAGGCAAGTTTATTGGTTGCAGTGGATATCCTGATTGCAAGTATTCAAGGTCAGTAAAAAAGTAGGTCATCGTATTGACAATTGTGGAGAAACAGTTTGAGGATCGGTTATTTCCGGCAGTCATTGACGGTCCTCATGACCCTATGGCTGATGAAATTTCTGCTGCACTTACGATTGTTCCCCGAATAGACGCACTTAAAAAGATATTCTGGGAGATTCTCGGCTTTGAACGACGCACCGACTCCCTATCCCTAAGCCTGCTACCACCTCGAACCGAATTGAGCCTTAACAGCATCGAGGTTTTCGGACAGTCCGATGATTTCAGAGTCATCATTGTCCGAATGGACCGTGGTTCAGTCTGGCTGTGGATGAATATCAGTCCGATCCTGACAGATATTTTCAACAAGTGGGAAGAATCTGTAGTTCTGTTGAGCGATGTATACGAACGTAGATGGTTCCTTGCCTACAGACAGTCTGATACGAAAGAAATTACCGGAGCTGAACTCTTTTCAGATGATAAAAAGGACCTGGAGTTGATCCTTGAACTCACTGATCGCCTGGAAGAGCTCAGTTGGAAAACTACTTTTGAAATTGATAAGGCAATCGATGAAACCCTCGATGATGATGAAAAACTGGAAGCTGTAGACAGGTGGAAAAAGAAACTCAGACGTGTCCAGAGCAGTGTCAGGGAAAAAGAAGGCACGATATGGGCTCTGGAAGAAATGAAAAAGGAGTGGTATGCGTACGAGCTTTTTAAACCTGAGGAAGAGCTTCGAGCATTCAAGTTGTTGCAGAAATTGTGGCCGAAACCCCGTGACTTGATGCCACCGGAATCAATGCCATTTGCGAGATCGCTTGCCAAGGAATGTATCTGTCGGAACCTCAGATTGATTGCCTACGTTGCTGGTAAATATTCTCATCGTATTGGTGCGACAATCGATTACGAGGATCTATTGCAGGAAGGTGCGTTTGGTTTAATGAAAGCTGTGTCGTTGTTCGACTACAGGAAAGGCTGGAAATTCTCGACGTATGCGACCTGGTGGGTAAACCAGACTATCTCAAGATTTATTGCCGATCACAGCAATCTGATACGATTACCAGTTTATAAATATGACCAGTACGTGAAATATAAAAGAGCACAAGGTCTTGTCGATTCACACCAACATTCGTTGGAAGACGCATGTAACCTAGTGGGAATGAATATACAAAATTACTCACAGTGCGAAACCCTTCCTGTCAATCGAGTAGAATTTGAACCGTTAGTAACGATCAAACCGAACCAGGACAATGACGGTGTAAAGGTTCTTGTATCGGATGACGAGAATCCGTTTAAACGTTTGGACAGGGAGGCAACCAGAATTGTAGTCAACAAAGCTCTGGAGAAACTTCCACCGAAGGAATTTGAAATCATCGTGATGAGATTTGGGTTGCTGGGTGAACGTGAACATACTCTGGAGGAAGTCGGTGAGTTACAAGGCGTTACCAGGGAAAGGATAAGACAGGTCCAAAACAGGGCAATCGGAAAACTTCAGAAACGAATCGCTGTTATACTTGGCTGCGAAGATTGTGTCGATCAGGAACATATCGATCAACTTCTAAGCTGCTTTTAAGGGAGATCTATGAGCCACGATATCGTAGACAACCGGAACCGTATTCTCATTGATGAGATTAACACGATACTTGACACCACTGAGATGGCTCGATTCGCTGTCGGGTATTTCTTTCTCTCAGGACTAACAGGAATCGCTGAAAAACTTGCGAAGGTCAAGGAACTCAGGCTTCTGATCGGCAACACAACCAATAGGGAAACATTGGAACAGATAACTGAAGGATACCGTCGTCTGGAATTGATAAGGGACCGAGCTGATGAGGAATTTTATCTGAATAAGCAAAAGGTAAAGGAAATCAAGGTTGAAACCGCAGGAAATATAAAAGATGCAATCGAACTTATGGACCAGACGGATGCAGGCGTTGAGCTGATATCCAATCTGGCAAGATTGATAGAGGAGAAACGGTTAAAGGTTAAGATTTACACCAAGGGGCGTTTACACGCCAAAGCTTATATCTTCGATTACGGAAATATTTACGACAGTGCAGGCAAACCCGTAACAAGACGGGAATCAGGAACTGGGATAGTCGGATCATCCAACTTAACAATCTCAGGGATCAGCCACAACACTGAACTCAACGTCGTTGTGAACGGAAATGATAACCACGCTGAACTTGTCAGATGGTTTGAAGAATTATGGAATGAGGCTGAAGATTTCGATGCCACGTTAATGAACGAGATGAAAGAGTCGTGGGCTCTGGCACCTGTCAAGCCGTATGATATTTATATGAAGACGCTTTACATGCTTGTAAGGGATCGTCTCGAAGGTGGAGATGATCGTGAAATTCTGTGGGATGATGATATCTACAAAGAACTCGCTGACTTTCAGAAGATCGCAGTGCACCAGGTGATCAGGATGATCCGGTCGTACGGTGGAGGCTTTGCAGCTGATGTTGTCGGACTTGGTAAATCATTCATTGGAGCAGCTATAGTCAAACACTTCGCACGAACAGATCGAGCAAGACCATTGATAATCTGTCCTGCACCTCTGGTCGATATGTGGATGCAATACAATTACAAGTACGACTTAAATGCCAGAGTGGAGTCAATGGGAATCCTGACTTTGAATGAGGATGACTCGAACAAAATGTTCGAGGACACGGATCTACGGGACAGAGATTTCCTGCTTATTGATGAGAGCCATAATTTCAGAAACGTCGATACACAGCGATACCGGATCGTTAATCAGTTTCTGACAACGGGTAAAAAGTGTTGCTTCCTGACAGCTACACCACGAAACAAAACAGCCTGGGACGTGTTCAACCAGATAAAATTATTCCACAAGGACGATAAAACAGACTTGCCAGTTGATCCACCTGACCTACGACAGTATTTCAAGTTGATTGAGAAGGGCGAACGTGAGCTCAAACACTTGTTACGGAATGTTTTATATCGTAGGACTAGACGAGATATTATTCGATTCCATGGCTATGATGCCGATACTCATAAGAAAGTTGTACCTACCGACTACAAGCAATACATCACTGGCTTAAAACGGGCATACGTACTGGTCGGTGGCAAGCACCAGTTCTTCCCATTGCGTGAGCTGGAAACTATCAGTTACAACATTGAGGATGCGTACACTGGCTTGTATCAGGATCTCCGGAACTTTATAGGGAAGCCAAGAAAGCGAGTATTTAAGAAGCCACCAGAGGACGAAATATCGTACGCCAGGTATGGACTCTGGCATTACGTCAAAAAGAATAAGCAGGATAAAGATCCCTATGACCAACTCAGAAAAGCGGGATCAAACCTTCGTGGGTTAATGAGAGTACTGTTGTTTAAACGCTTTGAATCCAGTGTTTATGCTTTTCAGCAGAGCATAAGGAATTTATTGGTTGTCCATCAGAGATTTCGTGCAGCTCTTGATAATGGCATTGTCCCTGCTGGCGATGAAGCACAGAATATTCTGTATGACCAGATCAACGAGTCCGAAGAACGAGATATTGCTGATATTCTGGAAGACTTGAGTGAAGTAAGCCAGAAATACAAAATCGAAGACTTTGAGATCGATACTCTGAAGACCAATATCGATCATGATATCGAAATTCTGTCGAGAATCTATGAACTTGTCGAACCCATCACTCCCGAAGAGGACGCGAAACTACAAACGCTGATCGAAAGTTTGTCGAGACTACCATTGAGCAAAGGCAAAGTACTCATATTCACACAGTATGCAGATACAGCAAAATATCTTTACAGGAATCTGAATCCAGGTGAGAAACGAGAAGATATTGCCGAAATTTATTCTACTCATGGCAGCAAGGCATCGATTGTCGGTCGGTTCGCACCAAAGGCAAATCCTGAATACGTTAGGCGATCCACGGAACCTGAATTGATGCTTGTTGTGGCTACAGATGTACTCGCTGAAGGCCTTAACCTCCAGGATTGCGACAAGATAATTAACTATGACCTTCACTGGAATCCTGTCAAGTTGATTCAGAGATTCGGTAGAATTGACAGAATCGGTAGCGAGCACGATAGAATCTACGGGTACAACTTCCTTCCAGAGCTTGGTATCGAAAAGAATCTCGGGCTGAAAACTATTTTGTTAAACCGGATTCAGGAAATTCACGACACCATTGGAGAAGATGCTGCAATACTCGATCCCAGTGAACGACTTAACGAAGAGGCAATGTACGCAATCTACGAATCCAAGAATGGTGGGCAGCTGAGTCTGTTTGAAGCCGACGAAGATGAAGAAGATTTCATCGACCTATACGAAGCAGAGGAAATGCTTAGGCAGCTGAGATCTGACAATCCTGACGAATATGAAAGGATTCAGAAGCTTCGAGACGGTATCAGGACAGGATATGAGCGACCTGGCAACAATGGTATGTTTGTGTTCTGTCAGGCAGGTCGTTTTCAGCAGTTATTCCTGGTTGATGAAACCGGTAAAGTCGTATCACGTGATATTCCCAAGATTCTTGGAACCATAAAATGTGAGAAAACGGTTGATGGTAAACCTCTACCGAATAACTACAACGAAGGACTGATGAAGGTTAAACGGACTTTTGATGGTGAAGTAAAACAGCAAAAGTCGGAACGCCAGCATTCACTCTCACATACACAAGGTCAGAAATACATAATACGTGAGTTGAAATCCATCTTTAACGAAACAGATGACGATGATGTTAAAGAGCGAGTCAATCTATTCCACGAGGCTTTCAGGAAGTCGATTAACCCAGCGATAAATAAAGAACTTAACCGGATTCGTAAAAACAGTCTTGTCGGTGATGCCTTGATGGCTGCACTTCGAGATATTTACCTCCAGCACAACGTGAAAGACTGGATCAATAGCCAGGACAAAAAGGAAGAAGAAAAGACTGACTATCCAAGAATTATTTGCAGCGAAGCTTTGCTGTAGGACTTCAGGAAATATCATTCGTACACTTCAAAATCATATTCTTCCTTAAGGGTTTTATCATCAACATCTCGCCAGATTGGCTTTCGTGTTGCTATATCGCATCCGATAAAGACTTGAGTTTTATAAATTGGTAATGATTCCTCAGTCCATCCCACTGGTACTTGCCGTACTATCGGCTTTAATGGCTTTTTCTCATTGGATATGGTCTTTGAACTTTTATGATTCTTTAATGCCTTAACCTCCTTTTCACGGGAATCCAATTTATTCAGCCTGGACTCCAACTTACGCATATGCTCGAATAAATCTTGTTTTTCGTAATAAATAGACTCAAGCTCTTCATCTTCTGGAGTTCTATCGCTTTCAGTAAACTTGTTCCACGGATTGCGCACAAATTCTATCTCATCCGCTTTGTTCATTTCCTGTAATTCTTCTTCAGTATAGTCTGGCATACTATCAAAATCCGGATCTGGTACTTCTTCTGAAGGCTGGTATAACTCGTATTCTTCGTACCAGCTCGTTTCATCCAACTGTCGGCGACGTATTCTGCGGCGCTTTTTAGTAGGCTTCTTGAATTGTCTTGGCACTTTATGGATGCAGTGATTTAAGGGGGTGTCAGAGCCATTCGCATACTTGGAATTCACAAAGAATGCCTCATTATTTATTATTACGAATAGAGCCCATTGAGACAAATCATCGGTTAACTTATTGCAGAAGTCATAAAACTTTTGAATCTGATGATAAAACGAATATTCACTGGCACGACACCAGATTTTAGTATTTTCTTCCTCGACAAGGTCGCCTTCGTCTTTCCATTGTCCGATAGTAGGATTCTCTTTTTGGTTTCCTTTAAAGTTATCGATCATGAAATCGTTAATTTCTTCAATGACACCTTCTATCAGGTCCTCTGGCAATGGTTTTTCACAGCAACATTTTGAAGGAATATTGATGCTGAGTTGATTTGGCAGGCAATCCCAGTTTTCAGGTGGGGGTGGAATATTCATTTACGGAACTACTCTCCTTGAGTTGATGACGAACCATAACCTGAATTTTAAACAGCAGGCTTACTAGAGTCAATGCTGCTCATGGAGGTTATAGGCGGTTTCATTCAAAGATATTTCCGACAAAATATTTATGCCCGTAATAAAAGGTATTTAACAGGGAAGAACTGAGCATGTACTGGACTTTTTTCTCTTCCCTTGGAATCTCTCTTAAAGCAAATCAAAAAACATGCAAATACTCCGGAATATTACGTAATATTGACTAGTTTAAGATCAAGCCATAAGGGTCTTGACAAATGGCTATTCGCATGGTATAATATGGATATACAGATTAACGATATATAGGCGCAACCTCGATTGTCAGCTTCTCAGTCAAGGAATAATTTAATGCCGAATATCAGTAGTGTGAGTAATGAAAAAAGAAGCAATTGAAATACAGAAAACAGAAAGTGAAATCAGTAAAGCTATCACCCAAGGTAAACCACAAAATCTGCAAATATTACGGAATATTTCGTAAAATTCAGCAATATTTCGAACATGAGAAATAGACCTGAGTGTCAGCATTATAAGTAAATGGAAGCATTGGATCGAATAACAGTAGAGTTTTGCTCCCCAAAACAAATAGTCCGATACCGTGATAACCGCTGGATAGGTAAAAACGGATGATAGTCCTGGAAATTCCGCCTGAGGTGATAAAACTAACCGAAGGCTAACCTGAGATGGGTTCAGAGAGATCGTGATCAGATTCCGGGACGTCGTGAGCGAGAATAACCCAATTGCTTGCAGCATGATAAACGTCGTATAAAACAGTACCTCGTCGATAGTTTCATACCCAAATTACACAGCACAGACAATCAGGTTTATCGGTTCAACAGTTCTGAAGAACCTGATTCGGTTTATGAATCCGTAGAGCACCGTATGAAGAATTTCCAGTATACCGCAAAGAGGTTCAGGAGAAGGTGTAGTGGGTAACAGGTGTGATTGAGCTATCAGATTTCAGTGTTTACACAGCAGGATTGGAATTCAGAATATCGATCAACATCAAACCTCATCCTGAACCCTGATCCAGTAACCTGAGGATCCTGGCAATCTGGAACGACAAGAAATCTTGGATTACTGAAAGGTCAACCAATAAATACAGGTAGTGAATGAGTTCTAGTGCTCCTTAACGTCCCGTTTGGGACGAGGAATACGCAGGGACTTGAAACCTGACCTCAAATCGGTGAGGTTCGCTGTAGATGCCCAGTTAACAAGGGTTTCAGAAATCGAGAGCACCAGCTTTGCAAGCTGGGGGTCACCGGTTCGAGCCCGGTATGCTCCACCACCCACGGTAACAGAACCTCCGGATACGCCGGAGGTTTTTTCATCGGGTACTCTCGATTGTGTTTTCTTATCCCGATTGTGTTTTCTTATCCCGATTGTGTTTTCTTATCCCGGATATATTACTCTAAACGCCCGGGTGGCGGGGAAAAGCGAAGCTTATCGCCGAACGACAACCTTCACTCCCCGATCTTATAATCTTCGTGTTGAGCCAACAGCCAAAGGCTGTGGGTGTATTTCCATTCCTGAATCATTCGACGACAGGCACGTACGGCCTCGCGGCCGTCCTGTTGCTTGTCACCGCCATATGACATAATGTTTAACGGTGTCTGCTTACATATTTGGCCAATAGCTTGGGCCCCAGATAAAGTTACCAGTTACGTCTATGTATCCACACTTGTCCTCAATACGCACTAATGCCAGCCCATTAGAGAAATCTTGGGCTTCATCAAACTGTGGGGCGATAATAAACTCGCCTGTTGTATCGATATATCCCCACTTCCCGATCTCCACTGAACCATCCATAACTGGAGCCAGACCTTCTGAGAAAACCCCAGCATCATCAAATTGCGTGTCTATAACCATCGAACCTGTCGTGTTTATATACCCCCATTTACCATTACCCACTGTTCCATTCATAACAGGAGCAAATCCCTCGGAGAAATCCTCAGCCCAGTCAAACTGTGGATTTATAATATACGTTCCTGTCTTATCGATATAACCCCATTTTCCTTTTACTTCTTTCCCAATCCTGACCCGCGCTAGCCCCTGTGAAAAATCCCAAGCATCATCAAATATCGCTTCAATTACAACTGAGCCATTGTCGTCGATATATCCCCACATTCTTGTTTCCCAGTCACCAATCCCGACCCGAGCGAGGCCCTCTGAGAAACACTTAGCTTCATTGAATTGTTGGGTAATTTCAAACGCACCTTCTGTATCGATGTAACCATAATTCAAGTTCTGAAAATCCCCAAAACGAGCGGCAGCCAGACCATTGGAAAAATCACCCGTAGCCCAATCAAACTGCGGAGTAATTACAAATTCTCCAGTACTGTTAATAAAACCATATTCTAACCATCCACCTACTTTTATACTGACACGGGCAAGCCCCTCCGAGAAGTCCTCTGCAGCTGTAAACTGAGGGATTATCACAAGCAAACCTGTTTCGTCAATATAACCCCAGTTACCATTTCTTTCATCTCCAATCAAAACACGAGCAAGCCCTTCAGAAAAGATCGCTGCATTATCGAACTGAGGATTAATGATAACTTGACCGATGCTGTCGATATACCCCCACTTACCTCCCAGATAAATCGGAAATAAGCCTGGTCGCTTGTCCTGGTTCGAGTCGGATATAGTGTTGGGCTGAGTATCGCTGGTTGTCGTTCCTTGTTGCGGCGATGTGCACGAGCAGATCAGCATTAATAATACAGCTATTAATATACTTATGAAGAGCTGCTTCATTTCCTTACCCTTTCTGAGCTTCTAGAGCCCATACACTCATAATTAATAACATTTAATTATATCAAAACTCCTTTGATGTTGTCCTCGTCAGGTAGCGTACACAGGCAAGCAAAACGATGGCTGTGGGTGTATTTCCATTCCGTAATCGTCCGGCGACAAGCACGTTCGGCCTCCCGCCCGTCCTGTTGCTTGTCACCGCCACACCCGGCAGTCGATATTTACATTGATTTCAACTAACTGTTTTTTCGTTTACTTTCCTTTTTAACACTCGCTTAACTGCCAGTTGCGGCTCCTGCTTTGGATTTTTTATAACTACCTGTTATGACTTCATGTGAGCTATTCACTAGGGAGTCAATGAAATATATTGCATCTCGAACATAATCACTTGATAATCGACGATCTTTATTTTTCGTTTTGTCTCCCTGTGAAAGGTCACCTTCGTGGACGATCTGATGCCGTCGTTTAGCTATTCGTTTTAATTTCTTTTCGACAACATCTTTATCTCTCCCCATTTCCTTCGATACTGATACCCAGAAATCTTTAATTCCTATTAAACTTAAACCCTTTGAGATCGCTTTAGGGCTTTGTAATGGTTGATGAGATAAATGCCGTTCGATAGCAGATCGGACATGCGCCCCTAAGCGTGTTCCCTTGTGTGCTTTTTCTAGATCACTAATAGTTATCCTGCAATCAAGTAGGGCAGTCGGTGGCTCCTTGGATCGAAATGCCTTTGCAACATAAGTCGCAATCATAGTATGATAATAAGCATCCATCGCTGAGACGATCATAACAAGCGACGCTCTGAGCAAGTCATCCGTTCTCGGTTCCTTAAAGTGTTTAGCTTTGAGGCTGCAGCCTTCTCTTAAAATCAAAACCGCATTTTTTCCATCCACACGTTCAAGTGATTCACTTTTTTTCCACTTCATGAATTCCTTGAAATTACCTGACCAATCAGATCTAGCCGCCCTTTTCCTTTGGTTTTTCAGCACTTGATTGACAAGGTATAAATACAATGCTCTGTTTTTCGCTACTACGAAGGTTCTTTTAGCATTCATTGTTATCCCTTCACTTTAAAAATCTTACATCAGAAATAATCACATACTTTCAACTGCGACAGGTGTTAGATTCAACTTCATTCCAGCATCCATCCGGTAATTATTAATCAGAATGGATACTGTAATCCATATAATATACGCAGAATTATACTAAATAGCAATATAAGCATGCTATAATGCTATAATTTTCTACATTTTCTGAATTCTTAAGTACCGGTACACTTGCGTGAATAAAATCACATAAAGCCTGCTCAACACTCGCCTGCATGCGCTAAACTACGCAACCCTTCCAATTACGACTAATCCAACTTTTATCTCACGGATTCCTTACAATTCTGAATCCCTGGCTTTCGAACGCTGGCCAGTCTACGTACATACTCCCCCGCGACGCCGAGCGTACACAATCGGATGAGTCCATGTACGAACCGCCGCGTGTCACGTAGCGCGGACGCTCCCCCGCGACTCCCTCGACTCCCAACTTCTCGGTGTAGAACGACCGGGTCCACTCCCCCACGTTCCCGTGCATGTCGTAAAGCCCCCACGCGTTCGGCCTTAGTTCCCCGACCGGATTCGGCCTGTTCTCCCCGCCGCTTACGTAGAACCACGCGTAGTTCCGTAACTCCTTCTGGTCGTTCCCGAAGCAGTAATCCGACCGGGAGCCGGCCCTGCACGCGTACTCCCACTGCTCCTCGGTCGGAAGCGTGTACCCGACACCCGCAAGCTCCGAAAGCCTCTCGCAGAACTCCATCGCGTCGGACCACGTGACATAATCGACCGGGTAATCGTCGCCGTTATCCGACGGCTTCGATCCCATGACGATCTCGTACTGCGATTCGGTGATCTCGTACTTCCCGATCCAGAACTCCCCCACATCAACACTCACCTGCGGGCATTCATCCTCCCCGCGGTAAAAGTCCGATTCGGGACTTCCCATCAGGAATGTCCCCTCCGGAATCCAGACCATATCGATTTCGACGAAGCTTCCGAGTTTGAGGGAATAATCCTCGCCACGGGTCGCGGTATCCTCGTATGTCTTTCCACAGCCGGTGATGATCAGCAAAACAAGAATAAGGATAAAGATCAGCGAGCGGGACATTCATAACCTCCGTACCATTAAGACGCCCATAATACCCATAATGGTCATCAATTTCCCGTAAAAAATTGCGGCGGAAGCCCGAACGGGTTAATATTCCCATATGGGGATACCCATTCAGGAGGCCCTTATGCGATCGAAATTAAGTCTGACAGTTATCCTTTTACTCGTCCTGACAATGCTATCCGCATCGGGACAAGCATCCGCCACCCCATCCAGCCAGCGAAATCCGGTCGTATTCGATATGTACAACCCGGACGCCGACAACTCGTGGGTAATAATCGATATGGAAGGCAAGACGACATACTATGTGGCCGGGTTCTGCATCGGATTCACCGAGGGAAGCGAATGGATCGACACGTATCTGGATTTCCCGGATGGCGATTACACGTTCGAATTCTGGTCGCAGACTGAAAATGTGGGGACACTCTCGGGTAATTTCTTCCTCGATGACGTCACGGAAGCTGCGTTCTTCGATGTATCCGACGGCGATATCGATTCCGATTCAGCCGAACCGCTGATCGGCATCATCGGTGATTTCAACCCGATACCGTCGCAGCCCGAGATGCTGGACGATTTGCCGGATGGATCGATCGACCTTCTCGAAGACGCGCTGGCAGATGAATTCCCGGACGACAGCATCGGTGAAATCCTCGACATCTATTCTATCGACCTCGATGGTGACGAGTCATCGGAGACAATCGTACTCACCGAGATATCCGGCTCTTTCTACGACGGGTATAACGAGGAACCTGGCGACGGGATGGACTGGGTCGCGTTCATGATTTCCGACACCGGGGATAAACCGGATGTACAGGTCATGGACACCGAGGTTTACATCTTCGATTACTTCGCGTTCGGGGACACACTCGCGGCATTTTTCGACCTGAACGACGATGGCGTGATGGAAGTGATCGTGTACGAGGAATATTACGAGTGGACGACCGTCACGGTGTACGAATTCGACGGTGACACGATCCGCGAGGTTCTTATCTCAGGCTACGGAGTGTAGTACGGGTATTTATTAATAAAGCATGCTAAACGCTCGGGTGGCGGCGATAAGCGAAGCTTATCGCCGAACGACAACCTTCACTCACCATTCTATCAATCTTTGTGTGCACTCACAGTCGGATGACGCCCACAGGCGAAGGCTGTGGGTGTAATTCCATTCCTGAATCATTCGGCGACAAGCACGTACGGCCTCGCGGCCGTCCTGATGCCTGTCACCGCCACCCGACAGTAATTAAAAATCCCGGGACCTGTAATCCCGGGATTTTATTACCATTTTTAATTTGATCTTATTCTTACTCCCAGCAGCCGTTACTCAGATACTTGATCAGGTACGCGTCGGGAGTAGAGACCGGGGTATAGATGAACGAATCCTCGATACACGGTGCATCGATCGGCGCAAGCTCGATCTCGCCGCTTATTTCTCCGGTGATTGCAAGCTCTCCCTCAAGTGACGATGCCGCTCCAATATAAACCGTGTCGTTCCCCCCATTGTCGACCACATGGCCCCAGATGCCGTTAAACGACGCGTCAAATGCGCTTACCCAGAGAGTGTCCGATACGCATGTCCTGACATCGCTTCCGATGCCCGGATCAAGATCGAACGACGAACTGTCGGTATCGCCAACCGCGTAGACAAGCCCCGTGTAGCCGCTGATTACGATATCGGAAATATCGTCATTCCCGTCACCTTCAAGCATACCCGATCCATTGTACAAAAGGTCAAAAGTAAAACCTGAGATTCCGACCGCGCTTGATGACGATGACGTTAAGAAAAGTTCACTAGCGGGATCGGGATCGGCATCCACGGTCCCGTAGAACTGCCAGCCAACAAAAACCCCGCCCAACTGGCTACATGTTATTACAGTTGCCGCATCTTCTTCTGTCCCGCCCCATGTGACAGTGTCGAGCCAGGTTCCGTCCGACTGGAATTTCGATACGAACGCATCGAATAAACCAGCCGATGTATGAGGATCGGTTCCCGCACCGGGATCGAAATCCACGTCGGTACCATCAAATGCACCTGATACAAACAGGCAATCAGCTAGCTGATCGTAAGTTATCTCGCCACACATCTGGTTGCCCGCACCGCCCCATGTGACAACCCACTGGAAATCAAGATCTGTGTCGAGCTTCAGAATAAACGCGTCTAATTCATTCGAGGTGATATCGTGCGTGTCTATAGGATCGGGATCGAAGTCGACCGTTCCCTCAAATGCTCCGCTTAAATAGATATTACCGTCCATATCAAGGGCAAGTCCCTGTATGGTTCCAAAAGCCCATGCGACAGAATCAACGTATTCTGCGGGCAATGCGGGGTTGTATTTCACGACCATGGCGTTATATCCATACTCGCCACTTACCGATGTGTGCTCACCTCCGGGATTAAGCGGGTCGAAATCGACAGTCCCGCGGAATCCGCCAGCGATGACAATCTCGCTGGAGGTGTTAATAAGCATATTTGTTGGCTGCATACCGGTCGTGTCGGTATGCCTGCATGCCTTCGACCACATGCTCTGACCGAACATGTCGTAACTTCTCAGGTACAACCCTCCCTCGGTCGCGCTGTAGATCGATCCGGTGCAGTATATGTTCCGGGCCGCGTCGAAACAGACCGCCGTTCCATGAAAACTCTCGTTATTATGCTGCCATGCATCCGCGAATCCGGGCGCGATCATCGCGAATAGGCCATCCGAAAGATCAAAGGTTGCAGGATCGGAAGTCGAAGTTATTCGTACCATCGCGGTCGGTCCCGCTACCAGAGGCAGGGGATCCCATGTGTAGCTTCCGTCGTTGGTTTCATCCAGGACTATCGTATTTATGTCCTCGTCAAATGCATCCATTGAATACTCTATATCAACTGTACCGCTGAAACCTCCCGACTCCCACGTTATCTCCTGCGCCGAGCCGGCAGCCCAGTTTTCACCACCATTGGGAGTCAGCACCTTTATGTACTTGCCGAAGATTGAAAAATCAGCATCGGAAGTATCCGAAATCAATGGGAGATACTCCGAACTGATTCGTACTCTCACAGTATCCGAGATATCGTTCGGAATATCGTTCCACATATATGACCCGTCATTTAACTCGCCAGTTGCGATTGTGTTTATGTCTGTCTGGAATCCATCCTTCGAGTACTCAATTGTCACATTGCCCGGACAGCCCGAGCTAACCCATGTTATCTCCTGGTCGGTGCCAACCTCCCACGATTCCCCGCCGTTCGGGGATGTCACCGTTATGTACGGATTGATTTCCTCCACGGTCAGCGGATGCCTGAACGCCGCGATTACCGGGTCGGTGCCCGCAAGGTTCGGAACTCCGAACCCACTTGTGTAATCAAGGCCGTTATATTGAATCAGTATCCATAATTCGTTTCCATCCACCGCCTCGACATTGTCAGCGGGTATGTCGAACGAGTAAGTGTGCTGATTACCAGAGCTCGCGGTCGGTGTCATGTCTGTTGCGTCAAAGACGTATGGGTTCTCAAGGACGGTACTTTCCAGAATGATCGTGTAGTCCTCCATAACTCCGCCGGTGAGTTCCGAATGCCAGTCATGAACCAGAATTTCACCGCTTAAGACTCCGCCGTTATTGGTTTCATCGTGGTAGTAGAGCCAGCTGAAGTCGTTAAATCTTTCACCAATCGCTTCGTGAGCATGCGACGGATGATCGTCCGGCTGACCGCCGCTCCAGTCCGCAAGCACTGCGTAGCCATACTTGATTCCCGGTGCTGGCATGCTGAATCGTATCTGGTAATTTCGCGTGTTACTCGATCCGGCAATGAAATACCCGACATCGTCACCCGGCCCGCCAAGGTAATTCCAGAGTGGGCCATCCGGGATAAGTCCCTCCCCAAAATACTTATAGCCGTTGAGAGTCGCCGATGCGGTGTATCCCGCCGACGCGAGGTTGCCATGTGTGTATCCCTGGAAACCGGAAGACGTGAACTCTGATGGATTCCAGTATCTCGTGTAGCCATCTGCATTCAGAAGAATCTGGTCGGTGCCCGTTACGGGATATAAAAGGTCGGTGTTGTAACTGAGAGTTCCCGAACCGTTACCGATAAAAACGCCGCGAACATCGTACCCGTTGAATTTTTCAAGCTGCAGGGGATGTTTAATAGTGATGTCCATGTCGATGTCGACGTATCCCGAACCCGGTGTCGTCCCGTTAAACGCGACCGTCACTCCGAGCGGGCTGCTGTTCAGAAACACAACAACATTCGTCGCGTACTCGACCGACCTGTTTGGAACTGCCTCTATCTTTTTGTTATCGATATCGAATATCAGGTCGAAGTAGCCCCAGAGTGTTGTAGTGCTCTCTTTTACCTCGCATGTATCTGTCAGATCGGGTACAGGACTGCCTGCAGGTGTAACCGGGACCTCATTTGACGTAGTGCAGCCCCATAGCATCATCAGTATTACTGCGAATAGTAATTGAAATCCCCTTGCACGCATGGCGCATCTCCTTGATAGGGTTTTGATTGAAATCTCGAATCAGAATGCACTTACTACCACATTTCCTCTAAGGACTTAATTATAAATAAAATAATAATAATGATCAAAATAAAAACAGCCCTTCGCTGTTATGCGAAGGGCTTCGAGGTCTTTATACCGGGTTATCCTGATCGACGGACAACCTGCCATTCAATTATTGTGGTGTTTACTCGGGTGAAATCAGACCTACGACCTCACCAGCCGCGAGTCCGCCGTAGCAGCCCATGTCCTCACCACTGTAACCGGTACCGATGCATGGTGAACCTGTCTGAAGATGGTAGTCGTACGGTTCCGTATCGGCTTCCTCGTACAACGGATCCGCGTTAATCGAGTTATGTCCCTCAGGTGCATTCATATACCTGTCTCCGCCCATTGGGAAGTCCCAGACATCACAGTAATCAGAACCGTCATAGCAGTAAAGTCCATATGTGTACTGTGCGGAGGAATACTTGTGAAAACTCGTGACGATGTTACTGTGGATATTCGTACCATAAGTTGACCCGCTGTCATAAATATATAACCCGTATAATGAGCTGTAGTCGTAATTGCTGTTCTCGATTGAGATCTGGTCAATCGTATTGTGAGCAACCTCCACAGTAGAATACGGATATCTCATGTACAGGGTATAGATATAAAGACTCTGCCCCGAACCTGGTGTAGGATCAATATGGTGTATCAGGTTATTATTGAACTCTGACCCTGCAGGCATATAGTAAGCATATACTATGTAAGGATACATGTATCCACTGACATCAGTCGGCTGAATTTGCGTGATCTCATTGCGGCTGATCTCATGGCTGCCGTTGCCCCTGTACACATAAAGCGCGTACGGGAACGAGTAGCTGCTCGTGTTGCTCGTGCCGAAATCGGAGATCTTGTTGTTCACGAATGTGAAGTTATCACCATAGTAGTGGTAAACAGCATACGGGAACTGGTACGACGTCTCGCCGGTAAACCAGCAGTCCATTATCGTAGTCCCGTTGGACCTGTAATCACGGACGAGGTAATTCGTTGATGCACCTGACGCGAACTGGATTTTCAAACCTCTCACGGTGACGTTATTTGTATAGTTGAGGTACAGGGGATAATTTGATCCGTACTCAAGTATCGGACGGCCGTTGCCTTCTGTATCCTCCGTATACCAGTCAAATCCGTAAAGAGTACAACCATTTCCATAGTTGAAATAAACATGCTCGTTATACGTTCCAAAGTCAATCAGGAACGTGTCACCAAGGGTGTACGAACTTGCTATCGCGCTTGATATCGTATGGAATGGCTGTGACTTTGTGCCAACCTCCGGCTCCGCAGCGAAGTCCGGGTTGTTCGAAATGTAGTAGTCGGCATCCGGAATCACTCTTACTTCAAGCGTGTCGGCAGCGATCGGATCAGCCTGGCCATCATCTATCATACAGTCGATATCGAACATCGTCCTTGGAGCTGCTCCGATTGCACCGAAATCGACATCAAGACTTCCGGCCCCGTCTCCCGCAACACCGTCATATCCGGTAATCGGATCGCCCGTGTCGGGATCGGATACAGTCCAGACATAGTTCAGCGGGTCTCCATCCTCGTCCGTTACATCAACCGTGTACGTCTCTACCGCGCTTTCACCCGGATTAGCCTCACCATCTACACCGCTTACAAGGACAGGCGCCTTGTTGTATGCAATCGGTGAAACATAGAGATCGTAGCGGAAGAACGCCGCAAGTGTATCGGTGTCCGCTCCGTTAATAACACCATACCCGTTTGTGTAATCATACTCGGAACACTCCAGAATTACCCAATATTCCGCACCGTCAGTGCCGGTGATGTTATCCGCGGTAACTTCCACATGATACGCAGAGAATGCGGAATCTCCACCGGTCGGTACGGCACTGAACATCGCGGGAGCACTGAGTACTGATGACTCGATGTAGATTGTCGACGGCTGTCCGCCGAATACCGGTACATCAAGATCGAGTATCAGGTCGCCGCCCTTGTCAGAGTCACTGACATAATAGACGTCCGGAGTAATACCAACGCTGATCGCACCGGGTTCAGGTGCGTACGCAGGATGAAAATCTCCGGTCTCTCCTGCCCAGCTTGCGCTTATCGCGTAACCGTAAGTTACGTTTGGCTTCGGCATCGGGAAGTCGATGTCATAGTGACGTGTCCAGCTCTCGCCATGCGAGAACGTGGGAGTTCCGCCACCCTTCAGGAACTCGTACGCGCTTTCATCAGAATCAAGATCATCCGCAAACAGCTTGTACGGGTTGAGTGTCGCTGATGCGTTATACCCCGGTGAGGCAAACTTGCCGTGGGTGTAACAGAGTACCTCGGGTCCCGGACCGCCAAATTCCACCGGATTATACCAGCGGGTATAACCGTCGGCGTTCAGTACGACCTGGTCAGATCCTTTCTCGGCGTATCTGCAGACACCGCTATAGTCAAGTGATGCCGATCCGTCGCCAACGAAGATACCCTTCACATCGTAGCCATCATACGCCTCAAGATCCAGCGGATGGGCGAGTGTGACATCTATGCCGACGTTCATATTGTCTGCCGTGGGATTGCAGACTATGTTTGTGAATCCCAGTCCGAGAGGATTGGGGTTGAGGAATGTAACCACGTTAGCCGTGAACATAACGTCCCTGTTCGGAACCACTTCGACATTCCCATTTTCAAGATCGAAGTGAATGTCCCAGTAGCCCCATAGCGTGTTATGTGAGCTATGGCTTACGTCCCTGGTTACAGTCATGTCGGTGTCGGTTCCGGGTGATACCGGATTTCCGCCACCGGAACAGCCTGCCATTACAAACAGCAGGACTGCAAAGACTAGTACTGTCCATCGGTACATTTTGCTCTCCTTGCGTAAATTAAAATTTTTGTCTTTGTATTCGCCTAGCCATTTTCCAAGAAGGAACTTTAAAATCTTAGCACTTTATAATAGTAAATTCATCAAAAAAACAGGGTTCTCAGTTAGAAAAATATGTGAATTTAATTTAACTAAAATTCAACGTCTATATAAAGACCATATTTATGCTCAACACAGATTAGCAATGCGTGCATGGGTAAAACGGAATTATTAAAAAAACCCTTCGCTGCTAAACAAAGGGCTCATTGTTCATAATTTTAGACTATCCAAACAGGTGAATATTATTAGACTCGATTATTCCGGTTTCTTACTCCGGTCACTCGATTACCACACATTTAACTAGCCCGTTCCCGAAATCATTGTATACAATTATCGGCACGTCGCCGGGAAGCATCGCTATCGACGTCCTGCCGTTAACCGTGCATTCATCAATAACAACCGTTTCATTCCATCCACTACCGTCGTAATATGCATATTTCAGGTAATTCGTATCACGATCTACATAACTTATGTGAGGGCGATCGCCTGAATCAATTACAAGCGAACAGCCTCTCATGTCACCCGCGTCATCGACTACGTACTCCGTTGTCCACTCGTCACCATCGAAATAGATATATCCCAGATGATTGAAAGCGGCTCCGCCTGTTCCCGTGCTGTACGCAAGGTGAATATGATTCTCAGAGTCAAACTTCGCGCACTGCATATTCCCACCCGGTTCCAGTTCTTCGGACTGCCACCCCGATTCATTCTGATAAAAATGCCACATCGGCGGACTGTACATCTCGTGCGTGAAAATATGCACAAAATCCTCGTTATCAATCGCTATGTTTGGCCCGATAAGCTGAATACCCGGGGAAAAATGCTCCTCGTTCCAGTCGTCTCCATCAAACCAGTAATGCCATACCCCCTGCCCGCCACCACCACCGCCATGAATCGCAAGGTGAGGAAACCCGAGTGAATCAAGCTCAATGGAACTGTCGGTTCCCGGCCATGGATTATATACAGGCGTACGCACCCAGCCGGACCCCTTGTCAACTGCATAATTCGTGCTTGCGTACCCGGATGCCCCGTAGACAATATGCGGATTACCATCGCCGTCCAGATCCAGACCCTCGGCGGAATATATCCCGTACTCATCAGTAAGGTCCACCCACTCATATCCGTCATACTTCGCATAACCAAGATAATTAGTGCCTCCTTCCCTGAAGAAAACCTCCGGGTATCCTTCAGAATTCACCTGAAGGCAGTCATTGTTGCTTATCTTCCCCTGCCCGATTATCTCCGGAATCTCCTGTTCATGGATGATAGACACGCTTAAGTGGTAATGACGCTCGGGTTCGTACGGACCACAGTCATTATCCGCGGTGACATGCACATGATAGGTCCCCGCTGCAAGGTAAAGCCCTTCCATGTACTCATCCTCCCCCTCACCGTGCAGACCCGAACCTCCAAGCCATTCGCAGTTAGAATCGTTGTAACCGAGATCGATATCACCCGCACCGTCGTTATATGCGTGGATATTAACCTTCGCATCCTCGATTAGTTCAAACCGCCAGTAGTCGATCGGGTCGAAATCCTCCTGAACGCAGCCATATGCATCCGTCCCGATTACAAGCTGGTCCGCGACAGAGCAGTCCTCAGAATTCGGTTCGGACTCGTCAGCACCTTCGCATTCTTCGATAACGGGATCTGCCGATATCGGCACCTCAATTATATTGAAAGCTGCAAGCGGTGCATCGGGATATTCGAATCCGATCAGCCCGGGGATCTCCGGCGCGTATGTTGTAGGCTGCCCTGATTCGACCGTAATCATTAAATATTGATCGTAAATCCCGTCCGGGGTGACATTATCGATATGCCCCGGAATCCGTATAACGGTTGGATCACTCGGAACAGCTATAAAGGCACTTACATCAAGATCGACCGGGATGTCGAAAAGCGTCGGCGACTCAACCTTCACACCACCGATCTCACTCATAACCGAACTATAAATACTTCCGTCCATCTGCCAGTCACGAACTTCTACAAGAAAATCAAGGTCGCCACCTGAAAGCCCATCACTTACGTAAAACGCGGTTGATTCAACATCCATATACTCGATTCTGTAGGCCTCCGGCATATTCGCCGTGATCGGGTACATTTCGGGGACATACGGTGGATCATCCGGAACAGGAGGTCCGGCATAACACGCGCTCACAGCGTATTTGAACTCTATTACAGTCGCACCGGATGATTTATCGAACTGGAGACGATATCGTCTCGTGTTAATTCCCGGATCGATCGATGAGAAAAATCCCCGAATATTCGGGTCCGGATCGAAAAACTCGTCCGTATCGGTGTCATCCGAAAAATACTTGAATGGATTCAGGGTATGCACGCAGTCGAAATCCCCCATCGCCATGTTCCCGTCGATATATCCAAGAAGAGTCCCGTACGTCGTGAACTCGGCCTGGTTCCACCATCTTGTGTAACCATCGGGATTCTGAAGAAGGCACGCGTGCGGAAGGCTTACCGAAAGCGATTGATCGGACTGAAATGTCCATGACGGATAGTTGTCGAGAACAATCCCCAGAACATCAAATCCGCAGAATCGCGTCCCGGGAAACGGGTGCCTGAGCGATATGTCGAACACGAAATAACCGTTCGGGATATCCGACTCACCGGGCACAAGCTGACGTGTCAGCATATTGATCGGTGCCATCGGCGGCTGGAGAAAATTTACAACATTGCATGTAAATTCAGCCGAACGCAGAGGAACAACTTCCGATTCGCCGTTTTCCGGATCGATTCTGAAATCCCACAACCCCCAAAGGTTTCGATTGCCATGCGCCGGATTCTTAAACGCACCGGATTCCGGTATATTCACTCCCGGGTCTATCGTATTACCCGAAGTCGAGCAGCCGGCGCAGAATATAAGAAGAATGATTATGCCCGTAATCCACGAATGGGATTTAGTTACACTTTGCCTTTGTGCCTTTTCCATTTCAGCCGTCCACCAGCCTTTCATTATAGTAACATTATATAATGATTATACTTAGCCTGCAATGATTGGCATTTTCATCTCATTGAGCAACCCATCTCGGGAAATGCTTAACTCTCCCGCTATAATAAGTTATAATGTTTTGAGTTGCTCCAATCTTATTAATCAGAGGTTCCGGACGTGAATAAATCAACGGTTTTAATTCTACTCATCAGTTTACTTGCGATCTCAA
>Ga0272441_10001994_pt1 | contig 42598 bp, 31 predicted proteins | sample SSMProp6N_FD_193582 | JGI IMG/M metagenome (GOLD analysis project Ga0272441, IMG submission 193582) | Marine sediment archaeal communities from Little Sippewissett salt marsh, Falmouth, MA, United States - SSM-Prop-6N | ecosystem: Environmental > Aquatic > Marine > Wetlands > Sediment ...
GGCGATCTGTCGCGGCGGGCGGAAGGGCTTGGGTCAGCCGCCGGTTGTGATCGCCACCGCTTCGATTGCGGCACCGTCGAGCGCTCGTCGGATCTTGTGGCCAGGTTCTTTCCGTCCACGGTGGCGACGCCCCAGGGCAGCCTGGTGGTGAGCGCGCTGCGCATGATGGCGCTGTGCATCCTGGCCGTGGCACGAAAGCTCAGTCGCCACGGCTACAGCAAGGAAACTCCGAGCTGGGGCCAGGTGGCCGGACATTTCCTGCTGGAGCTGTGTGGGAGCATCCTGGAGACCAAGGCCTTCGACGCAGTCTAAGCCCGCCCCGGCGTCGGTCTTCTCCGGATCCTTGTCGTAAAATGCCTCCCCACTGCACGGGGCCAGAGACAGGTGCGTCGTCGGCGCCCCCGCCACGCCCTGCGGGGCGCGGCGACGTCGCCCGGCGCCAGCCGGGGCGAGACAGTGATCCGACGTGCACCCCCCGGCGCGACCCTTCCTTTGACGGCGGGTCTTGACGTATCATCTACGGTTTGGAGGATCTGGATGGAAGATCGTGCTTCGTTTCCGGGGTCGACACCCCGACCTACCGGCGGTGCCACGTCCCTCCCCACACGCTCGGCGGTGGGTGTGATCATCGACGGCCGGTATCGCATCGTGCAGCCTCTGGCGGCGGGCGGCATGGGCTCGGTCTATCTTGGCGAGCAGGACAACCTCCACCGCCAGGTGGCCATCAAGCTCATCCGCCAGCCGGATCCCGAGGACGCCGAGCGGTTTCGGCGAGAGGCCGAGGCCCTCGCGGCGGTGTCCCATCCGGCCATTGTGGACGTGTACGACTACCTGCACGAAACCACCGGCGCGGCCTCCGGTGACGTTAGCTATCTGGTGATGGCCTACGTAAGAGGCGAAAACGTTGCCGATCACGCCGCGGGCCAGCCCGGCGGCGTGGTGCCGCCCCTGGAGGCCGTGGAGCTGCTGCTCCCGGTGGCCTCGGCCCTGGTGGAGCTGCACGCCCACGCCATCCTGCACCGCGACCTCAAGCCCGCCAACCTGGTGCGATACGTGCGCGCCGACGGCCGCGCCGCGGTGAAGCTCGTGGACTTCGGCATCGCCCGGAGGGAGCAGGACGCGGGCCTCACCGCGGAGGGGCTCATTGTGGGCACGCCGCCCTACCTGTCGGCCGAGGTCGTGCTGGGCAAGCGCCACTCCGAGGCGTCGGACGTCTATGCCTTCGGCGCCACCCTCTACGAGCTGGTCGCCGGGGAGCCGCCTCATGGCAAGGACGAGGTACACCGGATCCTCAAGCGAATCATCCGGGAGGACGTACGCCTGCCCCGCAGGCTCGACGGGACCGACCTCGGCAGGCTGTTGCTGCGCCTCCTGGTGCGCCAACCCGACCAGCGCCCCCACATGCAGGCGGTGCTGGAGGACCTGGAGCGGATCCGCCTTGCGCTGGCGCAGCAGACCGGAGACGTGGCCGCCCTGGTCGAGGCCTCGCGGACCATGTCCCGCCCCCGGGAGACACCCACCACCGCTGTGAGATCCACGCCGTACGCTGGCGAGGATCTCTCCACCGCCGTGGCGATGCCCTCCCGGGAGGCGACTACCACAGCGAGCCGCTCGGCCGGCGCTGGATCTCCGGCCGCCGCGGTCACCCGTCCGAGCCCGGTGCCCTGGGTGGTTGCGGGTGCGGCCCTGGTGGTGGCAGTGGCGGTGACGCTCTATTTCACCTTGCGCCCGCCCCCCCCTCAACGGTCGACGCCCTCCAGGTCTGCGGCGGTCACCACCAGGGGTGAGACCCACGCCGGCTCGGACGCCCGCCCGGCTACGGGGGCGATGGCTACGCCGGAGCCCATGCACGCCAAACCGATGAAGCCCGCGCGCCCTCGGCCCGTGCGCTCGCGGCCCGCCGCCGGGGCGGCCACCGAGGTCCCCGCCAAGGCACTGGCCCGGGAGAAGGCGCGGTGTACCAGCTCCAACAGAGCCTACGCCATGTTTCGCGCCGCCACCTTTCATTATCGAATGAGCCAGCGGCTGCCCTGGGTGAAGGCCGTCTTCGCGGCGCTGCTGGAGTGCAAGCACACGTCTCCCAGCCAGCGGCGCTGGGTGGCCTATCGCCTCGCCCTGCTGAACATCCGGGCCGGTGCCTGCGGCGCGGCGGAGCGACGCTGGAACCAGTACCTGGCCGCGGCCCGCGTCACCGGCGCTCCGCCGCGCCGAAGGCCGCCCTGCGAAAAGAAGGCGCAGCCACAATGAGCCCTGGAAGGGCCACGAGCCATCACGGAGCCGAGATCTTGGCAACAGCGGCCGGGGCGGGTGGTTTTGTGCCCACTTGGCTGGGTGGCTGGGGAGCACATCACCCAGGTCTGGGGCGGGCCGCCTCTCGATGGCGCGTCACGGCGCGCTGTTTTGGGGGGCGTCGTGGTACGGCTTTTGCTTGGGGACTGGGCGATCATCAACCGCTTCGATCCCAACAACCCACCGCCGGGGTAGTCGCTCCGTACCGCCCAGGGGCTCAGTGCCCCATGAAGTCCAGGACCCAGCGGGAGATGCCGAAGAGGATCAGCACGGCGCCCTCCCACCGGTAGATGCGCCAGCCTGTTCGCATGAAGATCACCACGACGGCCACCATGACGCAGAGCATGCCGACGCTGGAGAAAGCGCCGCTCGATACGGGGAGCTCTCGCATGAGGCCGGCGGCGCCGAGCACTCCGAGCAGGTTGAACAGATCGGAGCCCACCAGGTTGCCCACGGACATGCCGTGGAAGCCCTTTACGGCGGCGGTGATGGACGTGGCCATCTCCGGCGCAGAGGTCCCGGCGGCGACGATGGTGACGGCGATGGTCCACTCGGACACACCGAAGGTGCGCGCCAGCGCCGCCGCGGCCGTGACCAGCATGTGGCCCCCCACGATTACGCCCAGGATCCCGGCGATGAGCTTCATGACGTCGCCGGTGGTGGCCCGTGCGGGGAGCTTCGCGATCATGGACCGCGCAGGATCGATGGCGTCCTCGGGCTGGTAGTCGCCCCACTTCCTGCGCCAGACCAGCAGCAGAAGCAGGTAGCTCACCAGCCCGCCGAAGAGGACCGCGCCCTCCCAGCGGTCCAGCTTGTAGTCCGACAGGAACCAAAGCAGCACCACGGTGGTGCCCAACAGGATCGATCCGTCCCGGTAGACGACCTCCCGGTTGGTACGCAGGGGGATGAGCATGCCACACAACCCGAGGATGATGCCCAGGTTGAAGATGTTCGAGCCCACCACATTGCCCACCGAGATGTCGGTCTTTCCCGACAGGGCCGCCGAGATGGTCACCGCGAACTCGGGGGCCGAGGTGCCGAAGGCCATGATGGTGAGCCCCACGGTGACCTCGGACATGCCGAGGCGGCGGCCCACTTTTGCGGCGGAGTCCACCAGCCAGTCGGAGCCCTTCCAAAGCAGGAGGATCGACACGAGGACCAGCGAGGCGTTCAGGAGCACGGACCAGGACACGGGTGAAAGCTACCTCCAAGGGGCGCCAGCCTCGGGCAGGCGTAGCGGCGTCGCCGGGACCGAGCCGGGCGGCGCCGTACCGCGGCGCCCGGCGTCTGAACCACATGACTTCTGGAGCGAGTTTCGTCAAGGACTTTGGTGATTTGTCTAGCCTGGACTTCTCACCGGATGCCGCGCCATCGCTCGTCCCCTGGTCTCCCAGGGACCTCCCGCTCCCTCGCAAATACAGCCCGTATTCACTTGGTCGCGGAAGACCCTGGGAAACCAGCGGCCTTCGCGCTCGCACAGCATCCGGTGAGAAGTCCAGGCTAGGGTTTGAGCGGTTCTGGACCCGGGATCCAATGGGCCTGGCAACTGTGCTAGAACTGACGGTCATGGACAGCCCACCGAGCCCCCGCGAGTGGTTTTTTGGCGACGGAGCCTGGGGCGACATCGCCCGAGACGCCTGGCGTGCGCTGCGGGGCACACCCCACCAGCGGCCCACGCGGTGGGGGGTGTCGTCGGTGCGCATTTTCAAGCCGCGCATCGGCCTTCGCACGTGGCTGCGCCTCGAGCGGGCCGACCGCCGGGTGCCCCTGTACAACTTCTTCAACCGCAACCCGGCGCCACCGGATCAGGGCTACTCCGTTCGCGTCACTCACTGCCGGGACTTCCGCGGAGGGCAGCACACCTACGACGGGCACCTGGGCACGGACTTCGCTTGCCCCATCGGCACCCCCATCGTCACGCCGGCGCCGGGCTTGGTGTTGCGCGTTTCCACGGACATGGGCTATGGCGGTCTCAAGGTGTGCATCGACCACGGGAGCGGGCTCTTCTCCACGGTGAACCACCTGTCCAGGAGCGCCGTCGGGGTGGGGCAGACCGTCGGCCGCGGCCGGGTTGTCGGCATGAGCGGCGCCTCGGGGATGGAGTTCGTGCTCTGCTTCCCCTGGGTCGCCCCGCACTTGCATTTCAACACCTGGCTCGACGGTGTGGCCGTGGACCCCTATGCGCTGGCCGGTGAGACCTCCCTGTGGCGTCGCCGCAACGATCCGGTGAGCTGGGACGGCACCCCCGTGGAGGGCGATGACCAGGTCCGGCCGAGCCGCTGGTCCGCCGAGGGAGTGGACGCCGCCATCGCCGCCTGTCGGGACCCTGACCTGCGCGCCCAGGCCCTCGCCTTGGACGACCTCGGCCGCCGGGCCGCCGAGATCCTGGTGATCCGCTCCTACGCCGCTTCGGCCTTCGACGGGTTTCCCTCGCTGTACGAAGACAGCCACCAGCGCCGCCCCTGGCTGGATCTCCCCTTCCGCTCCGAGGACTACAGCGGCGCTGCGATGCCGTCGGAATAGCCCGGCACGCGCCCTCGTCGCTTCGCGCCAGGCGGGTGCCTCGACGCCCCGGCCTGGCAATCCTGTTTTGTACAGCCGCCTTGGGCTGATTGTTTTGTGATTCCCATGGGACCGGTCGAGCGCGGGCGATGGACGCTGGAGTTTTCCGGCTGTACCAGGTATGAAGTTGAGCCAAGCAATCCGGAGGTCCACGATGAGGTTTTCACCTTGGCGCGCCACCAGCGCTGGGCTGTGTTTGCTGCTGGTCGGCGGCGTCGCGACGGGCTGCAAGGACGACGTGGTCTGCGGAGACCAGAAGATCGGAGCGGGCGAGAGCTGCGACGGGTCCGAGCTCGGCGGGGTGTCCTGCCAGACCCTGGGCTTCACGTCGGGGAGCCTGTCCTGCACGGACCAGTGCCTGTTCGACGTGTCGGGCTGCTTGGGGCTGGTGGACTGCGGCAACGACCAGGTGGACTCGGACGAGCAGTGCGACGGCTCCGACCTCGCTGGGCAGACCTGCGAGTCCCGGGGCCTGGGGGGCGGCGTCCTGGCCTGCGATCCGGTCACGTGCCAGTTCGACACGTCTGAGTGCGACGGTGCCGGCATCTGCGGTGACGGGGTGGCCGACGGCGACGAGGAGTGTGACGGCGCGGACCTGCGCGACATGACCTGCGACACCCTGGACGCCAGCTTCATCGGCGGCACCCTGGAATGCAGCCCCTACTGCACCCTGCGGCTGTCGCGCTGTTACGGAAAGCCGGACTTCCCCATCGGCGAGGCCTGCACGTCGGAGGTGGACTGCCCGGGAGGGTTCTGCATCCCGGAGATGGGATGGTACTTCGATGGGTTCCCGGCGGGGGCCTGCGTGGAGCGCTGCGCCGAGGATGGGTCCTGTCCCATGTCCGGCGAGGCCGGCGTGTGCGTGGACTCGGGGGGTGGCCCCAGCTTCTGCTTCCAGCGGTGCGATCCGGCGGGGGACGACTGCCGCCCTGGCTACGGCTGCGTGGAGTACGGGGGCGGGGCGTTCTGCTACCCCGCCTGTACGGACCACACCCAGTGTGTGGTGACGGGCAACTGCGACATGAACGTCGCGTCGGACACCGTGGGCATGTGCGTGCCCCTGCCCGAGGTTTGCACCGGCGGGGTGGACGAGGACGTGGATGGGCTCGTGGACTGCACCGATCCGGACTGCAACGGCACCGCCGCCTGCCCCACGGGGGAGGACTGCTTCAACGGCACCGATGACGACGGTGACAACGCCATCGACTGCGACGACGGCGAGTGCCAGGAGTTTGGCCACTGCTCCGGGGAGGTGTGCGAGCCTCAGCCCATGGCCGCGCTCACCTGTGGGACCTCCCTGACCGGGGAGTCCAATAGCGCCCCGGGGGCCACCATGACCTTCAACCGGTACGAGTGTCTGGACCCCGACGGCATGGGGGGGGCAATGCTCTGGGGGGAGACAGGTTCTGAGTACGCCTATACCTTCACCGTGGCCGCCTCGGCCCTGGCCACGGTGACGGTGAGCGGCTTCACCGACAACCTCGACGTGCTGGTGGTCAAGGAGTTCATGGGGGAGCACTGTGATCCCGCCCACGGCTGCTTCGCCTTCGGAAACGCGGGGAGCGGCACCGACGAGGAGGTCACCTTCGCCGCCTATCCAACGGTCGGCTACTACGTCATCGTGGACGGCCGGATGGGCAGCGTCAGCACCTTCGACATCAGCGTCACCTGCGAGGCCACAGGCTACGAGGACTGCGGCAACACCGTGGACGACGACGGCGATGGCCTGGCCGACTGCAACGACCCGGAGTGCTTCGACGTGCCTCCGCACTGCGTCTCGACGCCTTGACAGAAGGAAGCACCATGACGACCATTCTCACATTCGTCCTTTTTGCCACGGTCCTGGCGGGCGGCGGGCCTTCCGCCCCGGCCACGGTGTCCACCCCGATCACCTCGCCGACGCAGACCGACGTGTTCCGCGAGATCGAGGCCCGATACCGGCGCGGGGACATCGACGCCGACCGGTATCACTTCTACCGGGTGGCGGCGATCCGGGCCCCCGAGATCCTCCCGGCGGATCTGCGCCCGCTGGTGGGGCGGGTCGTGCTCAAGAGCGGCACGGGCGTGCTGGTCGAGGCCATGCAGCACGTGATCCGCACCGGTGACTGGGGCGGTGACATCCACCGTTTGCTGCAGCCGCCGCCGGATTTGGCGTACTCCTTGGAGTCGACGACATGGCCCATCCGCGTCTCCTACGCGTTGGCCAGCCAGGCCGGATACGCCCAGGCGGTGCTGGACGCCGCGGACCTGTCCTGGACCGTCCAGATCGGCGATTTCGGATTCTACGAGCCCATCATCGAGCCGGGCTTCGAGCCCTATCGCTTCTACGTGGAGGACGCGGGGCAGGGGACCGCCGGATACACGTCGCCCTACGAGACCAACCCGGCGACGCCGTACGATTCGTGCTTTTCGTACATCGTCATCGACCCCAACCTCGGCACGGGCGTCGGCTCCACCGTGGCCCACGAGATCAACCACTCCATGCAGCTGTCCATGGATTGCCTCGAGCAGCGCTCCTTCCTGGAGAACACGGCAATGTTCATCGAGGGGCTGACCCACCCGGACTACTACGCCTCTTCGCTGTACTTCATCCCCTACTTCCAGTCCGAGCCCTGGAGGGGGCTGGACTACTTCGAGTCGGGCAGCGGGTATCCGTACGGCGGCGTGCTGTGGCTGATCTATCTCGCCGACAAGCTGGCGGTCCCCGACAGCGGCGTCTTTGCCCGCGAGGTGTGGGAGGCGTGCATGCAGAACAGCGGCTTCAACGAGCCCGACTACTTCGACGCCGCCGAGACCGTGGCTGTCGCCTACGGCTCCGACGCCTCCGACATGGAGAGCCTCTACACCGACTTCGCCGAGGCGCGGTACTTCGTCGGGAACCAGGACGACGGTCAGCACATCACCGGCGCTGACACGTTCGGCGCCGTGCCCACCGTGAGCCTGCACCACTCGGTTGAGGATCTGCCCGTGGTGGAGCGGCAGCCCTCGTCCACTCAGCGCCCGGCGACTTTTGGCACCAACTACGTGCGGGTGGACGTCACGCCCGACTGGCAGTGGCCCGTGTGCGTCGGGTTCGACGGCGAGGACGAGAGCCGCTGGGCGGTGCGGGTGGTCCTGTCCGGCGAGGGGCGGCCGACGCTGTCAGAGCCCATGTCGCTGGATCCGGTCACCCGGGCCGGTGTGCACACGGTGGACCCCTCGGGGTACGACGAGATCCTCCTGGTGGTGGTCAACCTGGGCGACGAGAGCTACGACCCGGACACGTCTGGCCACCCCTTGGCCGGCTACTACTACAGCCTCGAGCCGGTCCTGAATCCAGCGGTCGTGACTGACGTCGTGCCGGCGGCCGTCCTGCGGGGGCAGCAGAACCTGCACATGCGCGTCCGCGGCGAGAACTTCGTCTATGGGCCGGAGTTCGCGGTCCGGTTCAGTGATCCCATGCTCCAGGTGATGTCCATCGACGCCTTCAGCTCCAGCGAGGTGATGTTCACCCTCACCGTGCCCGCCGGCACGGTCCTGGGGCCCTACGACGTCACCGTCGTCAACGGCAGCGGCCAGGAGGCCACCGGCGAGGGGTTGGTCACGGTGGTGGACGAGATGGACAGCCCGATTCCCAGCCCCAAGCCCGGGGGATGCCAGACCGGCGCGGCCCCGGGCCCGACCTCCCTGGTGCTGGTGCTGGTGCTGGTGCTTTTGGGGCTGGCCATCCTGCGCCGCCGCCGCCCCCGCCCCCGCCTCTGCCCCCGCCGCCGCCATCGCCGCTGAGCCACGCCCCCGGGCCCATGGTCTCCCGCGCGCTCTGGGGATCCTCTCAGCCGAGGTGCTCGACGAGGATCTTTACACCGATGCCCAGCAGCACCAGACCCCCGACGATGGACATGCGGCGACCGAACCGCGCGCCGAGGAGGCGTCCCAGGCCCATGCCCGCGGTGGTCATGGCGGCCGTGACGACCCCGATGACCGCCACCGTGGACCAGATGCTCGTGCCGAGCCAGGCGAGGCTCAGGCCCACGGCGAAGGCGTCGATGCTGGTGGCCACTGACAAAAAGACCAGGGACCATCCGCGGGTGGGATCCGCGGGTCGGTCCCTGTCCGGTGGAGCGTCGCCGATGCCGTCGTAGATGGCCTTGCCCCCCACGAAGCCGAGCAGGCCGAAGGCGAGCCAGTGGTCCCAGGCCGCCACCCACTGCACCACACCGCGTCCGGCGCACCAGCCCAACAAGGGCATCCCCGCCTGGAAGAGACCAAAATGGAACGCGAAGCGGAAGACGTGCCGGGGGGTGAGCCGCGCCAGGGTCACGCTGGTGGCCACGGCCACGGAGAAGGCGTCCATGGCGAGGCCGACAGCGATGGCGAGGATCGTGAGCTGTCCCATTCCGCGCCTTTACGTGGCACGTCGACGAGCATTCGTCAACCTCTCCGTATGCGTGGACGCGCACCTCGTTCGTTGGTGTTCCGATCAGCCGTCCGGCACCGTACGGAAGTAGCGTCGGCGGATCCACAGGGCTACGGATACCAGGGCGATGAGCACGGGGACCTCCACCAGGGGGCCGATGACGGCGGCGAAGGCGGCGGGGTGGTGGATGCCGAAGGTGGCCACGGCCACGGCGATGGCCAGCTCGAAGTTGTTGGAGGCGGCCGTGAAGGAGAGGGTGGTGGCTTGACCGTAGGTAGCGCCGACTTTCTTGCTCATCCAAAACGAGAACAAGAACATCACGACGAAGTACACGAGCAGAGGCAGGGCCACGCGGAGCACGTCCAGGGGCAGCGCTACGATCTTCTCGCCCTTGTAGGAGAACATCACGATGATGGTGAACAGCAGCGCTACCAGGGTGATGGGGCTGATCTTCGGCACGAAGGAGCCGTGGTACCAGGCCTTGTCCTTGACGCGGATGAGGAGGAAGCGCGTCAGGAAGCCGGCGACGAAGGGGATCCCCAGGTAGATGAGCACGGACTGGGCGATCTGGCCGATGGTGATTTTCACCTTTGCGCCCTCGATGCCGAACAGGGGCGGCAGGATGGTGATGAAGAGGTAGGCGTAGACGGAGAAGAAGAAGACCTGGAAGATGGAGTTGAAGGCCACGAGGCCCGCGCAGTACTCTGTGTCGCCCTGGGCGAGGTCGTTCCACACGATGACCATGGCGATGCAGCGGGCCAGGCCGATCAGGATGAGCCCCACCATGTACTCGGGCATGTCCGACAGAAACAGCACCGCCAGGCCGAACATGAGGATCGGGCCGATGATCCAGTTCTGCACGAGGGAGAGGCCTAGCACCCGCCAGTTGCGGAAGACCGGCCCGAGCTCCTCGTATCGCACCTTGGCCAGGGGCGGGAACATCATGAGGATGAGCCCCACGGCGATGGGAATGGAGGTGGTGCCCACGCTGGCGCGGTCCAGGACCTCGACCACGCCCGGCCACAGGTTGCCGAGGCCAACGCCCGCGGCCATGGCGAGGAAGATCCAAAGGGTCAGGTATCGGTCCAGGAGCGACAGGCCAGCGGCGACGCTCTTGTGCTCGGTGCTCATGGTAGGATGGTCCCGGGTGGTTTTCATGTGTTATCTGTTCGCTCACGAGGGCGCCGCGAATTTGGGATCCTGTGCCACCGGGCCCACCTGAGACCCCCTCGAGGGGGAGCGTCGAGGAGAGTGAGCCCTTGAGCGCCACGCAGATCGAGCTTCTGTACACCGACGGGTGCGCCAACGCAGGAGCCACCGGCGCGCTCGTGCAGGAGGTCGTTGACGCCCTTGTACCAGGCGCCGTCGTGCAACGGGTCCTCTGCGCCGAGGAGGTCTGTCCGGCCTGGCTGGGCAAGGCCCACCGCGTGCACTGGGGCCTGCCCGACCCCGCCGCCGTGGAGGGGGATGGCCGGCTGGACGCCTTTCGCGCGACCCGGGACGAGATTCGGCGCTGGCTCGAGGCGGTGTTCGCGCGGGGTCGCTGACCGCGCGGCGGTCTTGTGGATGCCCTGGGCAGTCAGCAGCAGGTGTCCTGGCTGGCGCCCAGCGCCGAGGTGATGATGGCGGCGGCGCAGCCGACGCCCCGGCGCACCTGGATCGCTCCCTCGGCGCAGTTCATGGCGCAAGCCGAGCATTCCATGCAGCCGTCGAGGTCGGCGATGACGGCCCTCTTGTCGCGGATGTCCCACACCCCCTGCGGACAGACGATCTGGCACATGCGGCACCCCACACAGCGGTCGGGATCGAGGCTCAGGGTGGAGACGTTGGTCAGGTAGCGGTGAAACATCGCAGGCCTCATACCAGCAGCCCAACGGACAGGGCCCAGCCCGCGAGCCCGACCGTGGCGAGGCCCAGCTGCGCGGGTACGGCTATGCGCATCTCCCGCTCGACGCCCGACAGGCCGGTGTAGGTGGAGGACCCGGTGAAGTTCATGGCGATGAACGACGAGAGCGCCAGGGTGAGGGCGGCGAGCCCGGCGACGTCGGTCCAGGGCGGGCCCGCCGCTCCATTCGTCAGGGCGCCCGCCCCGACCAGGAGCGGCGCTCCGATGAACAGCGCCACGAGGGCACCCTTCACGGCGAAGGCGCGTCCGGGGATCCAGGGGAGGAGCAGCGGCGTGAGGACTGCCCCACAGCCGATGGCGATCAGCATCGACAGGCCGGCGATGTACCCGTGGCGCGCGAGGTTTTCCCCGAAGCCCGTGGCGGGGCCCACCAGGGCCGCCACCAGCGCCAGGGCGACCGCCAGAGGTGCGCCGTACTTGAGGGACGGGACGAGCTCCATGGGGACGAGGGCCGCCCGATCCCGCAGGGGAAATCGCTTCCGTCGCATGGCTGGCGTGGCCTTTGTGCCCGATTCGAGGAATCTCGGGATGTCGCGCGCCTCCACCGGCCCGTACACGACCCGGAAGCGGGTTCTTTGTCGGACCTCGTGGGCGGCGACCCCAGGCGCACCGAGCTGGGGCAGGATCACCCGCCGATGGGAGACGTGGCGCCCCAGCCCAACCCTCTCGATCTGGTGGCAGAGCTCCTCGGTACCGAAGGTGCCCTTGCCAGCGGCGCACCAGACGTTGATGCCCATCGTCTGCAGGACGAGCACGAAGACGCTCTGTCCGATGAGCTCCCGTCGCACCATGTCGAAGGTCAGCTTGTAGCTCGCGGTGACGAGCACCGGCGACTCGGCGCTGGGGCTGCCGATGGCGTAGAGGCCCGGCTCTACGAGATAGTCGTAGCGGCCGATGCCCCATCGCACGGCCAGGGCGCCCCGGCGATCGGCGGCGGTCCACTCGGTGCGCACCACCGGGATCTCCTGGTCCGCCGACGGGTGCCGAGCCACCACGAAGGGCTGGGAGAAGGGATCGTCGCCCTCCCGGGGCGTGAGCTTGGGGCCTCAGCACACCGCTTCGCCGGCCGGCGAGCCTGTCTCGATCATGGCGAAGGGGTTGGGTTCCTGGTGATCAGTGGTCATGGGGATGGTCGTCTCTCACGTGACTCCTGAGTCTCTTGTACCGCCAGTTGGCAATATGGTCAAGTGGCAATATAGTCAAGTGGCAATATAGCTCACTGGCTGTCGTGCGGTCCAGCGCCGGGTGGGCGCCGCGGTTTGCGGACGCGACTGGCGTGCCTTGATGGCGCTGCTCGAAGCGGTTCGCCGCTGTCCGGCCGGCCCTGGTAGGCCCGTAACTCGCCGTTACGATGCTAACACCAGTGGACCGATAAACTATTGTCACCCGAGAGGTCCGGATATTTCGTGGCTTTGCTCGACTCGGAAAATCACCACGGCGATCGGGGCGTTGTGACTATTCTTGATCTCAAGCCACGGTCTCCACTCCCCCGGGCATGGTTTGTGCAGCTTTGTGTGACAGTCCTGACACAACCAGAGGGAACGTGAAACACTTTTGGCCCATCACTGTCGTCCTCGTGGCCTGCGGAGCGGTCGCCGCCTCTGCTGGACCTGGGCCAGCCACCAAGGACGCCGAACCGCCCAGTGCAACCTCAACGTCACCGCCGTCTGGGGTGACCTCGGCCAAGAAGAGCGATCCGGACACCAAGGACGGCGGCGCGCTCCAGCAGTCGTCCCTCTTCGGATCGAAGGCCTCGGTCCCCTGGCGCGGCTCCCAGATCGTGTACCGGAACTCCTTTTCGGCCGTCAGCCTGAGCGGCGCGGCGGAGCTCACCTACAACCCGTACTATGCCATGACCTGGAGCTTCCGGCCGTGGTGGTGGTTCACGAAGTCCTTCTACACGCGGGCCACCCTGGACGTGGATCGCGAGATCACCCAGTCGGACGTCACCACCTACCAGGGCGAGGCGCTGCTGCGGGATCTGCGGCTCGTGGCCGGTCTCTCGAACGTCCTGCGCATCCCCAAGGCGAAGATCGACTTCTCCTTCGACCTGGTGCTGACCGTGCCCACCAGCAAGGCCTCCCTGGCCCGGACCATGGTGCTCGGCGTCGGCCCCGGCACGCGGATGTCCAGGACCTTCCGGGTGCTCAAGGGGCTGATCCTCGGCTACACCGTGCGGGTCACACCCACGTTCCATCGCTATTCCACCAGCGAGCGAGAGTCATCGCTCATCCCGGGTTGCAGTGCCTCGGCGGGCAGCTGTGACGAGTTCTGGAACACCGGCCGCCGCAACGCCGTGGTGCGCCTGACGCACTATGCGGACATCTCGCTCCGCTTTCTGAAGTGGCTTGGCGTTTCCGTCGCCGTGGGCCAGGCCATTGACTGGCTCTATCCCCTGGGGGACGCCGCCGAGGAGGTCACCCTGCAGGTCGAGGAGCCGGAAAACAAGCGCTACCTGACGTTCTTCGAGCTGACGGTGGCTCTCCAGCCCCTGAAGATGCTCGAGGTGGCGCTCGGCTACAGCTCGGTGCATCCGCAGCGCGCCCCCGGGGGTGGATACTATGTCCCGTTTTTCAATCGGTACTCGGCCATAACGCTCGATCTCAAGCTGAAGATCGATGGCCTGGTGGCTCGGATCAAAAGGAGTGTGAAATGACCCGTCAACAACTGGCCTGGTTCCTGGTCCTCGTGGGAGTCGCCGCGGTGCTGCCGGCCTGCGCAAAGCAGCGCGACCCCATCAACCGCGTCCAGCCCTACGCCCTGAAGAAGAGCCACTTCGTGGGCGAGGATCTCCAGGACGCCAAGGACAACCCGGAGTTCTGGACCCAGGCGACGTTGATCGACGTCCCCTACGGTGCGTCCCAGGGCGGCCTGTTCAACTCCACCTTCACCCAGCAGCTGTCGCGCATCCGCTTTCAGATCACCGAGGACTACCTCCTGGGCCGCCTGGCCTACGAGCGGATCGACGACTCGGACGGCAAGGGCGCCGGGGCGGCCGTAAACGACGGGATCATCGTGGTGGCCTTCCGCATCGAGAAGCACTTCGACGTCGTGCGCGCCTACAACCCCACCACCGGTGAGGAGCTGAACATCTACGAAGAGAACAGCACCGACCGCCCCTGGTACGAGCGGGAGTACATGCGGGTGGACTGGTCCAAAAACGAGAACACCGACGCCTACGACTTCGACACCCTCTCGATGTTGGGAGTCTACTTCGGGATCGACTATGAGCCCCTGGCCTACGACGTCACCGACCCCACGAGCGATGATGCGCCGGTGTTCGACCTGGAGAACGGATACTTCGATGTCACGAACAAGGCCTTCGCCAAGCCGGGCCTGGTGGACCTGAGCCACCTCGGCTGGGGCATCGACTCCTTCCCGGCCTGCATGCTGCCCAAGGAGTTCTCCGGGGGGAGCGAGCCGGTGGGCTCCTGCAACCCCGTGGAGCTGACCATCCGTCAGTCCTTCCGACGGGTGGAAGACAACGACTTCCAGCCAAAGCACTGGGACGGCTACCGCTTCCAGGCGGTGGGCGGCTTCTACACCACGCGCTTCGGCTACGATCGTCACTACGGCATGAGCGATGACAAGTGGCGGCGGTTCCTGAACCACTACCAGATCTGGCATCGCAGCCACTACTATGCCGATCCCGTCGGCATGACAGAGCCCGTGGAGTGCTACACGCCGTCGACCACCCCCTTCGGCGCGGATCCGCACCGGGACGACGACGCCAACGGCACAGAGGACGAGTGCGAGATCGTGGGAATGGGGTCCAAGTGCGACACCTTCCGCCAGCGTTGCACCCTGCCGTACACCCAGCGGACCACGGTGACCATCCCCTGGTACTACACCCAGGGTGAGACGCAGGAGTTCTTCGAGCCCACGGCCCAGGCGACCCACGAGTGGGACGTGGCCCTGCGCGTGGCCGCGCGGAGCGCCCAGTACGCCGAGTGTCAGGCATCGGGGGGTGCCGACTGCGCGAGCCGCTTCCCCATGTACTTCGGCCAGCAGGACGACAACCGCGACGCCGTTGTTCTGGCCCGCGAGGTGGACGCCTGCCGGAACGGCCTCGCCTACATGGGGCGGGACTGCATGGCCCTGGCCGACCTGCTCGGCAGCGAGCGGGGCTACGATCCGGCGGTGATCTCCATCGCCAAGATGGACGAGATCCTCGTGCTGTGCCACAGCCCCGTGGAGGCCGGCGATCCGGTGGCCTGCGGCGATCGACGCCTGCCCGCGGACCTGACAGCGGCGGACTGCGCCCAGGCCCGCAAGGATGCCGACCGCGAGACCATGGCCACCTGCGCCGAGGCTCTGACCGTACGCCAAGGCGACCTGCGTTACCACAAGGTGAACGTGTTCCAGACCCCCGCGAGCCCGTCCCCCTGGGGCATCTACAGCGACGCGGAGGACCCCCTGACGGGCCAGACCATCTCGGCCAGCGTCAACATCTGGGCCTGGGTCAACGACTACATCAGCCAGTACTACGTCGATGTGATGCGGTACATGAATGGCGAGCTGGACACGAGCGAGGTCACAGATGGCGAGTATGTGCGCCGCTGGGTCGAGGCCCAGGACGCCGCCTCCCGCGGGGGGGCGCTGCCTCGGGTTAGCAAGGCGCAGATCAAGCGCCGTATCGCGGCGTTCACGGGAGTGGACGAGGCCCAGCTGCCGGATCCGGCGAGCCTGCCGTCGAACAGCTTCACCGAGGAGATGGCCCAGATGAAGCGGAAGCTGTCGGGCTATCGCTTCGACAGCAGGCAGATGTCCACCACCCGTGGTGAGTATGCCGCTCGCCAGCGAGCCGCCATGGGGACGGCCTTCGAGGCCGAGCTAATGACTCCCATGGTGGAGGAGGTCATGGGCGTGAGCGGGATGCCCCTCACCGACGGCGTGATGAACCACGCCTCGATGCTCAGGCGTGGCAACCCCTCGTTCAGGCGGGACTTCAACCGGATGTACCAGAACGCGTTGGCCGAGCGGGGCATCTGCGTCATGCACGCCGAAATGGCCGCGGCGCCGCTGTCCCTCGGCGGCCTGGCCGACAAGCTCGAGGCCAAGTTCGGCCATTTCAATCCCAGCGACTCCGAGGCCGTACAGGTGGAGCGAGCCGAGAAGATGCGCCGCTATATCGGGCGGCGCCTCCACTTCGGGGTCATTGCTCACGAGATGGGGCACTCGGTGGGCATGCGCCACAACTTCGTGGGCTCCTCGGATGCCTGGCAGTTCCGGCCCCAGTACTGGCAGCTGCGCACCAAGAACGGCACGGTGACCACGCCCTGCAACGATCTCGTCGCCGACGGCGAGACCTGCGTGGGGCCGCGGTGGTTCGATCCCGTGACCGCCGAAGAGCGGGACAACATGATCTGGATGTGGCAGCACTCCTCGGTCATGGAGTACGCCGGCGACATCACCCAGGACATGATGGGCCTCGGCGTCTTCGACTTCGCCGCGGTGCGCATGTACTACGGCGAGACCACCTCGGTGGCCCAGGATCCGCGGTGGTCCCTGACGGGGCAGTACAAGGACTCGATGTTCGGCAAGATGGACAACTTCGGCGGGATCCTCGGCATCCAGTGGTCCGACGCGGGCGGGGATTTTCACTACTCCCTGTTGCAGAACAAGCTCAACCTGATTCGCAACTGCTACAGCATCGCCGACCCCGAGATCTACAAGCCCGCCACCTGGGACGACGAGATCTACGGCCAGTGGAACCCGGTGCTGGACGGCCTGCTGGTCCAGGTGAACGGGCAGTGGACGCGGTGCGAGCAGCCCGAGGTGGACTACGTGCCCTGGACCTCGTTGCGGAACCCGACGACCGCGGAGATGGGCGGCTACTACCGCGGCGGCCCGTCGGTGGACACCCAGGGGCGCATCCGGATGCCCTACGGCTTCGGCACCGATCGCTGGGCTGACCTGGGCAACCTGAGCGTCTACCGCCACGACAACGGCGCGGACGCCTACGAGATCTTCAACTTTTTGATCACGCAGCAGGAGGTGGGTCACATCTTCGACAACTACCGCCGGGGCCGCCAGACCTTCTCGGTGCGCTCGGCCGCCGACCGGACGCTGTCGCGCTACAACGAGAAGATCCGCGACGGCGCCAAGGGGCTGGGCCTGATGCGGAACATCTATGAGGAGTTCGCCATCAACAACGGGTGGGACTTCCACAGCTACTGGCCCTTCATCGCCACGGCCTTCTTCCCGGACAACATCCTGGCCTCCGGCATGGTCTTCGACCACTTCACGCGCACCTTGGCGCGGCCAGAGGTGGGCGATCACTTCCTGCCCGCGGGGGAGACGGTGCTGCGGAGCGAGCTCGACGACTTCAGCTCGGGGGGCAACACGGTGGTGACCATCCCCAACGGCGCCACGGGGTACTACGAGAGCGTCGGCTATGGCGGAAAGCTGGTGGAGAACCAGCTGGCCAGCGACCAGGGTGAGTTCGACTCGGACTACACGATCAACTGCGGCTCCTACTACGACAAGCTCAACTCCGCGTACCTGATGACCGAGTCAGTGGACAACTTCATCAGTGACTCCCGGCTGGACTTCGTGGATCCGCGGTATCGCGCCGTGTCCCTGGCGGACCTGTTCCCCGACGGCTACCGCCGCTGGATCGGCAACAACCTGACCAACGACGACCAGCTCAAGGGACCCCACGTGGCGGCCAACTCCACCGGACAGGTGCTGCGCGACGCCGACGGCTACCCGGCCGAGGGACTCGGGTGGACCACCTGGTGGGCCGACGACCCCTACGTGTGCTTCCCGGGCGCCGAGACCCAGGTGTGCGGCACCTATGGCAATGGCGACAACACCGTGTTCCATCCCAACGCACCGGTGGCCACCGTGGTGGTGGATCCCCAGGTGGGCTGGGAGCAGCAGAAGTTCCTCATCGCCTGGACCCTGCTGTACCTGCCGGAGAACGAGCGGTACCAGTGGCTGAACATGATGGACATCTGGGAGCTGGGCCGGGACGCGGATCCCGACTTCGCCAACCGCATCGAGTTCCACCACCCCGACGGTAGCACCTTCGTCGCCAAGACCTTTGGCAAGGAGACCCTCTTCGGAAAAACCGTCCAGCGCGGCATCTCGGCGCGGGTGCTCGAGCAGTGCAACGAGTACCTGGTGGCGGCCTATGAGACCACCGAAGGCCCGGACCTGGACAACGACGGCGTGCCCGAGTGGTACCTGCCCGTGATCAACCCGTCCACGGGCGCGGTCGTCGTGAGGTACGACCCGACCGTGGCAACGATCAACGAACAGGGACAGCTCGTGGCCGGGCGTCCGGGGTGTGACGAGAACGACTCGAGCCTGTGCACCTGCTCGGCCAACCGGGCGTGCATCAAGCTCGAGGCGTACATCTCCGTCCCCACCTTCATGCGCGAGGCCCTCTCCGCCTACGCCCTCGGCCACCCGTCCGAGCGCGGCCTGTACTAGGATAGAACGGGGACGGTCCCCTATGCCGCAGAGGACGGGCTCTCCCCTGGGCGGCGAGATCGGTGGGCGGGCGTGCGATGGTCACTGCGTGACTGCGCGGCTCACTGCAGCCGCCAGGCGGCCCAGATCCTGCTGCGCCCCGACCTGCCGATCAGCTCCAGGAACCTCGAGTCCTTGTTCGGCACGTTCCCCTGCGGGAAGCAGACGCGGGCGAGGGTGGAGTGGACGCGCTTGATCCGTTGGACGTTCCTGTCCCGGGTGGCGATGATCCGGCCGTTGGCGTCCCTGACCGTGTCTCGCACCGTGGTGGTGTACGGCACCAGCCTGGAGCTGCTCCTGAGCACCTGGACGCCCAGGGCCGAAACCGTGGGCGCGGTGTCGAGCTTCTGGTCAATCTTATTGACGGCGCGCAGGGTGAAGGTCATGGTCTGCATCAGGCTGGCGCTCCGCCTCGTCTGGATGTGGAAGCAGCTGCCCTGGCCGGGTGCATAGGACACCATGGCGACTGAAGTCCCATATCTCAGATTGGCTGGCGTTCGTCCTGCGGTGCCGGTGCGCGCCGGGTTCTGCATGATCGGGGCGCGCTGAAGGGCCTTCTTGCGGCGATACTTGGCGCTGCCCGCCACGAGCACGACCGCGGTCACCAGCAACGACAGATGCACGATCGAGCGCATCACTCTACGCTTTGTGGGTTCCATCCGACTCTCCTCCCTGAGCTTGCGATGGCCATCTCGCAGTCAATTTTGGACTGGTATAGCGCTACATCTGCTGTGGGTCAAGCAGAGGTGTCCACTCGAGGCTGTCGGGTGGCCAGACGCCTGCGGAGCGCTCGGCGTGTTGCGAAATTCGTGTGCAGTTTCGAAGGCGTTACGGTAGGAGTGTTGCCCAGGGAGAGTGATGCGACACAAGTGGGCCGAAAAATTCGCGGCGCGTGCCCGGGACCATTGGACCGACGAGCGGGTCCAGCGGCTGACCGGCGGTAAGGACCTCGCCGTCCTCCCGAACGAGTCGCCACTGCTGCTGCGAGCGATGGGACTGCTCTACCGCGACGCGTCCATGCCGCCGGCCCAGGTCCGCAAGTATCGCCAGATCAACCACATGGTCGGTGTCTTGGGCCCAGCCCTGCGCGAGGTCGCCGAGAAATTCGAGTCCGTTCGCATCGTCGACGCGGGGTGCGGCCGGTCGTACCTGACCCTGGTGCTGGCGCACTACTTCGAGCATCGCCTGCGACACCCGGTTCGAATCCTCGGCGTGGACCGGAACCCGGACGTGATCGAAGAGTCCCGGCGGCGAGCCGAGATAGCGGGGTATGGCGACATCGTGCGATACGAGGTCTCGAGCGTCGGCGAGCTGGATCTCGGGCGCCTCTGGAGCGACCTGTTCCCCGAGGAAGACGCGGCCGCTACGCACATGCTGGTGTCCTTGCACGCGTGCGACACCGCCACTGACGATGCCCTCGCCCTCGGGATCCGCTCCGGATGCCACTTCATCGCGGTGGCCCCCTGCTGCCAGGCCGAGCTGTCCGGGCAGTGGTCCGCCCTGGCCGGCGAGACGGATGGACCCTTCGCGCCGGTGTGGGCCAGCGGGCACCTGCGACGGACCACCGCCGCCACGGTCACCGACGCCATGCGCATGCTGCTGCTGGCCGCCAGCGGATACTGGGCCACCGCCATCGAGTTCGTGCCCTCTGAGCACACCCCCAAGAACACGCTGATCCGGGGGATCCGGCGTTCCGGGCCCGACCCGGACAAGTGGCAGGAGTACCTCGCTTTGCGCCAAGCCACCGGAGGATGCGGCATCTCACTCGAGTCTCGGATTCGACCGATGTTCGAGGGAGGTGACCAATCCCAACAAACGGGTGGTGACCTGACCGACCAGGCGCTGACCGACCAGGCGCTGACCGACCAGGCACTGACCGACCAGGCGCTTGACACCGCGTGAGGGGTCTGGAGATACTCGGTACTGAGGTGCAAAATGTGGATGGTGCGCGTCACAGGCTTGTTGCTGGCGGCCGCCGTGGGTGTCGGCTGCTCGGGTACGGCCTACGTCAGCGGAGATGCTGCCGGCCCCGGCCCGGACACGGGGCCGGTGGACGCGGCCGTCGGGGTGGACGCCTCGATGTCGGATGCCCGGGCGTCCGACGCCAACGTCACGAGTGACGGTGCCCCGCCTGACGCCTCGCCGCAGGACGCCGCGGTGGTCGACGCCGCGGTGCCCGACGCGGCCACGGGGTGTCCGGCCACCTCGGCCGAGCATGTGGAGCGGTGGTGGACCAACCCCTGGGTGGCGCCCTCCTCGGGCAGCGCCGAGCAGGTGATCCACCTCTCGACCCAGAACAACCTCCACTTCTCGCGCGCGGTCATCACCTTCGAGATGGAAACGGCCGACGTTCAGGGCGACTGGACGCACATCTTCGTCCTGCGCAACCGCGCCATCCCCGGCGGGTGGACCTACCTGGCCTACTACGGCTGGTTCCTGAGCCGGAACATCCCCACCCGGCAGATCCAGGTCGCGCTGAACGGCTGTCAGAATGGGGCCCCATACACCCTGCAGCCGTACACCAACTACGGCGTGACCTATGACTACGACGCCATCGCCGGGACGGCGACCATCACCCTGGAGGAGCCCGGCGGGGCCACGATCTCCACCAGCTGCCCGGCCACCAGCTCGCTGGTCCCCATTGGCCAGGGGCTGCACATCTACATGGGCATGACCACGTCCCACCCCGACTATCCCGTGGTCCTGCCCCCATGGGGCTGGACCTTCCGGAACTTCGTGGCCGACCTGACCCCGGGCGGCCCCTACGGCCCGGACGCGCCGCCCTGTCCCTGAGCGGGACAGGGCTGGGATTGGACCGGGGACCGGCCCCGGGAGAGGTCAAGGCCCCGGAGCCAGCGTGGGCACGTGAAGGCCCGATGGCTCCGTCAGGAGCGCCAGCACCGCGAGTGCCTGGCCGATGCGGCGCGCGGCTCGACCGCGGAAGGGCGTGGCAACGGGCCGCAGCCCCTCCCTTTCCAGGACCGCCTCGAGGGTTCCGCTCGTGATCCGGCGGAGGTTGCAGTAGGCGGCCTTGAGCAGCACCGGTTGGACCACGGTGCCGATGCCGATGCCGGTGCCGGTGCCAGTGCCAGTGCCAGTGCTGGTGCCGGTGCCGGTGCCGGTGTCGGTGCCAGTGCCAGTGCCAGTGCCGGTGCCGATGTCGCCGTTTCCGTCGGTGCATCCGTCGGTGTTTCCGTCGGTGTCTCCGTCCGAGAGCGTCGCGACGAGGTCGAGCGTGGACTGGCTCCAGGCGGCTATGCGGGGGTGGGGGCCCGCGAAGGCGTGCCAATCGTGGCGGAGCTGGTGGTCGGTGACGCCGCCGGCGAGATCCTCGGGGGTGAGCTCCATGTGCGCCAGGTGGTTCGGGTTGGGGGCGGCTCCGTCGTTTCGGCCTCGGTTTCGCAGGAGCCGCTCGAAGGTCTGGCCGGTGGCCGGGCGGAGGGCCACCCAGTGCACCGGGCGCCTCCGGCCGTCGGCGCAGGCCACCGACTCGGTGTAGACCAGGACGACCTCGTCGAAGTGGTCGATGAGCGGCGCGTGGACCGGGTGCGGCTCGCCCCAGCGCACGCGTCTGCGCGCGCCGGCAGCCTCGCGCTCGATGACCGCAATCTGGGCGTCGATCATTTTGTCAAAGGCGTCGAGGAGCTGGTTGGGGCCGCGGGTCTCGGGCTCCAGGATGCCGAGCGCCTCCACGATGGCCTCGATGGTGGAGCGGCCGATCGGATCGGGCTCGCCCCGGATGCGGTACCGCTCCGGACTGTCTGGCTCCAGGTGGAAGTGGGGCAGGGCGCCCAGCCAGGGGTTGGACCGGTAGAGCCGGTGGACGTTGCCCCAGGTGCCGTCGAGCAGCAGCAGGTGCGCTGGACGCTCGGTGGGGGCCACCTGCGCGAGGAGCCGGGAGCGGTCGTGCGGGTAGAGCAGCCCTGTCCCCGCGGGCAGGTCCAGCGTTGCGGTGGGCTCGGTGTTCTCATCGAAGTGCGCCACCACCAGGTGCACGCGGCGCAGACCGCGCACGGCGATGGGCACGGTGCCCTTCGGATGGAACCTCTCTCGCGGGTGCTGCAGGATGGTGATGCCCGTGCGGTTGTCCACGGGCGGCTGGTCGGGCAGGTACTGGCAAACGCAGGTCACCGCCGGCCGGTGACACTGCCGGCACATGCGCCGGCCTCCGACCTCGTCGGTCACGTTGTCGGTCACGCTTTTGTGGTGACGGCCCATGACCTCGACATGGTACCCGAGTTTCGGTGACACCGCTGCATTCTGCCTCGAAATACCCATTGGAGCATTGCTCCGCTCGCTGCCCCCGCTCCGGAGGTTGCCCTAGGCCGCTCTGACCGCGCGGACGCGGCCAAGATCGGCTACGGACAACCTCCTCCGCGGGGCCATCGCTCGCTGTGATGTCGATTTCGTGTATCGAGAGTGCCGCCCGGCCCAGGCCGGCCCCAGGACTGGTGAGCAGCCCAGCCATCGGTGGAAGTCGTCGTGGGTTCGCGTAGTTGGACGACCAGGTTGCCGGCGGGTGCTCCGATGAGTAGTCTCGGGCCCAACGCGGAAAGCCCAAGCGGAAAGCCCAACGCGGAAAGCCAAGCGCGGAAGGCCAAGCGCGGAAGGCCAAGCGCGGAAGGCCAAGCGCGGAAAGCCAAGCGCGGAAACCTCACTTCGGCTCCGAGTCAGGAGGACATGTCGTGGGCGGATTTTTTGGCATCGCATCCAAGGATGACTGCGTGGCCGATCTCTTCTACGGGATCGACTACCACTCGCACATGGGGACCCGCCGGGGAGGCATGGTCGTGCAGAACAGCGACGGGCTGCGGCGCGCGATTCACGACCTGAGCAACGCGCAGTTCCGCTCCAAGTTCGAGGGCGACCTGTCGTCCATGCACGGCAACCTCGGGCTGGGGGTGATCAGCGACTTCGAGGACCAGCCCCTGATCATCGGCTCGCACCACGGCGTCTACTCCCTGGTCACCGTGGGCCGGGTGTGGAACCTCGAGGAGCTCGTCTCGGAGGTGTTGCGCAGGCCGACGGCGCACTTTTCCGAGATCACGCGCATCGGCTTCAACCCCACCGAGCTCCTGGCGTCGCTGATCAACCAGGGAGACACCATCGCCGACGGAATTTGCCGCGCGCAGGACGCCATCGACGGTTCCGCCTCCATGCTGCTGCTCACCGATGAGGGCGTCATCGCGGCCCGGGACAAGTGGGGGCGTACGCCCATCGTCCTGGGCAGCAAGGACGGCGCCTGGGCGGCCACCATGGAGAGCTGCGCCCTGCACAACCTGGGATTCAAGATCGAGCGGCAGCTCGGGCCCGGTGAGGTGGTGCGGCTCACGGCCGAGGGCGTCGAGCAGCTCGTGGAGCCGCGGGATCAGATGCAGATCTGCGCCTTCCTGTGGATCTACTACGGCTATCCGGCGTCCGACTACGAGGGGATCAACGTGGAGGCGTCGCGCAACCGCTGCGGCGCGGCGCTGGCCCGGCGCGACAACGTGGAGGCGGACTTCGCCGCGGGCATCCCCGACTCGGGCATCGGCCACGCCATCGGGTACGCCACCGAGTCGGGCATCCCCTACCGGCGACCCTTCGTCAAGTACACGCCCACCTGGCCCCGGAGCTTCATGCCCCAGGAGCAGCGGGTGCGTGACCTGGTGGCGCGGATGAAGCTCATTCCCGTGGAGGAGCTCATCCGTGGCTACCGGCTGATGTTCTGTGAGGACTCCATCGTCCGGGGCACGCAGCTCACCGAGATCATCGCCCGGCTCTTCGACATGGGCGCCAAGGAGCTGCACATGCGGCCCGCCTGTCCGCCCCTGCTGTTCGGCTGCAAGTACCTGAACTTTTCGCGGTCCAAGTCGGAGCTGGACCTCGCCGCGCGCCGGGCCGTGGCCAAGCTGGAGCCGGGCGGCGAGGCGCACCTGCACGACTACGCCAACGCTGACACGGATCGCTACGCGGCCATGGTCGAGCAGATCCGCCAGCAGATCGGCTTGACGACGCTGCAGTACCAGCGCATCGACGACATGGTGGAGGCCATCGGCGTACCGCCCGAAAAGGCCTGCACCTTCTGCTGGACCGGCGACGAGGCCTGCTACAGGAAGCGGTCATGAGTCAAAACGGCATCGCGTTCGACAACGACCGCTACCTGAGCGAGCAGAGCCGGGCCATTCGGGAGCGCATCGACAGCTTCGGCGGCAAGCTCTATCTGGAGTTCGGCGGTAAGCTCCTGTTCGACTACCACGCGTCCCGGGTCCTGCCCGGGTTCGATCCCAACGTGAAGATGCGCCTGCTTCGGCGCCTCAAGGACGAGGTGGAGATCATCCTGTGCGTCTTCGCCGGGGACATCGAGCGCGGCAAGGTGCGGGCGGACTTCGGCATCACCTACGACGCCGACACGCTCAAGCTCATCGACGACATCCGGGACTGGGGGCTGAACGTTCGCGCGGTGGTGATCACCCGGTACACCGACCAGCCCGTCGCGGACACCTTCCGGCGAAAGCTCGAGCGCCACGGCATTCTGAGCTACGTCCACCGGCCCATCCCGGGTTACCCCAACGACGTGGAGCTGGTGGTCAGCGACCAGGGCTACGGAGCCAACCCGTACGTGGAGACCAGCACGCCCCTGGTGGTGGTCAACGCCCCCGGGCCCAACAGCGGGAAGATGGGCACCTGTCTGTCGCAGGTCTACCACGAGCACCAGCGAGGCGTCAGCGCCGGGTACGCCAAGTTCGAGACGTTCCCGATCTGGAATCTTCCCCTCAAGCACCCGGTCAACGTGGCGTACGAGGCGGCCACGGCCGAGCTGCGCGACGTCAACCTGATCGATCCGCACCACCTGGAGGCCCACGGGGAGACGGTGGTGAACTACAACCGGGACGTGGAGGCCTTCCCCCTGCTGCGCGAGATCCTGGAGCGCATCACCGGCGACGCGCCACCCTACCGATCGCCCTCGGACATGGGGGTCAACCGCGCCGGCTTCGCCATCGTGGAAGACGAGGTGGCCCAGGAGGCGGGCAAGCAGGAGATCCTCCGCCGGTACTTCCGGTACGCCTGCGATGCGGCCCTGGGGCTGGAGGAGGAGGAGTCCGTGAAGCGCATCGAGAGCCTGATGCGGCAGTTCGGCCTGCGTCAGACCGACCGGGCCGTGGTGGCGCCGGCCCGGGAGATGGGGGAGACCGCCCGCCTCAAACCAGACAAGGGCCATCAGGGCGCCTTCGTCGGGGCGGCCATGCGGCTGCCGGACGGTCAGCTGGTGGCGGCGCACAACACACCCACGGTCCACGCCGCGGCGGCCCTGGTGCTCCTCGCGATCAAGACCCTGGCGGAGCTCCCCCCGCGGCTGGACATCATCAGCGACAACGTGGTGGAGCCCATCGCCCAGCTTCGCGGAGAGGTCCTCGGCCGTCAGGAGATCAGCCTCAACCTGGAGGAGACGCTCATCGCCCTGGCCATCAGCTCGACCACCAACCCCACGGCCAAGCTGGCCATGGAGCAGCTCACCCGGCTCAAGGGCTGCGAGATGCACATGACCCACATCCCCACCCCCGGCGACGAGAAGGGCCTGCGGCGGCTGGGCGTGAGCCTCACCTGCGACCCCGCCTTCGCCTCGAACAAGCTCTTCGCCTCCTGAGGGGCTGGGCTACTCCGACAGCAACCCTCGGAGCAGGGTGGTCACCGCGCCCACGGCGTCTCGCTCGAAGTCCACGCAGGCGTAGTCTAGCTCGGGTCGCTCGAGCGCCTCCTGGACGGCGGGGGGCGGGTGCGCCGCGGGCCACATGGCGGCCATGAGCAGGTGGGCATACATGATGAACCGCTGGGTGTGCTCCATGTCCAGGGCGGGCAGGGCGGCGTGGGTGGCGTTGGCCACGCGGATGGCCACGGCGAGCATCTGCGTCTTGAACCAGACCACCGCGTCGGCGGTGACGTTCTTCTCCAGCACGCTCGCGGTCACCGCCACCAGGGACGCGAACCGTGGGTGGGCGGTGTAGGCCGCCGTCATGGCCTGGGCCACGGTCTCGACGTCGCCGCTCCCGGCCAGGGGCGCGAGCGCGCGCTCCAGCGTGACGACCCACTGGTGGTAGTAGTCCAGCAGCAGGTGCAGGAAGATCTCCTCGCGGCTGGCGAAGTAGCGGTAGATGTTGGCCTTGGAGATCCCTGCCTCTGCAGCGATGCCGTTGAGGCTGACGCCCTCGAGCCCCTGGGCCTCGAAGAGCCTGGCGGTGGCATCCAGTATTTCGGTGCGCCGCTGCTCTTTCTGCTCGGGGTTCCGGGCTCTCTGCCAAGCCATGATCGCGTCCTTCCGTGACCGATAGTTACTTATATATCCCCTCCGGTGTCCCCTGTCAACGAGAGACTTAATATCTTATATAACATATGCTTACTGGTGCAAATGTGTTTTTTGGGTTGACAGATGACTGATGGTTACTTAAATAAGCAACTGCTAGTCACAAAAACTTCCCGGCGTGTGTGACACGCGCCGTCCTGGAGGCAGCACATGAGCAGCAACAACCGTTGGACGAGTGATGAGATCGCAGATCAGACCGGCCGCGTCGCCATCGTGACGGGCTCCAACAGTGGCATCGGCTACGAGGCGGCCCTGGCCCTGGCCCGCGCGGGCGCCACGGTCATCCTGGCCGTTCGGGATCCCGACCGGGGCGAAGAGGCTGCCCGGCGCATCCGGGAGACGGCCGGCGGGGCTGGGATCGAGGTCGACGTCGAGGTCATGACCCTGGACCTCGCCAGCCTGGCCTCGGTCAAAGCCTTTGCCGACGCCTTCGAGCGCGAGCACGAGGCCCTGCACCTGCTGGTCAACAACGCGGGCGTGATGATGCCGCCGGAGTCCAGGACCGCCGACGGGTTCGAGCTGCAGTTCGGCACCAACCACCTCGGCCACTTCGCCCTCACCGGGCTCCTGCTGGACCGGCTGGTGGAGACCGAGGGCTCTCGGGTGGTCAACGTGGCCAGCATGGCGCACAATTGGGGCACGATCGACTTCGAGGACCTGCAGTGGGACCGCAAGCGGTACAAGAAGGTCAAGTCCTACGGGCAGTCCAAGCTGGCCAACCTGCTGTTCACCTACGAGCTCCAGCGGAGGCTCGAAGCGGTGGGAGCCAAGACCGTCGCCGTGGCCGCGCACCCGGGCTGGACCGCGACCAACCTGCAGCGCAGCTCGGGCCTGTTCCGGGCCATGAACCCGATCTTTGCCATGAAGGCCTGGCAGGGGGCGCTGCCCACGCTCTACGCCGCCACCGCGGGCGACGTCGAGGGCGGCCAGTACTTCGGCCCCGGCGGCTTCATGGAGATGCGGGGCTATCCCAGGCAGGTGCAGTCCAACGCCATGTCTCGGGACCAGGCGCTGGCCGCCCGGCTCTGGGACGTGTCCGAGGACCTCTCCGGCGTGCGCTTCGCCGGCCTGGACGCCGGGCAGACGGCCCAGGCCGCGAGCTGATGCGCAGGAGCTGGCGTAGGCTGTTGGCCTGGCTGTTGCCCAGGCGGCCGCGCTGGCTGTTGCCCAGGCGGCCGCGCGGGCTGTTGCCCAGGCGGCCGCGCGGGCTGTTGCTCAGGCTGTCGTGGGCGGTGCCGTTGCTGCTCTTCGCGGCGGCGGCGCCCATGGGGGCCTGCGCTGCCTTTGGCGGCACCCCGTCCGGAGAGAGGCTGGAGCGAATGAAGAGGTCACCCAACTATGCCAACGGGAAGTTCATCAACCTGTACCGCATCGGCAAGTTCCGCGTGGGCCGCGCGCTGCGCTCTTTCCTGGGGGGTAGCGGACACCGGACACCACGCAAGCCGATCCCGCTGCGCAGGCTCACCAGGCAGGACTTCGCCCGCCCGCCGGCCAGCGGCCTCCGCGTGACCTGGCTGGGACACTCCAGCCTGTTGGTGGAGATCGACGGCCACCGCATCCTGACCGATCCCGTCTGGAGCTGGCGGGCCGGCCCGGGCCTGGGCATCGGACCCAAGAGGCACTTCGCGCCTCCGCTGCCTCTGGACCACCTGCCCAAGCTCGACGCGGTGATCATCTCCCACGACCACTACGACCACCTGGACATGGCCACCATCAGGGACCTCGCCAAGACGTCGGTGAGGTTCGTGGTCCCCCTCGGCGTGGGCGCTCACCTACAGCGGTGGAAGGTCCCGGCCTCCCGCATCGTGGAGCTGGACTGGTGGGAGTCCCATGCGGTGGGTCGGGTGAACCTCGTGGCCACGCCCGCACGCCATGGCTCGGGGCGCGGCCTCGCCGACCGCGACGCCACCCTCTGGGCGAGTTGGTCGCTGGTCGGGCCCAGGCACCGCGTGTACTTCAGCGGGGACGGCGGCTACTCGCCCTCCTTCGCCGAGATCGGACGACGGTACGGCCCCTTCGACCTCACGCTCATGGAATCGGGCGCCTACAACACCGCCTGGGCCGACTTCCACCTGGGCCCCGAGCAGGCCGTGAGGGCCCACCGGGACCTGCGCGGCAAGGTGATGGTGCCCATCCACTGGGGGACCTTCGTGTTGGCCCCGCACGGCTGGACCGAGCCCGCCGAGCGGCTGGTCGTCGCAGCGAGGAAGACGGCGACGACCCTCGTCATCCCGCGCCCCGGCGACCTGGTGGAGCCGGCCTCTTTGCCTCGGCTGACGCGGTGGTGGCCCAGCAACCCCTGGCGCACCGCTGCCCAGTCACCGGTGATCGCCTCCCAACCCGCGGGGTACGGCCTGCTGAGCCGGGGCGCCCGTTGGCAGGGCGTGACCGGGCGGAGGTGATCCGCGAGCCCGCGGGATTGGCCATCGGCCGACGCTTCGACTAGTCGACGACGAGGGGGTCGGGGGGGACGAGGATGAAGACCTCTCGCTGGTCGAGGTCGGTGCAGCCGCCGGCGAGGACGCGGATGACGGCACGGAAGATCTGGGCCTCATGGGTCTGGGGCACGAAGTCGTTGAAGGCGCTGACGTCGAAGGAGACGACGGTGCCCGGGGTCACGCCCTGGAAGGTGAAGGCGTCGAAGGTGGGGTCGGGCAGCGCCGGGGGTGGCGGCGGCAGCTGGAACCCGGTCGGGGTGATCGACTTGATGAAGTCCGCCGTCGTCGTGCCGGCCGGGAGCGGGGTCCCGACGGTGCTGGACGTCTCGCCATCGCGCTCGGTGGTGACGTCGAAGGTGGCAAAGCGGGTGAGCATCTGGATCCCGGTGACGATGTGGTTGCCGAGCCCGCTGCCGTCGGAGTCGACGCGGAAGACGAGCGGGCAGAGGCCGTCCCCGTCGGGCGCGCGGCCGGTGCCGCCCAAGTCGGTGCAGCACTGCCCGGCCGCGCAGCCAGCGGGTCGGGTCCCCACGTCCCAGGCCTCCGGCGGAACGCGCGCGCCGGTCGCCGTGGAGAAGTCCTCCAGGTCTGCCTGGCCGGTGCAGACCGGCGCCAGCATGGTCTCGATCGAGGCGATCCCGACGACCTTGGCGCAGATGGCGTTGAGCGCATCCTTGGTTTGCTGGCGGGTGTGCGCCACCCCGGCCACCGTGCCGGTGTAGTCGACGCTCTCGAAGGTGGTGGTGCAGATCGTGGTCTCTCCCAGCGCGTGGGACATGGCGTCGGTGATCGGAATCACCACGGGCATCGTGCCGACGCGGAAGCCGACCCCGCCGATCCCTATGGTGTTGGCGGGCACGTTCGTCAACCCGGGGCCCGTCAGACCCGTGCCGGTGGCCACCTGGTACATCCCCTCGATCGCCGCCTCGGGCCAGTCGTTGCCGCAGCCGATGGGGCCGGTGGCGGTCGAGAAGCTGCCCACCCCGGCCTCCACGTCGGAGATGTTGGAGGTGATCGTCTGGAATAGCTTGAACGGCTGGTCGGGGATGGCCAGCCCGCCGCGTCCGCAGTCCGAGCCGAGCGGCGCGCCGTAGTTGTCGACCGGAAAGTCCTCGTAGGCGCCGGCGCCGAACTCTGCGCTGGGGATCTGGGCCTGGATGCCGGGGATCACCGTGCCCGTGAGCGCGTTTTGCAGGTTGGTGATTTCGCCGTACATCGATCCCGTGGTGTCCATCAGGAAGAAGGCGTCCAGGGCCGGCACGTCGGTCGAGAAGTCGAGCGGCTTGTCGATGTTCCCCGCCGGATCCTCGTAGGGCAGGATGAAGAAGAAGTCGGTCTGGGTCCCGGTCTGGCGGTAGGCGACCACCGTGATTTGCGCCTCTCCGGAGACTCCGCCGAAAGACGCGATGATGCGCGAGACCTCGGCCCCGGCGGCGGCAAACCCGGGGATGTCGAGGGTGGCGCCGGTCATCGAGCCGACCAGCGGGTTCTGCACCTCCCAGGTCACCTGGTCGGTCAGATCCTCGTTGGCGCCGTCAAGGTACACCCCGGCCGCGGTGAAGTCCTGGCTCGTCGGCGTGTCGAGGTCGACCTCCAGGATGGTGTTGGTGGGGGTCACCAGAATTGCCGACAGGGTGTGGGGCAGGGTGGCGTCGGAAAGGACCGTGCCGTCGCCATCCACCGACCCGTCGTGGTCGTCGTGGCCGGCTACCGGGCCACATCCCGGCCACCCCACGGCGATCAGCAGCAGGCACGGCCCCAGTATCGACCACGGTTGCTTGATGGACATTGGCTTGCTCCCCGGTGTTTGTTGTCTCCTGACATTGTATCTCATCTCGCGCGCTGTGGGGCTAGTCAACACCCAATTGGCCTGGACTCTTCACGGACTGCCGCTCTGACCGCGAGGACGCGGCCAAGATCGGCTACGGACAACCTCCTCCGCGAGGGCTCCGCTCGCTGCCTCTGCTCCGGAGGTTGCCCTAGGCCGCTCTGACCGCGAGGACGCGGCCAAGATCGGCTACGGACAACCTCCTCCGAGAGGGCTCCGCTCGCTGCCTACCGCTGGAGCGACCCTGAGCGGGCCCGGGGTGCTGATTTCATTCACTGGGAGTGCCGGCCCGGCCGGCCGCGGGACTGGTGAGATTTGCCGGTTAGTAGCGGTACTGGTCGGTCTTGTAGGGGCCGTCCACGGTGACGCCGATGTAGGCGGCCTGGTCCTCGTTGAGCTTGGTGAGCTTGGCGTCGAACTGGTCCAGGTGAAGCCGGGCGACCTTCTCGTCGAGGTTCTTGGGCAGGACGATGACGCTCTTGCCGTACTTCTCGGCGTTTTTGTGCAGCTCGAGCTGCGCCATGATCTGGTTGGTGAACGAGGCGCTCATGACAAAGCTCGGGTGGCCCGTGGCGCAGCCCAGGTTCACCAGCCGACCCTCGGCCAGCACCAGGATGGAGTGGCCGCCGCCTTCGGGGCCGTGGGTGGTGTTTCTGAACTTGAACTCGTGCACCTGGGGCTTGATCTCGATCTTCTCCACCTCGCCGGCGGCTACGAGCTCCTCCAGGTCGCCCATGTCGATCTCGTTGTCGAAGTGGCCGATGTTGCACACGATGGCGTTGTGCTTCATGCGCCTCATGTGCTCGACGCCGATGACGGACTTGTTGCCGGTGGAGGTGACGAAGATGTCGAAGTCGGCGGCCACGTCATCGAGGCGCACCACGTCGAGGCCCAGCATGCAGGCCTGGAGCGCGCAGATGGGGTCGATCTCGGTGACCGCCACGCGCGCGGACTGGCCACGCAGCGACTGGACCGAGCCCTTGCCCACGTCGCCGAAGCCGCACACCAGCGCCTTCTTGCCGGCGATGAGCACGTCCGTGGCGCGCATGATGGCGTCCACCAGGGAGTGCCGGCAGCCGTAGACGTTGTCGAACTTGGACTTGGTGACGCTGTCGTTGACGTTGATGGCCGGGAACAGCAGCGTCCCGTTCTCCACCCGCTCATAGAGCCGGTGCACGCCCGTGGTGGTCTCCTCGGACACGCCCCGGATGGTGGAGGCCAGGTCCCGCCAGAACCGGTCACCCTTGGACGCTCGCACGGCGTGCAGCAGCGACAGGAGGCACCTGAACTCCTCGCTGCCGCCGGTTTCCACGGCCGGGATGGTGCCGATCTCTTCGTACTCGCAGCCCAGGTGAACCACCAGGGTGGCGTCGCCGCCGTCGTCTAGGATGAGGGTCGGGCCGCTGCCGTCGGGGCAGACCAGCGCCTGGAGCGTACACCACCAGTATTCGGGCAAGGTCTCGCCCTTCCACGCGTGGACCGGAATGCCCTGGGGGTCGTCAGCCGATCCGTGGGGGCCTGCGACCACCGCGGCGGCGGCGTGGTCCTGGGTGGAGAAGATGTTGCACGACGCCCAGCGCACGTCCGCGCCGAGCTGCACCAGGGTCTCGATGAGCACGGCGGTCTGCACGGTCATGTGCAGCGAGCCCATGACCCTGGCGCCCCGAAGCGGTTGCTTTCCGGCGTGCTCCGCTCGCAGGGCCACCATGCCCGGCATCTCCCCGAGCGCCAGGTCCAGCTCCTTGCGGCCGTAGCGCACCAGGTCCGGGCTCAGGTCGGCGATGCGGTGGGGCAGCCCGGCGAAGAGCGGCAGGCCCGTGTCCATGAAGGTCTTTTCTTCCAGCGCGGCTTCGATCATCTCGTGGTCCTCGCGTGGGGCAGGTCCCCACGGTGTATGGCAATGAATCGGATACCAGCGTTGGCCTCCTGGGTCAATGCCCAACCCCCCAAAGATGACACATTCTTTGCTTTCGGGTGACCCGTGGGTCGAGCGGATATGGTATCCCCTAGAGCGGCGAACGGTTTGACCGGACCGAGCCGGGTGGAGCGCCGGGGGCCCCGGATGCAAGGAGTGACGATGGAGCATATCGGGCCATGTGTGACTGAGGAACGACGCAGCAGACGGCCTGCCGCCGCCCGATCCGGCGCCGGGGACTCCGAGCGGGAGGCCAGGTTCGACCGGCTGGTCGACCATACCGAGGCGATGGTGTCTCACTACGTATACGCCATGGCGGCGTTGCCCCTGGCCGCGGAGCCCAACGGGCGCATCCGTTTTTTGCCTTACGCCCGGGCCCGGTTCGCCCAGTTCGAGCGTCAATACGCCCAGAGGCTCGTATGAGATGATGTGTTTTTGGAATTCGGGCGCCCCCGCCACTGGTGAACGAAGGTGGGCGCTGGTTTTTTCTTTGGTGGTCCTGGTGGGCGGAGGCTGCCCGGCGGACCATTGGGGCGAGCCCGGCCCGGTGCCCGACGGTGCGGTGTGGAGCGGCTGGCCCGTCTGCGACCCGGCCGCCGAGAGCCAGACGATCAGCTTCGTGCACGTCAACGATCTGCACGCGAGGTTCAACCCGGACGCCGAGGGAGAGAGCCCCTACGCCCGCATTCGCGGCTACTACGAGTGGCTCCGGCTCGTCAACCCGTACACGGTCTACACCAACGGCGGGGATGATCACGAGAAGGGCTCCCTCGCGGAGATCCTGTCCGGGGGTTGGGCTGTGCAGGAGATCACCGCGGCCATGGGGTTCGACGTGAGGGTCCTGGGCAACCACGACTTCGCCTGGGACATCGAGGAGGTGCTGGGGTTTTCGCACAGCGATTCGGGGCTGGTGCTGGCGAGCAACGTGACCTACTCGGGCAGCCCCATCGAGGCCTTCGGCGCCCTGGACCGAGGGACCCTCGAGGTGGGCTGCGTCACGGTGGGCGTCTTCGGCCTGGTGTCCAAGCCGTACGACGAGCAGGACGAGGTGTTCGATGGGGACTACCACGCCGACCTGCCCACGGACCACGACGTCGTGGCGCGGGCCGAGGACATCGTGGCTGGGCTACGGGGCAGCGTCGACCTCGTCGTGATGGTGAGCCACCTCGGGCTCGACGCCGACATCGACCTCGTCCGGAGCGTCGATGGCATCGACGTGGTGCTCGGGGGCCACTCCCACGACGCGCTCCAGGAGGTGGTCAAGGCCGGTGGCGCGCTCATCGTCCAGGCCGGCGCCTACGCGCGGTACGTGGCGCGGCTGGATGTCGAGCTGGATCTGGTGACCCGGGCGATCCGCTCCCACCGATATCGCCTCCTGCCCAACGAGGCCGGCTTTTTGCCCGTGAGCGACGTGGTTCAGACCGCCGTGGAGGATGCCCTGGCCCACCATGCGCCCGAGCTCTTCGAGCCCGTGGGTCGCACCCGGCATTCCCGGGGGGCTCGCGACATCGCGCGAATCGCTGCCAGGGCTGCGCAGGTGATCCTCGGCGCGGACGCCGCCCTGGTGGACACCGACACCGTCTGGGACCCGTGGGCCGCCGGTGATCTGACCCCTCAGGATCTGCTGGACTCCTTCCAGATCGAGCGCCAGGCGCCAGGGACTCCGGGGTTCAGCAGCCTGTACCTGACGACGCTCCTGGGAGCCGATTTGCTGCGCCTTGACGCGGAGTTGCACAGCGACTTCGAGCTCTACCTTCCCGAGGACCTGCAGGCCGATCACCGCTACGCCGTGGCCCTGCAGAAGCATGTCGCGTTTCAGCCCGACCTGCACCTGCCGGCGGGGATCCTGCTCACGCCGCCGTGGTCCCGCATGGAGGCCTGGGAGCTGCTCGCGCACTACGCCCGGTTTCGCCAGTCAGAGTGCCTGTACATCGACGTTGACGAGCCCCTCGAGGACTGCGCTCCCTAGGGAGAGCCCAACATGGCCCGATTTCATCTGAATCCTCAGGCGCGACGCTGGCTGCGCAGCCCCTCTCTGGGGGACGGCCTCGACGCGGTGGATGGCGGCGGCGGGGGCGCCGACTGGGACACGTGGGTCCTGGGCCGTATGGCGGCCTGGGCGCTGTTGGACGTCGGCGGCGTGCTCGTGGATCGGGCCGTGGTGGACCAGCGGTTCCGGTGCGTGCCCGGGCGGTGCGTACCCCGGCGCGGGCGGGGGCGGCTCAGGAGCTGCTGCGCGGATCTGGACGTCGCCCTCACCGCCGCCGAGGCCAACCGGCTGCGACGTCACACCCGCCGGCTGTGGCGGTGGCTCGCCCGGCGGGAGCCTCGCCTCGGGCGGTTGCCAGAGGTGCCCGAGGGGCCCGGGGGGCCCGGGGTGCCCGGGGTGCCCGAGGTGCCCGGGGTGCCCGAGGTGCTCGGGGGTCGCCCCTTCTGGCTCGCGGCCGACTCGGGTCACCTCAGCCGCCCGGGCGGCCGCTGCGTCTTCTCGGCCCTGGACGGGCAGGGGAGGATCCGGTGCCACCTGTATGGCTACGCTCGTGCCCACGACGTGGACCGTTGCGAGGTGCAGCCCTTGCCCTGCCGGCTCTTCCCGCTCATCCTCGTGGAGGCGCCCAACGGCGGCGTGGTCCTGACGACGCTGTACGGGCGCACCACCCGCCTGGTGGGGACGTTCCCCGTGTCGCGATTCCCCTGCCTCGCCGACCCCTCCCACGGGCCTGCGCTTCGATCCCTCTCCGGGGACCTGGACTGGCTCTTCGGTCCGGGCTTCGCCCGCGCCCTGCGTCTTTTTCGCCGATAGGCATCCTGGGCAAAGCGACATGAGATCGGTTTCCCCGACGGTTGGGCCGCGATCAACTCTCGGCCCGCGTCGGGTTGGTTGACTTGGGGCGCCGTGGCGCCTACCTTCCTGGCATGCGTATTCGAGAGAGCCTCATCGACGTGGACCAGATCTCGCTCAGCTCGGGCAACGAGCTGGGGGGGACCGCGGTGTTCTTTGACTTTGAGAACATCATCCTGGGAATCCACGAGTCCTTCAAGGTCAACAAGATCATCGACCATCTCACCGAGCGGGGCGAGGTCATGATCCGCCGCGCCTACGCGGACTGGGGCCGGTACCGCCAGTACCAGCGCCAGTTCCTCGAGGAGGGCGTGCAGATGGTCTTTCTGCCGAGCTACGGCACGAGCGACAAGAACCGGACCGACACGGCCATCTGCGTCGACGCCATGGAGATCCTCTTCCGACGGGAGCACATCGACACGTTCGTCATCTGCAGCGGCGACAGCGACTTCGGCGTTCTGGCCCAGCGGCTGCGGGACTATGGCAAGCGCATCGTGGGCATCTCTGCGCGGTCGGCCGCGAGCCAGATCCTGGTCAAGCAGTGCCACGAGTTCATCTTCTACGAGAGCCTCGCTGGCATGGCCATGAAGGACTACTCGCGAGACGAAGGCGAGGCGCGCATGAAGCGTGCCCTGGTCCAACTCGTCGACGAGTACGGAAGAAGGTTCAGGGCGAGCCTGCTCAAGGATCGGATGCGGAAGCACGACTCCACCTTCTCGGAGAAGAACTACGGCGCCTCCAACTTCACCCGGTTTCTGAAAAACTACAGCCGGCTGGTCCGCGTGCTGGATGGCGGCAAGGTGGAGGTGCTGTGGAGCCCCGAAGGCGAGGGGATGGACACCGCGCCCGTCCGGCCCAACGGGGGCCGCCCACCCCGCGGCGAGACCACCGGGTCGAGTGGTTCCAGACCACCAGCGCCGCCGCCGTCTGGGTCGGCTGCAGCCAGCAGGCCGACCGGTCCGGCGCGCGGGTCCGTTAAGCCGAACCGCCCCTCCCCCGAAGCCGCCAGGCCGAACGGCCCGGCGCCCGAAGCCGCCAAGTCCTCGAAAATGACCCCTGAGGTGGAGCGCGAGACCGCGGACCTGCTGGGGCGGGCCTTCACGCTGGCCCTTGGAGACGCCGGGTCCATCCGCATGGGGCGGCTCAAGGAGACCCTCGTCTCCCTGTCCCCCGGGTTCGAGATCGGGCAGCTCGGGTTCCGGTCCTTTGCGTCCTTCCTCAAGGCTTTTCCCGAGGTGGTGAGCCTCGACCGGTACCGCGACAACGTCCGGCCGGTGACGACCGAGCCGCCGCCCAGGCCTGCCTCCGAGCCGATGCCCTCGCGACCGTCCGCGCCCGCGGTGCCCCGCGGGGACCACCGCGCAGCCTCGAGGCCGACCGGTTCCACGTCCGCGGAGGCGAAGCCGCCCGCCGACGCTCCGGTGAAGAAGACCGCCACGACAAAGGCGACCGCGGACAAGGCCACGACGAAGAAGGCCGCGACGAAGAAGGCCGCGACGAAGAAGGCCGCGACGAAGAAGGCCACGACGAAGAAGGCCACGACGAAGAAGGCCGCGACGAAGAAGGCCGCGACGAAGAAGGCCGCGACGAAGAAGGCCGCGACGAAGAAGGCCACGACGAAGAAGGCCGCGACGAAGAAGGCCGCGACGAAGAAGGCCGCGACGAAGAAGGCCACGACGAAGAAGGCCACCAAGAAGTAAGCCGCTGGAGGGTCCATGGCGACAGCGCTGTTGATCGTTGGCTATCTACTCGCCGCGCCCCCGCTGTTCGTCTTTGGGAGAATGTGGCGGCGGCGGTGGTGGCTTGCATACCTCGCCGCGGTGAGCGGCGCGTTCTGCGTCGCGGCGGGCTGGCTGCTTCACGGGTCGTTGCCGGTGGCCGCGATCAATGCCGTATGGGCCGTTGGGTTCGGGATCACCTTTCCGCTGTTTGCGGGTCGCCACAAGCGGTGGTGGGTGGTGGTGTCCAGCGGCCTGGTCGCGACCCTGGCCGTCGGCGCGCTGGGGTATGCTGCGCTCCGGAGTCGATTCCGCAAGACGATGGTGTCCAAGGCGAGCACCCGACAGGCTGTGTCGGACTTTCGCCGGTCCCACGGTGCGAACCGCTTGGTGGCGCGGCGCAGGACGCCTCAGCCCGGTGTGTACGAATACGCCGCGACCGGCCACTACAAGGTCACCGTGCCCGGCTTGGGCGAGGACCGTCGGGTGATGCCCAAGACAGTGCCGGCGGTCCTGGTGTCCAAGGGGGACTGCTGGGAGCTGACGGTCCGGTACTTCAAGCAGCACCACTGGACCGTGCGGTACTGCCGCGATCCCAAGATGGGCCTGCGCCTGGTCTGGTTGAAGAACACCAACGAGATTTTCGGCCTGAAGAGCGACTCGCGGTCTATCTGCGAGCCGGACGTCATCCTGCGCCCGGGGGACAAGCCGGGACGACAGTGGCCGCAGCGATGCAGGCCCAAGGACCCCAATCCGTTTTTCGGCGACGCGAAGGGGACGGCTGTGGCCCGCTACGTGGGCGCGGTGCACATGACCGTGGGTGGACGCAAGGTGGTGGCTCACCATCTGCGCCGGTCCGTCAAGATCACCGGCATGTTGGCTTCGGTCGTCGAGCAGAACCTGTGGTACACGGAGTCGGGGATGATGGTGCGGTTCCACGTCACGGCCAAAGGGTCTGGGGTGGCGAGGTTCGTGGCCGACTATGGGCTCACCCTGATGGACCTGTCACCCAAGCGTTGATCGTCTACGCCAGGCGAGCCATGCGAGCACCATGATGAAGCCGACCAGGGGGAGGGAGCCCGGTCCGCCCGGGGTGCGGCAGTTGCAGCCGCCGAAGGCGCTGCCGCCGGCTCCGCCGCCTCCGTCGACTCCAGCGTCGGGGGTCGTGGTGTCGCAGATCCCGCCGTCGGGGGTCACGCAGGCCACGGCTCCCTCGATGCACTCGGTGACACCCGCGCCGCAGCTGTTGGTACAGGGGTACCCCTCGCCCAGGGACTCGGGGGTGCCGTTGTCCACCACGCCGTCGCAGTCGTTGTCCACGCCGTCACAGACCTCCGTTGTGGCCTCGGCGGCCTGGCAGGTGAGCCAGCCCGCCACGCAGAGCTGCTGCCCCGTGGCGCACTGGCCCTCGCCTCCGTCAGGGGTGCAGACGGCCGCCGCGCCGGTGGGATCCGGTCCGTCGCAGGGCGACCACGGGGACCAGAGACAGTTGCTTTCACAGGTGCGCTGGCGGGTCCCGCAGTCGCCGCAGATCTCGGTCTCATCATCGCCGTCGCTGCAGACGCAGCTGGACAGGCTGACGCGCCTGGCGCCGCTGTAGGAGGCGGAGAAGGTCCGGCTCTGACGCACTATGCCGTAGATGCACCCCTTGGCCTCCACGACCTCGTGCTCGCCAAAGGGGTCCTCGTAGTCGATGACCAGGATGACGTGGGTGGAGCTGGCCACAGCGTCGGCGGGCTCGAGGGCATTCATGGGCACCACGTTCCAGTAGCTGTGCTCCGCGGTGAAGCTGGACGCCACGTAGCGCGCAACGTCGCAAGCATCCGTCGCGTGGGGATCCGGCACCTGCCAGGCCTTGGATACGAACCCCGAGCAGTCCGCGCCGTAGGTGCCCGTGTGCGTGCAATCCGGACAGCCCGTGGAGCCCGCGTTGGGCGTGCACACCCCGGGGCTGCAGCTGGTCAGATCCGGAGCGCACCCGTTGCCACACCAGCACTCCCCGCCCCACTCGTAGGAGAAGCCCTCTGCCGACGTGCCGCGGCAGACGATGGCCTCCGGTGGCTCTTCGGGGGGCGCGGCGTGGCTCGGGGTGGAGGCGCAGAGGGCCGCCAGGACTGCGCCAACTACGCCCAGACGTCTCATGGCGCCCTCCAATCCCAGCGCAGCAAGTGCACGCCGTCGCCGGTGAAGGCCATCTGCCACAGCCGTCTGTCCGGTCCCACCCGGACCTCCACCCGTTGGTCGTACCGGGTCAGGACCCAGGGGCTCTCCAGCCGCGCCAGCTCCTGCAGTCCCTCGTTCAGGATGACCATGCGATACCGCTCCTGCTCCACCCGATAAGGCGTCGTGGGGGAGAAGACGGCCTCGTTGAGCACGGCGTACACGGTGCCGTCGACGTCCTCGTCCAGCCACACGATCCGGCGGACGGGCGCCTGGCCGGTAAGCGTCACGCCCCCGGTGGCGGACCGATCGTTCCGCAGGGTCCGGCGGAGGGTGACCCCGCCTTGGCCATTGAGCGCGCCGTGCAGGCTGTGTCCGCGCTCCACGGGTCGGCCCATGACGATCTGGCGGGTGCAGGGCTGCAGGTGACGGTCGAGCACCTTGACGCTGTAGCGGTGGCCCACCTCCAGCCAGATCCCGTCGGATCGGGGCAGCATCGCAGTCACCAGGCCGCTGCGGTCGATCCCCCTTCCGGGCAGCCCCACCTCCGCGAGCGGGGTGCCGACCGGGTCCATGACCAGCAGGGTCTGGGCCGCCAGCCGATCCAGCGCGAGCACAGCCCAGCCATCGTACTGTTCGACGTCATCGAAGGTGGCGGCGGGCAGGTCGATGTCCCTGACGAGCTCGCCGTCGGCGTCGAGGTCGAGGATGCGCAGGTTCACCTGGTCCAGGAGCAGGACGCCGCCGTCGGGCTTGATCGCGAAGCTCTTGGGCCCCTCGCTGTCGGCCTCGTTGCCCAGCACGCGACCCACGGTGTCGTCCCAGGGCAGAAAGAGCCAGGGCTCCGCGTCACCGGAGGACGGCGCCGCGCTTCCCACCGAGGGGAAAAGCCCCAGCGCGCACCCCAGGACAGTCACTGAAAGCCAACTTGTCTGCTTACACATGGTCCACCTTCGTCGCTTGGCTCGCGCGCTCCGCGAGTCGAATCGTTCCTGCTACTCGTCCTTGACTGCGATCAGGTCCGCTTGCTGGCTGTCCACCTGTACCGTGAGCTGGTAGTTGACGAGGTTGTGATCGAAGCAGCTCTGGGACGCGCCCACGTATACCTCCACGTAGTACAGCCCCGCGGTGTCGGCGGTGAAGCTGTGCTCGGGGCAGCTATAGGCAGGGGGCGGATACGTGCAGGCCACGTCGTCGTCTGCCTCGTGCACCTCGCTGCCGTCCGGGCGGCGGATGCGCATGCGCAGGTCAGCCGCCGTGGCCGCGTCCACTGTGTCCACGTTCGTGTAGACCTCCTGCCCTGCCTCGGCAAAGAACGCGAATTGATCCTGGATCCCGTCGTGGTCGCAGCCCTGCAAGCTCGCCTGGGCCGGGCTCGGGCCCTCGTAGCCCAGGACCACCGTGGCCAGTCCCTGGCTGTCGGCGGATCCGCCGTCCACGAACAGGGAGTAGGGACGTCCGGCGACCACCTCGAGGCGCAGGACCGAGGCCGTACCCCACGGCGCGGTGTCGTTGTCACAGGCCACCTCCGCCTCGGAAGAGTCGCAGTACTGGTCCTGGCCGGCGGCGCCCTCCCGCGCGTACAGCAGGGTGTCGAACCCGGTGTTTGGGTGCGCCGTCGTGGCCACCAGGACGCCCGAGCGGGGCGCCGTGAACGTGAGCAGGGTCTCGGGGTTGGCGTCGGCCTGGGCGCTGCACTGACCTCGCGTGGTCGCCGTGCTCGCCGAGGTGTCGGCGACGAACTGTCGCCCGGTCAACAGGTCGGCGGTGATGTCCTCCACCGCGCCGAGCCCTTCGCACACCCCCGCCTCGTGCAGGCTCAGCGCGAAGACGCCGGCCTCGTCGTCGGACGTCTCCACCAGGGCTACGTACGTCTGCCCGGCCTGGACGGGGATCGTGAGCCGGGCGCCACCGGTGGCCGCGGCCGTGCCATCGGCGCAGCCCAGCGCGGAGCCGTCGCAGGTGCCGCCCCGCACCTCGATCACCGTGTCCACACGCGTTGTCGGATGCACCGTCGACAGCACGAGATCCCCGTCGAAGTCCGGCGTCATGCTGACGTAGAGCTCCTTCGCGCTGTCCAGCTCGCCGCATTCCGGAATGGAGATGTCCGCGCCCAGCGCCGCATAGCCGAAGAACAGCTCGCCCGTGCCGATGAGGTCGGTCACGTCCGCCAGGGTGCTGCACAGCCCGCAGTCGTCGCCGCAGCCCTCCGACGCGCATTGCCCGTCGCAGCCGTCGCCGGCCATGGTGTTGCCGTCGTCACACTCCTCGCCCGCCTCCAAGACGCCGTTTCCGCAGAGGGGGTCGTCCCCGCCGCCCCCGCCCCCGCCTCCGTCCCCGCAGCCGGACCAGGCCAGGAGCAACGACCACGCCACCAGGGCTTCCATCAGGGCCCGCCGAGTGCTGAGAATCACAGTCGTACTCCTATCGCCGGCCCTGGGGCCAGCCGTCAAGGGAGAGCACTTCAGCTTATCAAGGATCTGTTGCCTAGACAAAAGCTTTGGGCAGAGACGCACGTCGGATCACTGTCTCGCCCCGGCTGGCGCCAGGCGACGTCGCCGCGCCCCGCAGGGCGTGGCGGGGGCGCCGAGGACGCAGTTGTCTCTGGCCCCGTGCAGTGGGGAAGGATTTAACGACAAGGATCCGGAGAAGACCGACGCCGGGGCGGGCTTAGACTGCGTCGAAGGCCTTTTGTTTTCACACCGCCACTGCGCCCGGCAGGTC
>Ga0272441_10001995_pt1 | contig 42559 bp, 42 predicted proteins | sample SSMProp6N_FD_193582 | JGI IMG/M metagenome (GOLD analysis project Ga0272441, IMG submission 193582) | Marine sediment archaeal communities from Little Sippewissett salt marsh, Falmouth, MA, United States - SSM-Prop-6N | ecosystem: Environmental > Aquatic > Marine > Wetlands > Sediment ...
CTGGAGGGTAGAGTCTACAGTTCGGAGAGACCTACGCCCCGGTGGGGCAACACAGAGGATAATAAAAACTAAAATCGTTTTGTCCTTCTCTGATAGCTCTGCGTCTCTAGAGAGCGAAGCGAACGGGCGTGAGGAAACTAAAAGAAAAAGAATTATCTCACACAGAGATCGCAGAGAACGCAGAGAAAAGGAAGAAAATAATATTATGGTTTTCTTGGATAGCTCTGAGCGCTCTAGCGAAGCCCCGCACACGGGACAGGCTGGGCGAGAGAAAAATATTGCTGTTATTGCGGCGTTGCCATTGACCTTTACCCTTGAGTGAAGTGGTCTTCGTTAATTTTATCTTTTTTTCTTAACCCCTTCATGCTCTTCATGTCCTTCATGGTGAATACTGTCTTTGGGGTGAGAGACCCCTTGGTGCTCAACGATTGATCATCCCTGGAATGAGAGCTTTTCAATCGAGGATTTTCTTATGGTCAGCCTTTGGTTTTAGCCTATTTTTTTGACCGCTGACCGCTGACGGCTGAGAGCTTTATCAATGTATACGGATTTCTACAACCTCAAGGAAAAACCCTTTAACTTGACGCCTTCGTCTCGGTTTCTTTACCTGAGTGAGGGTCATAAAGAGGCCCTTGCCCTGCTGACCTATGGTGTCGTGGAAAGAAAGGGATTTATTTTACTGACAGGAGAAGTGGGTACCGGCAAGACAACCATGGTGCATGCACTCCTCAGTAACCTGGACGAGAATGTCCAGTGCGTTCACCTGTCAAACCCTCTGCTGAGTTCGCAGGAATTCATTGATTATTTGGCGTACTCGGCCTTTGAAAAAAGAGTTCATTTCAAATCAAAAGCGGAATTTCTGTTGGAATTTGAAGACCATCTGCAAAGGTGCCTTCAACATAACAAAAATTTCGTCTTGATCATCGATGAGGCACAGAAGCTGTCTTTTGAGTTATTGGAAGAGGTCAGGTTGCTTTCCAATATGGAAACAGCCGACGAAAAGATGATCAACATTTTCCTCGTGGGCCAACCCGAGCTGAATGAGCATCTCAGCGAATCCAGATGTCGCCCGCTGCTTCAGCGCATCAGCATTCGTCACCATATATCGCCCCTGAATTTGGAAGAAACGCGAGATTATGTCATGACGCGTATGAGAGTCGCGGGGGCTGAGACCGGTGGTAAGATTTTCCCCAAAGCGGCGATCAAGATGTTGCACCAGTGTTCGATGGGATATCCCAGGATGATCAATATCCTTGCAGATAACGCACTCCTTTTGGGCTATTCGAGAGGTGAAAAGAGGATTTCCTCAGCCAGGATCAAAGCGTGTTTTGATGACATGAAACTGGATGGGTCTTTCCTGAAAGAGCCGAAACAGGAAGTGAAAGAATTCAGATCAGACGAAGCGACTCAGGTGAGACGTTCTCATTTTTGGAAATGGGCCGCTTTTTTTATATTTATCATGTTTATTGTCATGGGATTTATGACCCCGCAGGGAAAGAATCTATGGATTCAAGCGGCCGGTTTTTTTCAGCCCAATTACAGGGAACGCCCTGCCGAAACGAAAGGCGCACCGAAGGAGGAGGTAAAACAGAATTCTGACGGTCTACCTGAGGTCAAGTCAGATCTATACAGCGGCAGTGGTTTGAGCCCCATTCAAGAAGAAAACGGCGAAACCGAATCCGTCAGTCCTTTGCCCCCTCAGGGTACGAGTAATCATAGGGCAGCTTTCCAAAATGAAACGGAATCGGAACCGGTTAGTATTGTCACTGTCAAGCAAGGCGACACCTTGCTGCACCTTGCTGCCAGGGTTTATGGGTATGCAGATGAAAACGTGCTTGAGTTGGTATTAAAACATAACCCCGAGATCACGGACGGCAACTGGATTGATGTTGGGCAACGCATTGTCTTTCCGGAACTAAAAGAAGAGTTGAACAGCACAAATCAGGAACCGACTTTCACCGTTCATATCGCGTCTTATACGCCCTTTCAGAACGCCGGAGAGATGTTTCAGGTATTGGTAAAAGATGGTTATGAAGCCTATATCTTACCGGTCTATGATCCTGATAAAGGAAAAATTTTCAGGGTCACACTGGGGAGTTTTAAAAACCGCAATGAAGCCGATGCCTTCGCCGCGGCGCTTCTCAGAAGAGGTATCTCGGATTATGCCGAAACGGTTAGGTTGGAGATGAGATGAGGGGGGGAGGGGGCAAAGGTCAAAGGTTAAAGGTAAAAGGTTAAAGAAAAAAAATGATCGCTGCGCTTGAGGGCCACTTCGTTTGAGGAGTGCTGCGCTAGAGGGCGCAGTAACGCCCTGCCTGCCACGCCGTCTTGTCGCGCCGTAGCTTCATGCGAAGGCGGAAGCTTCATGCGAAGGCGGGAACCCAGAACCTTAAAAAAATATCTCTCACAGAGTGCGCAGAAAACTCAGAGTTTTTAGGTTTTTTAAAATTATTTGTCTCAGAGTGCTCTGTGGGCTCTAGCGAAGCCCCGCACACGGGACAGGCTGGGCGAGAGGAAAAAAAGAAAAAATGTCTCCCGCAGAGGCGCAAAGTCGCAGAGGGAAAAATAAAAATATTGTCCTCATTCTATACGGTTTTTTTGCACAAGATTTTGGTTTGAAGATTTAGGCATTTGAATTTGCTTTTAGGGGAGAGGGACCCCATCCAACGGACAGGCGCGCGGCTCATCAATGATGGATTTAAATGAGATGCACTTTACCGCCCGAAGGGCTGGCACCCATCGTTTGGGCAAGTCGCCCAAATGATTGTCCGTGTGCGTCTGTGTGTGTCGAGCGAGCGGAGCGAGCGGGTGGCTAATATTAAGCGAAGTCCCTAGACGTTTTCAAATTAAAGTTTATCGAGATCGCCCCACTTGTCGAACATATAGGATATAGGAGGGGGAATTGAAAGACTATAAGGATCTTAACTATTTTAATGAGTTGGAGTATAATGGTTTAATAATAAAGGTGACGGAGATAAAGAAGATGTTGGCATCCTTTATCAAGAAAATAAAAGCTGATCGCTGACCGCTGACTGCTGATCGCTTACCAAAGGTAAACCCATGGGCAAAATTTCCGACGCCTTGGAGCGTCATAAAAAAGAAATCTCGATAAAAACCGACACGCTTCCCAAGCGAAGGCCTGAAGAGATCGAAGAGGTCACCCCTAAAAAGCCTGAGCCTGCCTCTTTGAGAAAAAAGACGATAGGTTACAATTACAACCATAAGCTCGTGTTTCTTTCGGCGCCCGGTTCCGTTGATGCGGAAAACTTCAATGTTTTGAGGGCCCAGATCCTTTTTCCAAAGGAGGGCCAGAGCCCACGGACGATCATGGTGACCAGTGCCTTTCCCGGTGAAGGGAAGACCTATGTCGCCTCAAACCTCGCAGCAAGTATCGCCAAGGGCGTTAATGAGTATGTATTGTTGGTTGACTGCGATTTAAGGCGCCCCAGTCTTCATAAAATGTTGGGTCAAGTGAACAGAGAAGGCCTTCATGAGTATTTGACAAAGAAGAGAGAGTTGCCTGATTTGATCATGCAGACCGGGATCAAAAAATTGTCTCTATTGACAGCCGGGAGGGCACCGCAAAATCCGTCAGAGCTTCTTTCATCAATGCAAATGAGGGAATTTTTAGATGAAGTTAAGAATCGATATGATGATCGATACATTGTTATGGACGCGACCCCGAGCCAGGTTACCTCTGAAGCCAGTGTCCTGGCCAATTATGTTGATGGGATCGTTTTTGTGGTGATGGCAGAAAAGGCCCCTAGGGAAACGATTAAGCGGAGTATCGATAACCTGGGCAGGGACAAGATACTCGGTGTTGTTTTCAATGGGTATAGCCAGAGCCATAAACCATATGAAAAATATTACAAAAAATATTACAAAGGGTCTTAATAATCGATGAGTTGCATTGATTGACGTCCGTTTCAAAAAAGATTTGATTAGCCACAGACCCACACGGACGGATGAAGGTTAAAGGTAAAAGGAGAAAGGTCAAAGCTGACGGCTGAAAGGGAAAGGATAACAAGACTGGGAATAACGGAATGAGGCAAGAATAGAAGGCTGAGGAAAAGATGATATCTCGCACAGGAATCCCCGTTTCCTGTCTGCTACAGCGTTACGTACGCAACAGGGTTAACCCCTGAACCTTTGAACTGTGCTAGCCGTGCTGTCTTGTCTCGCCGTAGCTTCATGCGAAGGCGGGAACCCTGAACCCCCAAAAAGATATCTCTCACCCCAGTACGATGCTTCGCACCTACGGGGCAGGCAGAGATCACAGAGGTCACAGAGTTTTTAAAATTTTAATATTTTCTCTCTGCGCCCTCCCACCGGGGCGTAGGCCCTATGGGCCGGAGGCTGAGAACTCGAGTGAACGAAGTGAACCCCGCAAAACGGGACAGGCGCGCGAGAGGTAAAAATATCTAACACAGCCTGCCATAAATCTTAGGCGGATAAAAGGCGCGGAGCCACCGGAGTTTAAAAGAACAAAGAAATTGCCCGGAGGGCTGACACCTATCGCTTGGGCAAGTTGCCCAAGCGATTGTCCCGTGGGTCCATGTGGGTCTGTGGCTAAAAAGATGACGGCTATTTTTCGAATCGTTCGTTCCGATTCGGAAAAGACTTTGCGTTCCATGCCTGCCCCGTGAAATGCGCGGCCTATTTTACTGGGGCGCCTTTGCGGTTCAATTTTGATGATTCACTTAGGTCCTGAGTAACTACTCAGCCTAGATAGGCTGTAGGCATTTAGGCTGTGAGGTACCGCAGGAAGGGAACATGCATGATCATAGGAAACTCAGAGCGTTTGAATTGGCTGATGAAGTTTCTAGCTGTGAATCAAAAATTGTGGAAGCCGAGAAGGTTTTGGGCGCCCTGCTTCGATCAATGCGCGGATAGCGAAGGGTTCGGAAACTAATAGCCTTTAGCCTACAGACTAAACAACCTGAACAGTTACGGTCCTGATATGCTGCAGTGTGTAAAATTTTACAACATTGTTGAAAGAAAGTTCCCTTTTGGGGCGGTTCCTTTCACACGGTCAATTTTTGCTGCCCACAGCCGTGAAAGGCAGTTCGATGTAACCCACCAAATTTACTAGAATATGGCTCTGATTTGCTGGACATGAACGTCTGGCATTTTTTTTGCTTTAAAATTCAAGTCAAAGTTAAAGTTTTATTTTGCCCAAGCCGATAGTACAATATGATATTAATTTTCTATATGGATAAAATTTGGGGGCTTGGGCGTTTAACTTATTAATAATATTGCATAAATTAATTACTCACAAAACCGATGCACTTTTTAGTGGGACTTATGTAACCCAGAGGGGCGGAGCCTGTTCAATCGAGTGAACCCTGAACTTAAAGTTGAGGAGGAGCTCTCAGCGGTCAGCAATCAGCGGTCAGCAATCAGCAAAAACCACGACGGAAAAAAGTTGAAAGCTGAAGGCTGAAAGGAAAAACAAAAAAAGTGTCTCACACAGAGAGCGCAGCCTTTGGCCCATAGGGCCTACGCCCCGGTGGGAGATCACAGAGAAAATGATGAAATTAGGCCAATACGATAAAAATGTCCATTATTTGTTTTTTCGTATTTCTCTGATAGCTCTGCGTCTCTAGAGAGCGAAGCGAACCCCGCAAAACGGGACAGGCGCGCGTGAGGAAACTAAAAGAAAAAGAATTATCTCACACAGAGACCGCAGAGAACGCAGAGGAAAGAAAGAAAATAGTATTATGGTTTTCTCTGCTAGCCCTGAGATCTTGAGCGAAGCCCCGCTAACGGGACAGGCGCGCGTGAGGAAACTAAAAAGAAAAGGCTCTTAGCGATCTTGGCGTCTTGAGCGAACCCCGCACACGGGACAAGCGGGCGGTAAATATTATTTTCAACTTTCGTCACTTCCTTAGACCCCTGCTTGTCGCGGCGTAGCTTTTTGCGAAGCCGGGAACCTTGCTTGCCGCGCCGTCTTGTCTCGCCGTAGCTTCATGCGAAGGCGGAAGCTTCATGCGAAGGCGGGAACCCAGAACCCCTGAACGGTGAACCCTGAACCCCGAACCTTTCTCCTCCAACCTTTCACCCTCAAGCGAAGCGCTCTTTAAACGAAGTGGTCGTCTTCAATGCATCCAACAGCCCAAGAAAATCTGAAAATCATTGCGGAACGCTATAACATAGACACCATATATGTCTTTGGCAGCCGGACTAAGGAGATTGCAAAGGGTATTAGGGGAGAGATCAAAGAAACCGTGCAACCGGAATCGGATGTGGATATTGGTGTTCAAACCGCTTTTGGGTTCAGGCTTTCTGCGAGAGAAAAGGTTAGGCTTACAGCCGACCTTGAAGACCTTTTTCGGGTTCAACGGGTCGATTTAGCGGTCATCCCTGAAGTGGGGCCATTCTTGGCCCTGGATATCATTCGGGGTGAAATCCTTTACTGTAAGAACCTGGACGATCAGGCTGAAAACGAACTCCTTATCCTGAGGCGGGCAGGGGATTTGGCCTATTATGAAAGAATGCGAAGGAAACAGGTTTTTTTAGGGAACAACATATGACGCCCTCATTACTGCGTGAAAAGATCATTTCCGAGCGAATCCTTTGGACCAGGGAGATGATGGCCGGCCTCAGATCTCTCCCTTTAGAGAGTTTAGACGCCTTCCGTTCAGATGCCAGGAATATGGCATCTGCGGAGTCTTACCTCCGCCGTGCTCTCGAGGCCTTGCTGGATCTCGGTCGGCATATTTTGGCAAAGGGGTTTGGTAGCGCAGTCCCGGAATACAAGGAGATCGCAAAGGCACTCTCCAAATTCGAGGTTATTGGTCCAAAGGAGGCAGACAAGCTGCGAATTCTTGCCGGGTACCGGAACCGTATGGTTCATTTTTATCATGAAATATCCGACCTGGAAATCTACGCAATATGCACGCGTGAACTCGGAGACATTGAGGCTATCCTTTCTGAGATTATAAATTGGATCAATAATCATCCTGAAAAGATCGACAAAAGTCTTTGATAAAGAAAGTATCACATAGAGGCGCAACGAAAATGAGGTTAAAGGCCAAAGGCAAAAGGTCAAAAATTTAAAACAGTATCTCGCGCAGCCTCCTGCCCATAATATGTACGCCCGGTGGGGGAACACTAAGATTGGGAATAATAATTAGCCACAGACTCACACGGACTTACACAGACATTTTCTCCTGCGGACCCCGGTTAAATATGCTTCGCCATTGTGAAATAGGCTCCGCATTTCACTTGGTAAACATTTAACAGGGCAGGCATCGCAGGAGAAAAACAGCCATCGCTTTGCGAGAAAAAATTTTCATTTATAGTCTAAACAGTGTTTCATAAAGAACTAGTCGGATAATGCCCTAGCTGATTCTATCGCCCGGAGGGCTGACATTTATCGGTTGGGCAGGTCGCCCAAGCGATTGTCCGTGTGGGTCAGTGTGTGTCGAGTGAGCGAAGCGAGCGGGTGGTTAATAATCAGGCCCAAAGCTGAAAGCTCAAAGGCGGATAAAAAGGCAGTGCTTCCCGCTTCCTAAGTGTTCTACGCCCTATTATCCAATATTCCATCATTCCAACATTCCGGTTTTTTTTGTTCCATTGTCTTAAACTGTTTTCTGTCTCCTGTATCGTGTGTTCTATACTTCCAATATTCCATTATTCCTTTTTTCCTTTAACCTTCCCCCTTGAACCCTGAACCCAGAACCCAGAACGCTGAACCTCTGAAACCTTTAACCTTTCGCCTTTAACCTTTAACCTTCTTCCCCCCATCCCATGGACCCATACCAAAAATCCCTGACCATTCAAGAAGTAAGCCAAAGGCTCAAGATCCCGAAACACACCTTGCGGTTCTGGGAAAAAGAGCTTGACGGACTTCTGGTGCCGAATCGTACCGACGGCGGACAAAGGCGATATGCCTCGGAGCATATCTTCATTATCGAAGAGGTCATGCGGTTAAAACGAAAAGGGTTTCACCTCGCTGATATCAAAAGAAGCCTGAAAAGTATCGCTAAAAAAATGAGGCCTATATCGAATGGTGCCAATAACCATAATATCGATGAATTGGCTGATGAAATCGCCGAAGCTGTAAAATCTACGGTGCGTAAGTATTTTCAGGAATTCTCTGCGGAATGATCTGATTGCACCATGAAGAGCATGAAATAAAAAAAGGTGAAAGGTTAAAGGATAAAGGTCAAAGGTTTAAAACTAAAGACAGTATTTCCCGCAGAGACGCGGAGACGCAGAGAAAAGAGAAAAAGCAAATTATCCTGTTGTTCTCTGATAGCTCTGCGTCTCTAGAGAGCGAAGCGAACGGGCGTGAGGAAAAAAACAAAGAAAGATGTCTCCCGCAGAGGCGCAGGGACGCAGAGAAAAGAAAAAACGAATTGTCCTGTAGTTCTCTGATAGCTCCCACCGGGGCGTAGGACCCATGGGCCGGAGGCTGAGATCTCTAGAGAGCGAAGCGAACCCCGCAAAACGGGACAGGCGCGCGTGAGGAAAAAAGTTCTTAGCGATCTCGGCGTCTTAAAAGCAGCCCCTGAACGCTGAACCTTGAACCTCTGAACCCTGAACCCGCATCCCCAAATGAAAAAATACTCAAAACTTCCTGAAAATATAGATAACCTCCTCCCCAAGGCTTCGGATTATCTTGAATCTTGTGAAGAAGTGCTTTTTGCATACTTGTTCGGTGGTCTGGCCAAAGGAAGGCAAAGACCTTTGAGCGATGTAGATATTGCGGTCTATTTTTTCGGGGCGGTAGATTTGGCAGGAAAAAAGCTCACTATTCTCGGTAGATTGAATGATATTTTGACAACAGATGAAATTGATCTGGTCCTTCTCAATACTGCGCCCCTATCCCTTGAGATCAAAATTCTCGAGAATAAAAAGTTGCTTGTTGATAAAGACCCCTTCTTTCGACATCGATATGAATCCATGGTGATAAGAAAATACTTCGATTTCTCTGTTATGGAATCCGGCATCTTAAGAAGGAGGTTCTTGGGTGGTTGATAAAACCCTGATCCTGAGAAAAATTGCCGAGCTTTCAGAATATCTTGATCAAATTCAAGAGTTTCAGGATATTTCAATCCAGACCTACACATCGGACTGGAAGACGCAGCGCATCGTGGAAAGAACCCTTCAGATGATGATTGAATTGTGTGCAGATATTGCGAGTCATATTATTTCTGATGCTGCCTATAGGGTTCCAAAGACTTACTCGGATACCTTCAGGGTGTTGCATGAAAATGCGATATTAACCGAGGAACTTTCAGACAAAATGGAGCGGATGGCAAAATTTAGAAATGTTGTTGTTCACCAATATGATAAAGTTGATGCGGAGATAGTTGTTGGGGTTCTAAAAAATCATCTATCGGATTTTGTCGGCTTTAAAGAGTCGATCGTGGGGTTTCTTAGGGAAAACTGAGAAATATCTCCCGCAGAGGTAATAAGGTTAAAGGCAAAAGGTCAAAGGTCAAAGGTCAAAGGTCAAGAGCTAAAAAAGATGCCTTACGCAGAGCTTTGTTGAACCAGGCGTGAGGTAAATCCTCTTCTCAGTTTGAAAATGCATCAATATTTGCAAATCGAAGCACTTGGCCCCTCCTTTAGACCGTGAATCCGGCTTGGCGCGACGACTTGTCTCGCCGTCTTGTCTCGCCGTAGCTTCATGCGAAGGCGGAAGCTTCATGCGAAGGCGGGAACGCTGAACCCTGAACCTCAAAAAAGATGTTTCCCGCAGAGGCGCAGGGACGCAGAGAAAAGAAAAAACGAATTGTCCTGTCCTTCTCTGATAGCTCTGAGATCTCTAGAGAGCGAAGCGAACGGGCGTGAGGAAACTAAAAGAAAAAGAATTATCTCACACAGAGAGCGCAGAGATCGCAGAGAAAATGATAAAATTAATCAAATCTATAAAAATGCCTATATATACGGGGAAAAGGGTGTTTTTTTGAAAAATGTCTCTTATTTGCTTTTTTGTATTTCTCTGGTAGCTCTGCGTCTCTAGTGAACGAAGTGAACGGGCGTGAAAAAACTAAAAAAGACATCTCTCATGCAAAGGCCGCGACTTCCGGATCGACCCCGTCCCGTAGGAGACTATGCTCCGGAGGGTAGAGTCTACAGCTCGGAGAGATCTACGCCCCGGTGGGGCAACACAGAGGATAATAAAAACTAAAATCATTTTGTCCTTCTCTGATAGCTCTGAGAACTCTAGTGAACGAAGTGAACGGGAGTGAGGAAAAAAACACCTCTTAGCGATCTTGGCGTCTCGAGCGAAGCCCCGCACAAGGGACAGGCTGGGCGGTAAATGTTTTTTTCAACTTTAGTCACCTCCTTAGACCCCTGCTTGCCGCGCCGTCTTGTCTCGCCGTAGCTTCATGCGAAGGCGGAAACCCAGAACCGTGAACCCTTGAACCTCTGAACCTCAAAATAAATATCTCACACAGAGACCGCAGAGAACGCAGAGAAAAGAAATAAAATAGTATTATGCTTTTCTCTGATAGCTCTGAGATTTCGAGTGAGCGAAGCGAACCCCGCAAAACGGGACAGGCTGGGCGAGAGAAATAGAAATGAAAAAGATGGCTCACAAAGAGACCTTCTCCTACCAACCACAGCGTTATGCGACGGGGTTAACCCTCGAACCCCTGAACTCCTGAACGCTGAACCGTGAACCCCGAACCTTTTACCCTCAAGCGAAGCGCTCCTCAAACGAAGTGGTCCTTGAGCGCCGCGATCATTCTTTTCCCCCCTTCGTGACCTTCGTGGTAAATGTCAATTTTATTTTCTTTGGTTTTTGTCTCTTTGAATTTTTAATAACCCCTTCATGCTCTTCATGTCCTTCATGGTGAAAAAATTGTGATCCGAATTTTCCGCCAATACATTTCCCCCCGAAAAGCCCTCTTCATCATCGGTGAAGGGGTATTGATATTCTTTGCCGTATCCATCGGCACCTATCTCGTGATAGGAACCTGGATCGATTTTATCGATATGCTCTATGTGCAGTGGCCGAAAATTCTTCTGGTCACGCTTGTTACGCAAATGAGCCTGTATTTTAATGATCTCTATGAATTTAAGAAAAGTGATGGTTCGATTGATCTCTATTCTCGACTTATTCAGTCGATAGGTACTACGTCCATTGTCCTGGCGGTCATATACTTTATATGGCCTGGGGCCATGATAGGAAGGTGGATATTTTTTGTAAGCATCATTTTTCTTGTGTTGTTTTTGGTGTCCTGGCGTGTTCTTTATAATATCATCATTAAGAAACGCCTGCTTTCAGAAAAAGCCATTTTAGTTGGCGATGGAGAACTGGCACGGGAGTTAATCAACGAGACAAAGCACCAAAGCGATTTCAGCTATGACATAAGGGCCATTGTGGGGCATAAGAACGGAGAAAACCCACAAAATCAATTTGAGAATATCCCGGTACGATATGGCTTTGATGATTTATGCACTTTCACAACGTCCGCCGGTATTTCGAGCATTATCGTAGCGCTTGACGAAAAACGGGGCATTATGCCCTATAATGAACTCCTTAATTGTAAAGTCAGAGGACTATCAATCATCGATGGGGAAAGCTTTTATGAGAGAATAACCGGTAAGCTTTTAGCAGAAAAAATCAATCCGAGCTGGCTTGTATTCTCCGATGGATTTAAAAAGTCAAGAATTACAAAAAGTTTAAAGAGACTATTCGATCTTATAACGGCCACTATCATGTTGATCTTTTTGTCGCCGCTCATGCTTTTTGTGGCCATATGCATCAAACTGGAGTCTTCAGGGCCGGTCGTATTTTCCCAGGAAAGAGTGGGTGAATTCGGAGATATTTTTGTCTTGCACAAATTCCGTTCCATGAAGGCGGATGCTGAAAAGGATAGTGGGCCCGTCTGGGCAAGCGAGGATGATCCGAGAACAACACGGGTTGGAAAGATTATCCGGAAGCTTCGAATCGACGAGTTGCCTCAGTTATGGAATGTCTTTAAAGGGGAAATGAGTTATGTCGGACCCAGACCGGAACGCGCCTTCTTCGTGGAACAGCTCAAAGAAAAGGTGCCGTATTACAATGAGCGATTCAGCGTGAAGCCGGGTGTGACCGGGTGGGCCCAGGTGAAATACCCCTATGGAGCAAATGAGAAGGATGCGCTAGAAAAGTTGAAATATGAACTTTACTATATTAAAAATATGTCTCTGGTCATGGATATGGCGGTGATTTTTCATACGGTGAAAATTGTTTTGTTGGGAAGAGGGTCGAGGTAGGAAACGTTAGGCTAAAGGTCAAAGGTCAAAGGCAAAAGGATAAAGACATATCTCACATGCAGATCGCAGAGAAAATTATTGAATTAAGTCAATTTGATAAAATGCATATATACGGGAAAGAGTTATTTTTAGGGGAAAAATGTTATTATTTGTTTTTGTGTTTCTCTGATAGCTCTGCGTCTCTAGGTCCGCCGAAGGCGTGACCGGGCGTGAGGGAAAAAATATCTCACACAGAGAGCACAGCCTCCGGCCCATAGGACCTACCCCCCGGTGGGGAATCACAGAGTTTTTATTTTTGTAAAATTTATTTTCTCAGTGTTCTCTGTGAGCTCTAGCGAAGCCCCGTTCACGGGACAAGCGGGCGAGAGAAAAAATGAAAGATATCTCACGCACATCCGGAAATGAATATTCCTGGATAAGTTCTAAAATATTTTCGTGTATTTGGTGTATTTGGTGGTAAAAAAATATGAAATTTTCTAAAGACGTCCTCAAACTCGAATGCGCCAAAGAAACCGAAAGAACCGCCGATTTCATCGCCAGAACGATCAAGGTCGACATGCGCAAAAAAGGTGCGGTAGTCGGCCTCAGTGGAGGAATCGATTCAGCAGTTGTCTGTGCGTTGTGTGTCCGAGCGTTTGGCCCTGAAAAGGTGCTCGGAGTCCTATTGCCTGAGAAAGAATGCAGTCCACAAAGCGAAGAATACGCAATGATTCAAGCCAACCAACTTGGGATCCGCACAGAAAAACGGGACATGACCCCCGTTCTGGAAAATTTAGGTGTTTATGAAAATCGAGACCAACTGGTCAGAAAAAATTTCCCGGGCTTTGATCCCAAGACATGGCGATACAAGATCGTTTTGCCCCAGGACTTATTGGATAGTGACCGCCTGAATTTTTTTACCCTTGTAGTTCAATCGCCGGATGGGTCTGAACAAAAAAAGCGTCTTTCTTCAAAAGATTATATGGAAATCGTCGCTTCAACGAATATGAAACAAAGAACCCGGATGGTTTATTTGTATTACTTTGCGGAAAAAAATAATTATGCGGTCGTGGGGACCACTAATCGGACCGAAGGCCGGCAAGGGTTCTTCGTGAAATACGGTGATGGTGGGGTCGATCTGGAGCCCTTAGGGCATCTCTATAAGCTGCAGGTTTATGCACTGGCCAAGCATCTGGATGTCCCAAAAGAAATCATTGAAAGACCCCCAAGTCCTGACACGTATACGGCTGAAGTTTCCGATACCGAGTTCTTTTTCAGTGTCCCTTTCGATATCCTCGATCCCTTTCTATGGGCGGAGGAGAATGACGTTCCCGTGGAAGAGATTCAGACGGTTTTGTCATTGTCAGAGGATCAGTATAAACGCTTGAAGAGAAACGTGGAGATGAAAATTAAGGCGACCTGGCATTTCTTGCAAACCCCGCCGACTTTGAGTTTACCATGAAGAGCATTAAGAAACAGGAATTGCACCATGAAGAGCATGAAGAACATGAAGAAAAAATTAAAATAATAAGGTTAAAGAAATATCTCTCACAGAGCACACAGAGAACACAGAGTTTTCGATTCTTTAAAAATATTTTTTATTTGTTTTTTCGTATTTCTCTGATAACTCTGCGTCTCTAGGTCCACCGAAGGCGTGACCGGGCGTGAGGAAATAAAAAGAAAGAGAATTATCTCACACAGAGAACGCAGAGAACGCAGAGAAAAGAAATAAAAATAGTATTATGGTGTTCTCTGCTAGCTCTGGGATCTCTAGCGAAGCGGGCGTGAGGAAAAGAAAAAACCACATCTTAACGATCGTGGCGTCTTGAGCGCAGCCCCGGACACGGGGCAAGCGGGCGGTTAATAGAAAGAAACACGGCTAATATCGTTTGCTCGACTGACCATGTACAACTGACCACCGACCACCGACCACCAACCACTGACCACTGACAACAAGCAACCAACAACCGACAACCAACAACAAACCACGACCATTAAATAACCCACAAGGAATAAAATATGAGTTCAACGACAAACACGGATCTTAATATCTGCAAACGCTGCATCCTCCCCGAGACATTCCCAGGCATAAAGTTCGACGAAGAGGGCATTTGCAACCACTGCCACCGCGAAGAAAAAACCGTTAAAAGAGCCCCGGGGAAAAAGGCTGAATATCGGAAGAAGCTGGATCAGCTTGTAAACGAGGTCAAAGGCAAAGCGCCCACATACGACGCCATTGTCGCTTACAGCGGGGGAAAAGATTCCAGCTATACCCTGAAAATCTTGCGTGATGAATATGACCTCCGGATATTGGCCCTGACATTTGACAATCATTTCGTCTCCCCGGCGGCATGGAAAAATATCGACAAGGTCACGAATGCATTGAAGGTGGATCTGATCAGTTTCAAGCCCTATTGGCCAGCGGTCAAGGAGATGTTTCGTTGCACCGCCAATGAGGATATTTTTTCCAGGGCAACCCTCTTGCGCGCGAGCGCTGTTTGCACGGCATGCATTGGGATGGTCAAAAGCCTGGTGCTTAAGGCCAGCCTTGAAATGGAGATTCCTCTGGTGGGTTTCGGGTGGTCGCCGGGGCAGGCCCCTATTCAGTCAGCGATCATGAAAACGAATGCTGCGCTCGTACGTCAAAATCAGGGGGCGCTGAAGAAGGCCTTTCCTGAGAGGATTATCGAAAATCTGAAAGGGTATTTCATTCCGGAGACCTATTACGAGGCATACAAAGACCGTTTCCCATATAATATCCACCCCTTGGCCTTTTTTGATTATGACGAAGCTAACATAAAACAAGAGTTGAAGGGCCTGGGTTGGGTGATCCCGTCTGATACGGATACCAATTCGACGAATTGTCTGCTGAATGCCTTTGCAAACCAGCGTCATATCCAGAGACACCACTTCCATCCTTATGTCTGGGAGATCGCCAACATGGTGAGGCAGGGTGTTATGACTCGCGAAGAGGGGATCGAGAAGATATATTCTGATCAGAATCAGGAGATGGTCGATTACGCCAGGAAAAAGCTGGAGTTATAGTAACTTAGGTTCAAAGTTCAAATGTTCACGGTTCAGGGTTAGAGAAAAATGAAGATTGAACGATTTGAAGATATCGAAGCTTGGAGACTGGCTCGTGAATTAACCCAGAAGGTATACCGTTTAACCAAAGGAACGGCATTTTCAAAAGATTATGGGCTGATAAGGCAAATTCAGGATGCCGCCGGATCTTCTATGCATAATATTGCTGAAGGGTTCGATTCTGAAAGCAATGCAGAATTTATTCGATTTTTACGTTACTCTAAGCGCTCTTGCACGGAGGTTCAGAGCGAATTGTATGTGGCCTTGGATGAGGAGTATATATCGTCCGACGAATTCAGAGATGTTTATGACCAGGCCGCAAGAACACGTGCCGCAGTTCGTGGCTTCATCAACTATCTTAAAAGATATGAAAGCACCAAGGTGTTAAATTCCAAACCGTGAACCCTGAACTCTGAACTTTGAACCCTGCCCCTATAAACCTGAATAGTTAAGAAAACGAAAGGCTAATGTATGAACGAACTTAAAACGAAAATCAGAGATTTTGTTATAGAAAATTTCCTCTTCGGAGAAGACGGAGATCTAAAAGACGAAACATCGTTCCTGGATGAAGGGATCATCGATTCCACCGGCATCCTGGAACTTGTGAGCTATTTGGAGGAAGAGTTTGAGATTACGGTGGAAGACGAGGATCTGGTGCCGGAGAACCTGGATTCCATTAATAACGTCGTAGGCTATCTCCAGAAAAAACTGTAAATTATCTCCCGCAGAGGCGCAGGGACGCAGAGAAAAGAAAAAATGAATTGTCCTGTAGTTCTCTGATAGCTCTGAGATCTCTAGAGAGCGAAGCGAACGGGCGTGAGAAAACTAAAAAATAAGAATTATCTCACACAGAGATCACAGAGATCACAGAGATCGCAGAGAAAATGATAAAACTAATAAAATCTATAAAAATTCCTATATATACTTGGAAAAAGGTGTTTTTTTGCATTTCTCTGATAGCTCTGCGTCTCTAGGTCCGCCGAAGGCGTGACCGGGCGTGAGGAAAAGAAAAATATCTCTCACAGAGAACACAGAGTCTTCAGTTTTACAAAAATTATTTTTCTCAGTGTTCTCCGAGAGCTCTAGCGTAGCCCCGCACACGGGACAGGCTGGGCGAGATAAGAAAAAATGAAACAAGCACAACGTAACCACACATTGATTCACCATTTTCTCGAACAGAGCGCCGACGTGTACCCAAACAAGGTCGCCCTAATCCACGAAGACGTCCGCGCCACTTACAGCGAGATAAACACCAAGGCTAACCACCTCGCCCACTACCTCCTAGACCAGGGCGTTCAATCCGGCGACCGGGTCGTCCTCCTCCTCGAAAACAGCCTGGAATACGTCGTAAGCTACTATGGCATTCTGAAAGCCGGAGCCGTCGCCGTCCCTCTCAGCACCGACACCAAACCCGATGGTTTGAAATATTACCTCGCCGATCTGGAACCAAAGGTCTTAATCTCATCCACAAAATTCGAAAGAGTCCTAAAAGCGTCCAATCAATTCAAAATTCAAAATTCAAAATTAATAATTAAAAATTGTTCATCGATCTTGAAGAATTCTGCATTGAATATAACTGAATTTGGTGAAATTCTGATATCTCCTGATCATTCAAATCCCAACCTCAAGATCGATGAAAATGGCCTTTCGGCCATAATCTACACCTCCGGCTCAACCGGCAAACCCAAGGGTGTCATGCTATCCCATCGGAACATCGTCTCCAACACCCACTCAATCTGTCAATACCTCCACCTTACAGACAAAGACATCCAGATGGTGGTCCTCCCATTCTTTTACGTCATGGGAAAGTCGCTCCTGAACACCCATATTGCCGTAGGCGGCACGATTGTAATCAACAACAAATTCGCTTTCCCCGCAACAGTCATCAACCAGATGGTTGAGGAGCATGTCACTGGTTTCTCCGGCGTCCCCTCAACATATGCCTATCTCCTTCATCGGTCACCCTTGGCAAAATTTCGCGACAAATTGGAATCGCTCCGGTATTGCTCCCAGGCAGGCGGACACATGTCGACCAAGGTCAAAAAGGAACTCAGAAAGACCTTGCCCGATCATACTGAAATAGTCATCATGTACGGCGCCACCGAGGCATCGGCAAGACTGACTTACCTTGAACCCGAGGCGTTCCATCGAAAGATGGATTCCATTGGAAAACCCATTCCAGGTGTCGGGATGAAAGTGATGGGACCTCATGGAGAGGAGGTACCTGTGGGCCAGACCGGTGAACTGGTAGGGTATGGACCAAACATCATGCTGGGTTATTGGAGGGATGAGGAAGCCACCACCAAGGTCTTGGATGAAGATGGGTACCACACAGGGGATCTTGGTTACCAGGATGAGGATGGGTACTTTTATGTAAACGGACGAAGTGATAATCTCCTCAAGGTCGGAGGCCATCGGATAAATCCCCAGGAAATCGAGGATGCCCTCATGGATACAGGCCTTGTTATAGAGGCAACAGTTGTGGGTATAAAGGATTCTCTCTTGGGAAACAGGCTCGTCGCTTTGATCGTACCGCTAAATGGGAACTGCCAGGAAAATGAAATTTTGGCGACTTGCTCGACAAAATTACCAAAGTATAAACTTCCCAGTGAAATCAAATTGCTTCGCGCTCTCCCCAAAAATTCAAGCGGCAAAATCGATCGGACTAAATGCATGAAATTGGCCACAGACCCACACAGACCTACACAGACATAAAAGTTTTGATATTTCTTCATGCTCTTCAAGATCTTCATGGTTTTAAAAAAGGCTAAAGGTCAAAGGTGAAAGGTTAAAGAATGATCGCTGCGCTTGAGGGGGAAAGGGAAAGCTGCAGGATTGATACTCCGCCCGAAGGGCTGACACCCATCGTTTGGGTCGGTCGCCCAAACGATTGCTTTTAATGTCTGTGCGAGTCTGTGTGGGTCGAGAGAGCCGAGCGAACGGGTGGCTAACGGCTAATATGACTGCCCACCGCAGATTCCTGCGAAGGCGGGAACCCAGAACCTTGAACCCCGAACCTTTATCCTTTAACCTTTCGCCTTTTATCTTTGACCTCAAGTGAAACGATCCTCGAACGAAGCGGTCCAATAGACCATTCACACTTGAAATTTCGTATGGAAAGTGATGTACACTAGGTGATATCAATTTGGAGGGTCTATGATGGGAAATATAAGGACAATCGTCACTTTACCGGAAGAAGACAAAAAATGGCTGGAAAGCTACGGAAAAGCACATGGCGTTTCAGTTTCTGAGGCGGTTCGCCAGAGTATAAAGAGGCTGAAAGAAAACAAAGCTGATGAGACGTATTCGATCATGGTCAAGAAGACCAGAGGCCTGTGGAAAAGGGGCGATGGACTGAGATATCAGAACAGAGTTCGGGCGGAATGGGAGCGGGAATGCTAGTGAAACTTCCCGATGCCTTTCAGGCGGCCATAAGTGTAAACAACAATATTACGCTCACTACGAGAAATACAAAAGATTTTGATCCCACAAAGCATGATTTCATTGAAATTCCATACTCCCTCTAATTCTAAATCATAAATACTTACCAACATGGCTTGGAACCCGGAAATAGCTGAAATGCAACGAAGGCTTGCTTCTTTGCCGCAGGCAGATTGTGTTTCCACCGTTTCATCCCACCGGGCAAACTGTGAAAAAAAGAATAATCCAGTAGATCCTGTAAATCCTGTCTAATGTTTAGAGATTTCTTTACGCTCTTCAAGATCTTCATGGTAAAAACTAAAGAATATATCTCACACAGAGATCACAGAGATCACAGAGAAAGAATATACGGCTAAAACAATTTAGGGATAATTGGGGAAATTATAAATAGAAGAAAATCGTATTTTTTAAGATAAATATCATGCTAGCTGTTTTGCTTTTCTCTGCTAGCTCTGAGATCTCGAGTGAGCGAAGCGAACGGGCGTGAGGAATAAAAAAATTTTCTTAGCGATCTTGGCGTCTTGAGCGGAGAGGCCGGTAAATGCTTTTCTCAGTTCGAAAATGCGTCAATATTCGATCCTTAACCTCTTAACCCTGCTTGTCTCGCCGTCTTGTCTCGCCGTAGCTTCATGCGAAGGCGGAAGCTTCATGCGAAGGCGGGAACGCTGAACCCTCCCGAGGCGGGCAAGCCCTGAACCTGAAAAAAGATATCTCCCGCAGAGGCGCAGGGACGCAGAGAAAAGAAAAAACGAATTTTCCTGTTGTTCTCTGATAGCTCTGAGAACTCGAGCGAAGCCCCGCACACGGGACAGGCTGGGCGCGAGAAATGCAATCGGGAGTTCACAACCGATCAAATGGAAATCGTTAAGGAGGTTTTTGAATGCTTGAAATCTCTTCTACCTTGAGAAAAAGCATAGAAAAATTTTTACAAGAAGTTCAACTCCGCTATAATATAAATGCTGCTTACCTCTATGGATCTCAGGTAAAAGGGACAGCAACAGTGTGGAGCGATATAGACGTTGCCTTGGTTTCCCGAGATTTTTCAAATGATATTTTCGAAGAACGCGTACTTTTAATGCGACTAGCTGCGCCTATAGATGAGCGCATTGAGCCGTACCCGATTCCTGAGGCGATGTTCAATGAAACGAATCCGCTTGCTAGTGAGATTCAAAGACACGGCCTTCGCCTGATATGATTTCACAAACTCGTGAGAACGCTGAACCCCTGAACCCTGAACCTTTATCCTTTCACCTTTAACCTTTAACCTTTGACCTTAAGTCACAATGTCTGTGGCTAAAAATTTTTTTTTCTGATAGCTCTGAGATCTCTAGAGAGCGAAGCGAACCCCGCAAAACGGGACAGGCGCGCGTGAGGAAATTAAAAGAAAAAGAATTATCTCTCACAGAGACCGCAGGGAACGAAGAGGAAAATGATAAAGTAAATTATCCTGTTATTCTCTGATAGCTCTGCGTCTCTAGAGAGCGAAGCGAACGGGCGTGAGAAAAAACACATCTTAACGACCTTTGCGTCTTGAGCGAAGCCCCGCACACGGGACAGGCGCACGTGAGAAAACTAAAAAACACATATCTCACACAGAGAGCGCAGAGAACGCAGAGAAAAAGAAAAACTATTATGTCTTTCTCTGATAGCTCCCACCGGGGCGTAGGCCCTATGGGCCGGAGGCTGTGTCTCCAGTGAACGAAGCGAATCCCGCGAACGGGACAGGCTGGGCGTGAGAAATGATTTATCTTTTTGGGATTTTTTTAAAGATTTGGAAAAATATGTTCACTAAGTCAGGATTAACTGCATTATTGCTAATCGCAACTTTTCTTACTGGAAAACGGTTTTTCAACCTTAACCTTTTATCTCAAGTGAAGCGGATATGCCCACCCGAATTGTGGTTGAGATTTCGCTATCGGGAGTGTGTGAAATTCAGGCCCTTTGGCCAATGATACTGAGTTCTAATAACCAATCCCGAGGTTCGATTGAAAATATGTTGCCTGCAGGGCTGACACCTATCGTTTGGGCAAGTCGCCCAAACGATTGATACAAATGTCTGTGCGGGTCTGCGTGGGTCGAGAGAGCGAAGCGAACGGGCGGCTAAACCATAATCACAGAAGCGCAAGTCTGTGGCTAAACCAAAAAAAGATGTCTCACACAGAGATCGCAGAGAACGCAGAGAAAAGAAAAAACGAATTGTCTCGTCGTTCTCTGGTAGCTCTGAGATCTCTAGAGAGCGAAGCGAACCCCGCAAAGCGGGACAGGCGCGTGTGAGGAAACTAAAAGAAAAAGAATTATCTCTCACAGAGACCGCAGAGAACGCAGGGAAAAACTATAGCATTTTGGTAATTTGGTAAAATTAAAAATTACTCAAAAAAATGACTTTTTATGAAAATGTTTATTGTTTTGCTTTTCTGCCTTTCTCTGATAGCTCCCTGCCCTGTGTAATACCGCGATGCGGTCCTCCGACGGAGGATTCCACGGGGTGTCTCGAGTGACCGGGGCGCGCCCTGTAAGCGGACAGGCTTGGTGGTAAATACCTTTTTCGATAAATATTTTAGTATGCGTTTTTTGGGGGTACCTGGCGGTAAAGAAAATTTTCAAGGGATTGTACTCGATTCCTGAGGCGATGTTCAATGAAACGAATCCGCTTGCTAGTGAGATTCAGAGACACGGCCTTCGCCTGATATGATTTCGGAAACTCGCGAGAACGCTGAACCCCTGAACCCTGAACCTATTAACCTTTCACCTTTCACCTTAAGTCACAAAGCCTGAGGCTAAATCACAGTTTTTTTAGGCATAAAATTTGACGACGACGCCAAAATCGCGTAAAAAGAGCCGTTTATCAAAGGTTTCTCGGAAACTTCACCAAATAGCGCCTTCGATATTTAAGAATACGCCGGTTCTTTTCGCCTATCTATACGGGAGCTATGTCTCAGGTCTTTCTCACCCGTTCAGTGATCTGGACATAGGGATATATGTGGAAGGATTGGACATAAAGACCAGTCTTGACCTGGAGCTTTCACTGGCTTTGCGCATCGATGAAGAGTTAGGGCACGCTCTGCAAACAGAGGTGCGTATTTTGAACCTCCTCCCCTTGGCTATCAAAGGGAACATATTAGGTGAAGTTGACCTCGTATACTGCAGAGACGAGGACAAGCGCATCGAGTTCGAGACGCAGGTAAGAACGGCCTATTTCGATTTCCTTCCCGTGATTCGCCGATATCGAAAATCTTGCAGGGAAAGGGCGTTGCAGGGTAATGGTATCCACTGAAAAGATTACGGACAAGCTCAGCCGGATGGATGAATTTCTTGCCATGCTGAAAGTCATCCAAAATTCCCCGAGCGATACGTTCCTGAAAGACAAGATTTTGATCGGGAGCGCGAAGTACTATCTCCAGGTCAGCATCGAATGCTGCCTGGACATTGCAAACCACATTATTGCGGCAGAAAATTTCAGGGCTCCGAAGGATTATGCGGATTCATTCAAAGTGCTCGAAGAGAATTCTATCATAAATGCAGATCAAGGAAACAAATTGAGACAAATGGCCAAATTCAGGAACAGACTGGTTCATTTATACGGTGAAATAGATGATGCCTATGTCTATGAGTTCATGACCAAGGATATCCAGGATATCGTGGATTTCAAGGCGGTTATTGCAGGCAAATTCCTTGCCCGTTAAAAATAAGAAACCATGGGTAGCGAGTCTATTGGCGCTGCAGCTACTCGTCCCATGAGCCGGTGCGAGTGAGATTCAAAGATACGGCCTCCGTCTGATATGATTTCGGAAACTTGGCGAAAACGGGAACCCCTGAACCTCTTAACCGTGAACCCTTCCTTTAACCTTTACCTGTTCTTTTTGTGGAAATATTCTGTAGTGCTTGCAAGGAGAGAGGCCGCAGGATGGAAAAACCGCCCGAAGGGCTGACTGATTTATCGAATCGTCCGTTCCGATTCGATAAAAAATAAACCTTAGCGATCTTGGCGTCTTGAGCGAAGCGGGCGGTGAATATAATGAATTTAATGGCCAAAGGCTGAAAACTGAGGACAATGTCTCCCACAGAGGCACCCCAGTGAAAAACGTTGCGCATTTCATAGTGGCCAGGATGAGGTCAGGAATCGGAGTTCAGAGATCGGAATCAGAAGTAAAAGACCATAGTTCACTATCAACGTAATGATAATAAATTCCGCGAAAGAGCTTAAAGTTTATGAATCTGCTTACGAATTAGCTATGGAGATATTTGAAACCAGCAAACAATGGCCAACAGAAGAGCGGTACTCTCTTACCGATCAAATCAGAAGGTCATCACGATCAGTATGTGCTAATTTGAGAGAAGCATGGGCAAAGAGAAGATATGAGGCGCATTTTATAAGCAAATTAACGGATTCAGATGCAGAAAATAGCGAAACCGACACATGGTTAGATTTCGCCAGGAATTGTGGTTACTTGAATGACGTATCTCATAAACGTTTAACAAGCCGATGCAAAGAAATTGGAAGGATGCTCGGTTCCATGCTCAAAAAACCGGGTGATTTTTTAATAAAAAGACCTGGGCTCTGACTTCTGACTCTTGACCACTGACTTCTGACCTCTGGCGTTTGACCTCTGACCTTTGACCTCAGATCTCCGGCTTCTGACCCCTGACCTCTGACTCCTTACCTCTGACTTCCGACCTCTGACCTCTGGCGTTTGACCTCTGACCTCTGACTTCAGATCTCCGTCTTCTGATCTCCGACCTCTGACCTCTCTTAACACGGGTCCCGAATCATAGGGAGATTCTCAATGAACACAAAAATTTTACTCGCATTATCAACATTTGCATGTTTGATTTTCATGATCGCCTGCAACGGAGGAGAAATGCCCGAACAAACTGTTCAATTCCCCAGCATTAAAGATGTCCCGGCAACTTCCTGGGAAAAACTCGCCCAAAAGAAAATCTATTTTGGTCACCAGTCCGTGGGATTCAACATCATCGATGGCATCAAGGATGTAATCAGAGAGAACCCTCAGATCAAACTCAATATTGTTGAAACAAGTAATCCAGCAGATTTTACAGATCCAATATTCGCGCATTCGAGGGTAGGGAAGAACGTAGATCCAAAATCCAAAGTCCAGGGGATCGCTGAATTCCTGAATAATGGGATTGGTGACAAGGCCGATTTTGCTGCATTGAAGTTTTGTTATGTAGATGTGACGGCCAATACCGTTGTCAAGGATGTCTTGAAACATTATGAAGACACCATGGAACAAGCGGAAAAAGAATACCCCAAAACAACTATCATTCACTTCACTGCCCCCCTGACACGGTCCAAAACAACTTGGAAAACTACAGTTAAAAAACTCATGGGCAGGCAAACTTGGGAATATGACGACAACATCAAACGAAATGAATACAATGAATCGCTTTTGAAAAGATTCAAAGGAAAGGAGCCTGTATTCGATCTCGCTAAAATTGAGTCCACATATCCCGATGGAATACGCAGCAGTTTCACCAAGGATGGAAAGTCCTACTATTCCCTGGTTCCCGAATACACAAGTGACGGTGGCCATTTGAATGAAAAAGGAAGAAAGATCGTTGCCGAACAATTGCTGATATTCCTAGCGAATTTGAAAAAATAGAATGTTGAGAAAAACTGTCTTTCGAGGACTGTTTCTTTTAACCCGCCCGAGGCGGGCAAGCCTTTAACCTTTTGCCTTTTACCTTTGACCTAAAGTGAAGCCCAATAACACAACAAACATTCATTCTAATAAATCCACCTCAGATGTAAGCGACGCGATTTTATCCGGGCAAACGAACGCTTCCATCCTCCTCACCATCGACGTAGAAGACTGGTTCCAGGTTGAAAACTTCAAGCAATACATCCCCTTTTCATCCTGGGCGGAGCGTGAACTCCGAGTCGAAAAAAACACCCACAGTCTTCTTGACCTTTTCGATTCTCTCACCGTGAATCGAAGCGATCCGCGATCCGCGATCAGCGATCAGGGAAATACCGGAGTTAACCGAGACCACGGACAACAAACAATCGACAACCGACCACACCCCAAGGTGTGTGCCACCTTTTTCGTGCTTGGCTGGCTCGCCGAGCGTCTTCCCCATCTGGTCCGTGAGATTCATGCCCGGGGCCACGAAGTGGCATCGCATGGGTATAATCATCACCTCTGCAATCAGCAATCACATAAAGACCTTAGAAATGACCTTGTTAGCAGCAAAAAACTTCTCGAAGACATCATCGGAGCAGAAGTGTACGGGTATCGCGCCCCCAGCTTTTCCATCAATGACGAGATCCTGAAGATCATCCAGGAATCGGGATACCTCTACGACTCCAGCTACAATTCATTTGGTCTTCACGGCCGTTATGGGAAAATCAATATTGACTCGAATGCAAAGAATGGCATCGCCTATAAAATACCTTTGCCCACAAGCGGTGAAGCCGCGTTATATAAAATCGTAAAACGATTTTATTTCTATGAGGTTCCGATAAGCAATCTACAATTCACCATTCACCATTCACCATTCAACATTGTCTTTCCTTGGGGCGGTGGTGGCTATTTCCGCTTGATCCCCTATTTTCTTTTCAAACGAGGTGTCGAATCGATCCTGAAAAAGGACGGCGCTTATGTATTTTATATGCACCCATGGGAGATAGATCCGGAACAACCAAGGGTGCACCAAGCCTCTCCTTTTTTTAAGTTCCGGCACTATACGAATTTGGGTGGCTCACAACTCAAACTATCTCGTTTGATCCAGGGGTTAGCTAATTGCTATTTTACTACCTGCTCCCAATACCTGAATCTAGACAAGCGCTATTGCCTAAAGCGAAGCGATCCTCAAGGGCGAAACCCGGTCCTAACGCCTGACGCTGCCGTAGGCCATGTATCGGAGTGGCGGTAATTGGAATAAGAGAAAATCTTGGGCTGCCGCGGAGTGATCGTGACATGTGCATAGATATTAAATTGATGGAAGCCTCAGATGCCGATGAATGGGATAAATACGTTTATGGCCATCGCAATGGCACTCTCTATCATTTGTCGGGCTGGAAATATGTGATCGAAAAGACCTATGGTCACAAAACTTATTACCTGTTGGCCGCTGGTAGGTCACAGGTCGCAGCCCATAGCTTTGAAGGAGATAACATAAAAGTCGGTGGGTCAGATGTCTCGGATGAATCAATTCAAAATTCAAAATTCAAAATTGATGATTCCACAAATGTTGTCGGAATTCTTCCCCTCGTTCACATGAAACATTTCCTGTTCGGCAACAGCCTCATCTCAATACCCTTTTTCGACATGGGTGGCATTCTGGCAGATGATAGTGAAACCGAAAAGGCATTGTTTTTGGAAGCTGTTAAACTTGGTCAAAATCTAAAAGTGAACAACATAGAACTGCGTCATTTGCAGCCGCTTTTGTTTATTGAAGGAAATTCAGAGGTCTCAGTTCAAGGATCAGAAGGAAATCATGCAGGCGTTAAACCAGCATCAATAAAATGCCTTACACGGTCGCACAAAGTGCGTATGATATTAGATCTGCCCGAGTCTTCTGAAGTATTGATGAAATCATTCAAAGCCAAGTTAAGGAGTCAGATCAAGAAGCCTCAAAAAGAAGGACTAGAAGCCCGAATTGTTGGACTTGAATCGTTAGATGATTTTTATAAAGTTTTCTCAGTCAATATGCGAGATCTGGGCTCACCCGTGCATTCAAAGCGGCTTATGGAAAGTGTTATTCAGGAATTTGGTGAGGCGGCCAAGATTATCCTGGTTTACAGAGATCATGAGCCAGTGGCCTGCAGCCTGATAATCGGATTCAAAGATACTCTGGAGAACCCCTGGGCTTCAGCACTTCGAGAGTATAGCCGGATAAGTCCGAACATGCTCCTTTATTGGACTATGCTCGAGTATGCCTGCGAAAATGGGTATTCATGTTTTGATTTTGGGCGATCCTCTATGGGGGAAGGCACGTTTAAATTCAAAGAACAATGGGGCGCCAAACCGACTACATTCAATTGGCATTATATCTATCTAAAGGGCCAACCTAAGGGTGATAAAATATCTGAAAAGTCAAGATTTGAGAACGCCATCCAATATTGGCAAAAACTGCCGATTCCATTGACCAGGATTATTGGACCAAGGATCCGGAAGCATATAGGTTTATAGTAAAGGCTTATATTCATCTTAGAGACTTCTGATGATACTTACAAAGAATACCAAAAGAATCGTTAACAATTATAAAGAAGCATCTCAGTGTTTTCAGAGATCCCGGCAGTGAGTCAATTTTTTAAAGAATTGAAATGGTACCCCCCGGCTGAAACAAAAATCCAGTTAAGCTCAATATTTTCAGCCTTCTTTCCCTCAGACAGTGATTTCGCGATAAAATTTTGCAACTATCTGAACGTCGACAAATGCGTTCTTGGAAACAGCGGAAGAGCTCTTCTTGCTTTGCTGCTAAAAGCCTTGCACGAGAAAGATGAGAGCCAGCGTGACGAGGTCTTGATTCCCGGATATACTTGCTATTCAGTTGCGGCCTCCGTGGTGAGAGCAGGATTAAATATTGGCGTATATGATCTGAATCCGTCAACTTTGGAACCGGATCTTGACTCAATCATAAAGGCAGTAGGAAGCAAAACCCTTGCTATTATCGTTCAACATCTTTGCGGCATACCGATTCCGGTTGAGGATACAAAAAGAATCGCAAAGACAAACCACGCCTATGTTATCGAGGATGCCGCTCAAGCCCTCGGTGGAGGGCTAAGCGGACAGCATTGTGGAACTACCGGGGATTTCGGATTCTTTAGTTTTGGTCGAGGGAAGCCGCTACCCTTGGGTGGCGGCGGGGCGGTGATAGGAAAGGATCCTGAAATATTTTCAGACCTGAGGTTGAAGTCAAATGGCAAAGGATATGCTAAACTCATCCAAACAGCAGCCACACAGTTAATGTCCATGCATTGCCTTTATCATATACCGGAGATGTTGCCTCTCGGTTTAGGTGAAACGGTATTCGATCCATCGTTTCTTGTTTCAGGTATGCCGATGCTTATGCAAAACCTGGCCGCAAATTCCATTTCAACCTTGGATGACGTAAATTCGCATCGCCGTCAAATAGCGGGTATTTATGGGGAAATCTTAGATGATGACTGTATTTTTTCGGCTATAGAAGAAGCGAGACCCGTATATACAAGGTTTCCAATAATTGCAGCTCAAGATTTAATATCAAAAGAGCTAAAGAGACTTGGTGTGAGACGAATGTACCCTGAGGCTATTGTCGATGAGGGAACAATAAAACCGTATCTTTGTGCCCAGGTGGAGGCAACGCCAGGGTCGAGGTTTATTGCAAAAAATCTAATTACCCTTCCTACCCATTTGGGAATTTCCGAAAAACTGGCCGTAAAGATCGCAAGGCTGATAAATGAGAATTGCCAACGCATGTAAGTAATTCAGCAGTCGATCAAAAGTCTCTCGTAAAACAAAAATTTTTAAATGACCCCTCAATGCCTTGTGCCTTCAAATCTGCGTATTAATCGGACCCACCTCATACCAAGCTGGATGGTGGGAAACTAATTGAAGAATAAAATGAATTCGGTTTATTTACCTAAATTTGAAAACCCAATAACTCAATGGCGAACTCATCTCGTTTTTATCCCAATTCTATTGATTAGTTTCGTTGCGTGTTATCATGATGTGTTAGCCTGGATGTATAATCGGTATATAAGCCCGGAGTCATATTATTCTCATGGTTTCATGATTCCTTTTGTATCAGGTTACTTCATATGGCAAAAAAGAGAAAAACTCAGCAAGGAATCTGCGGAAAAGTCATGGTGGGGATTTTCTCTTATTATTTTATCTGTTTTGGTTCATATAGCTGGAACTGTTCTATATGTTTATTCCGTATCCGGTTTTTCAATATTTTTGTTTATATTTGGCGTAACGCTTTTCCTTTTTGGAAAGAATATTACTCGGCTTATACTTTTCCCCCTTATCTATCTGATATTGATGTTTCCTCCTCCTATGGCGTTTATCGAAGCGATTTCATTCCCGATGAAAATGTTTGTGGCAAAGTCAGGCGTCGAGTTTGTAAGACTACTAGGGATTCCAATAGTCAGAGAAGGTTTTCATATCCATATTCCTGCAGGGAGTCTTTTGGTTGGGAACCCGTGCAGCGGACTCAGGTCACTTATAGCGTTTGTCGCCGTGGGCACGCTTTTTTCATATTTGAGTAATCTTTCCATTATCAAAAAATTTTTGTTGTCTTTCTTGTCTATTCCTGTTGCCATATTGTCCAACGTCATTAGGACATCTATTCTTATTTTGATTTCAAATTTTTGGGGGCTTTCGGCTGCGGCTCCCGATTCTTTCTGGCATAGCGCTTCCGGAATACTTGTTTTTATTTTTGGAGTTGCTGGCTTATTTTATATTGGAAGATTCCTAGAATGGGGAACATAAAAAGCAGATATATTTTAATATGTTTTACAATAGCATTATCTGCGGTTTTTGTCAATTACCTTGATTATGGCACTTATGAAAACGCAGAGGCCGGGATTCAAGCGATTGAAGGAATACCGATGGAATTTGGAAAATGGCATGGTGAAAATGTGCTGCTTGAGGACCGTATTTATGAGTTGCTTGAAACAAAGTCAATTATCCATAGAAAATATTATTCTGAGAAAGGAAATGAAACTTTTTTATCGATTGTATATCATCCTGAAACAAAAGTGAACTTTCATGCGCCGGAACAATGCCTTGGGGCACAAGGGATACCAATTGAAAAATCATTAGATCGGATTTTGTTCAAGAATGGGGACAAAAAAGTTGAGATAAATCTAAACAGGTTAATGCAGGAGCAATCTGGAAAAAAATTTTTGGTTTATTTCTTTTTTAAAACCGGAGATTTTATAGGGCCAAATTATATAAAATTGAGATTAAACCTTGCGATAAATAAATTTACGAACAAGAAAAAAAGTGGATCTTTAATACGAATCTCAACCCCTTTTTCGAATGACAATAGTCAAAAAGCGGCTCATATTTTAACGGATTTTATTAAAGAGCTGTATCCGTATCTAATTATAAATTTATGAATAATGTTACGTTTCACCGCAATCTAAAATCGGGGCCGGGGTTGCGAAAAAGATCATTAGCCTGTTAACGTAACGGTAGGAAATGCTTATTGGTTTCGATAATAGATCCGGTTATTTTTACTATAGTGTATACCATGAGGCCTTGAATAAGTAAAATTTGCAAAATGGAGCGTTTAGGGATGATGAATAGGATTAGGGGAAGTATAAATGAATATCGTCAGCGTCGACGATGGCGAAGTTTGAGAAAAATGGGTATGCATTTGGGAAAAGGTGTAAATCTGCCACTTTCCACATGGATTGATGTTTCACACTGTTTTTTAATATTTATCGGGGACAATTGCGGTTTTGGAGAACAATGTGCAATTTTGGCACATGATGCGATGCCAAATGAATATATAGATGCAACGAGGATTGGCTGGGTTAAAATACATGAATCGTGCCATTTTGGAATGAGGACCATAATTGCGCCTGGGGTTGAAATAGGTCCGAGATCAATTGTATTGGCGAATTCCGTTGTTGCATATGATATCCCGCCTGAGACGGTTGCCTCAGGATACCCTGCAAGAGTGATATGCACTTTGGATGAATATAGGACGAGACACTTAGATGCGATGAAAAAGTCGCCAAACTTTCCGTATAGTAAGTACAGTGTGCAATATCTTAACGAAAAAAAAATACGGCATGTTAGGAAGAAACTCGATGGAACAATTGGTTATATTACTGGCGGATATACAGCGATGATCGAAAAAGGGGAATGTCTTTATAGAACTAATTAGTGTCTCGATCGGCGATGGTGGAAACCCCTCGCCTTAAGGCGAAGAAAAGTTTAAAGTTGTCGCCATGCGACTTTATAAAACCGGTGCACATACAAAGACAGACTTGAAAGTTCATGTGGTTTGGGTCCCCAAATACAGGAAGCGAGTGTTGACGGGCCAAGTGGCTATCCGGGTGAGGGATATCCTGCGCCAGATTGCAGTGTAACATGAGCTTGAGATTATCACGGGGAAGGTTTCCAAAGACTACATCCATATGTTCATCTCCTATCGTGCGACGCAAAATGTGAGTAAGATCATGCAATGGCTGAAGGGGATAAGCTCCCGAATACTGCTCTCTGAGTTTGCACATCTGCGGCGCCAATTTTGGGGTAGGCATGTCTGGGCTCGCGGATATTTGGCGATAAGCTCCGGCAATATTACCGATGAGATTATCCAGCGATACATCGAAGAGCAAGAGGGCGAGCCCGTCACGGATGACAGTCGATTTCAAATCGACCCCTCTTGAACCCCTCGTCTTATAGACGAGGGTTGTTCAGTTCCGATTCCGCAAAAAGCGATATTTCGTTTACGAAAATGATTGTTGTTCAAATGAAGCATTATGAACAGCGGTTGGAAGGGATTGAGACCATTTCTTGATCTATTTTATGGCGTTTTCAGCTTACAACGCATTCTGTCTTGAAAACAATTACCATGTTTTTTAAGGAGCGAGCCGGTGACAATAAGGAAGAAAGATCGCTCAGGAATTAAACTTCACTTTATAAGAAATACGCGTTTTTGGGACTCCTCACAGCAGGCTCTTATTCAAAATAATTTCCAAAAAATGATTCATGTAAAATAATGAAAATATTTAGGATAGAAAAAAAATTAGGCTGAATATGAAAACAATATTGTTGAAAATCGTCGATTATTTTGATCTCTATCAAATATTCAACAGATTTACGAAAAATACTGCCACTGTTTTTATGCTTCATAGAATATCCAATGAAAGGGAAGATTGTATCAATGGATTTTCTACAGAAATATTGAGAGAATATTTCGATTACTTAAAAAAAAATAAGTATAAAGTCATTCGCCTTTCAAGTTATATCAACGCCTTAATAAATAATGAGAAAATGAAAAAAACGGTAGTTTTTACTGTTGATGATGGATATAGAGATTTTTATCTTAATGCTTATGAGATATTTAAGCAATATAATTATCCTGCCTCAATTTTCATTACTAGTGATTTCATCGAAGGTGACTTGGTTTTCTGGTGGGATAAAGTTGAGTATGTGATTAATAATACAATGAAACAGGAAATTTGTTTAAAAAAATTAAACGTTATTAATATGCGTATTGATACAGCTTTGGAAAAAGCCAGAGCAATTGGAATCATCGTTGAGCGCCTAAAGGAGATAAAAAATGAAGATAAACTTGAATTAATAAAAGTGTTTATAAATGAAATGGAGGTTGATATATCTGGTCGAAAAGGAAATGGATATGATCCACTTGAATGGGATGATATTTATGAAATGAAAGAAAATAGAATAGAATTTTTTCCGCATACAAAAACGCATCCTATAATGTCAAAAATACCATTAAAAAAGAAGATAGAAGAGTTGTCAATCTCTAAAAATATCCTCGAAAAACGCTTGGGTGAGAGTGGCAATATATTCTGTTATCCGAACGGTGGGATAAAGGACTTTGACGAAGAAACAATATCTGTGTTAAAATCGTTAGATTACGTTGCAGCAGTTACAGGATTGCCTGGTTTGGATTATACAAATAGAAAAGTGGATATGTACAGAATCCACAGGTTTGGTCTTAGTTCTAATATGACTCTATTTAAGCAGCATATATGTGGACTTGAAAGTTTTAAAAGGAAAATGTTAGGTACCTTATTAAAAAAATACCGATGATTTAAAATTTTTAAAAAAAGATCAAAAAAATATTTCTTAAAACAAAGCATATCAAATAATGTTTAAATATATGTCCAGAAGGAAATTTTTTCGGGTAGTCGCAATTTTATTGGGACAATCAATGTTTTCGCAGAGAATCAGTTTTTCAAAAAATTTATCGAAAAAAAACAAGAAAGTTTTAAAAGATAGCTTTTCCCATATATACGTGGGGATTGGAGGGTCGCCTGAAGAAAATACTCAAAAGGTCTTAAAGTTAATGGGAGGAATTGGAAGAATAATCAACAAGGATGATATTGTTATCCTCAAACCTAATTCCCAGTGGTGGAACCAGGGAATGACTAACACCAATAGCATGAAAGAATTTGTCCGACAGGTCTTGAATCTCCCTAATTTTATGGGCGAAATTATTATTGCTGATAATCACCAATTCCAGCAGGATGAATCAAGGGGATGGACAACAGGAACGCCCAACGGAGATTATAACCTTAATCAATTGATACAGTATTTTAATGATTTGGGGTACAAAAATGTAACAAAATACCATTGGCATTGCGGCGGACCCAATAAAGGATTGGTGCAAGGAAATGGACACGGAGACAGAGTCGTTAACGCTGCCCAAGACGGGGATGGTTATGTTTGGCGAGATGACATGGTATATGAAGTGGAAAACGGTCGAAAGACAATGATGACATACCCTATTTTTACGTCGAGTTACAGCCGTATTACAATCGACTTGAAAAACGGTGCATGGAAAGATGGAAAATATTTGAAGAATAAAGTGAAATTAATTAACTTCCCATCATTAAATCACCATAGTAATTGGGCTGGCGTGACAAGCTGCATAAAAAATTATCTAGGCATTGTTGACATGTCTTGCGGTTATCATGGAGAGACTCCTAAAAAGTTCTATAACTTTCACTATGTAGGAAATTATGAGTCCAAGGTTAATCGATATGTTGAAAAATTATGTCGCATGGCGGGTATCGGATATTTCGAACATTTTCACGGGGGACCTGTTGGCTACTTCATGAAAAACGTTAGAATGGCGGATTTAAATGTCGTCACAGCTCATTGTGTGGGATTCGGTTCAAGAACAGATAAGAAACTGTCTGCAAGACCAAAGGCAGTATTAGCAAGCACTGATCCAGTAGCGCTTGATTATTATGCCGCAAAATATTTTTTGTTGCGCTTTACACCAAAAAAATTAGCTAGTAAATGGGGGTATAATTTTTATAAGTATAATGATCCGGATTATATAAAAGGACCATTCAGAAGGCAACTTGAGGAATGCCATGCTGAAGGGATTGGGAATTTGGATGAAGCCAGAATGAAAATTCACGGGTTTGCATTGACTCGATAAAGAAATTAGTTGTGGCCAAAAAACAAGTGGATAAAAAAATCCTGTTAATAACCTATCATTTTCCCCCCAGCCTTGCAGTGGGTGGTATCAGGATGAAGGGCTTTGTGAAATATCTGCCGACATATGGATGGAAGCCATATGTATTGACCCTCGACGAAAAATTTATTGAGAACAAAGACAGTTTACATCGATCAGAGTACGAGAAAACTAAAATCACCAGGGCAAGGTTATTTCCAACTTTAAGAGATAGTTACTTGTTTATCAAGAATGGGTACAGTAAAATTATAAACCCGGGAAAAAAAGTGCAAAAGGAGAAATGCCAGTACGATTTAGCGGAGACAGAAGCCAACTTAAACGGTGAGGGGCTATCCCGGAAATTAAAGCGGTATTTTATCTCTCTTTTTATTACGCTGCCTGATAGTGAAAGAAACTGGGTCATACCTGCCATTATCAAGGCACTGCGTGAAATCAAGAGTGAAAAGATCAAGGTGATACTGACATCCGGGCCACCCCATTCAGTGCATATTATCGGACTGTTTATTAGTATGTTTGCCAATATTCACTGGATTGCCGATTTCAGAGATCCTTGGATGACGCCGTTTAATAAGACACTCTATTTCACCAGCCGCTTATCAAATTTTCTAGAGCGCGGGTTGGAAAGAAAGATATTTAAAAATGGCGATCTTGTATCAGCAACTACCGAGAAGCTGACGAACAAGTTCAGGGAAGAGTACAATGATTTGCCCCACGCTAAAGTCAAATTTCTTCCAAATGGTTATGATAAAGAAGACTTTTCAGGTTTAAATAATTTAAGAAAATATGAGATCTTTACAATCAGTTATACAGGGTCTATTTATTTTTCGAGATCCCCTGAGCCGCTTTTTCACGCCATAAAAGGCTTGGTCGACGAAAATCTACTGAACATCGAAGATCTGCGCATTAAACTTATTGGAAATTGTCAGTTTATTGGCGGGCATTTAACCTCCGAAGTTGCGTCATTTTTCGGAATAGATACCGTTGTGGAAATATCTGATTATGTGCCATATAAAAAAGCCTTGGAAATCATTAAAAAAAGCCATGTGGCTTTGCTTTTAGCCCCAAACCAGCCATATCAGATCCCGGCCAAGGTGTATGATTACATGGGCATAGGCACAAAAATTCTTGCATTGACAGGCGAAGGCGCAACTGCCGATGTGATCAATTCTACCAATATAGGAGAGGCGATTCATCCTGATAATATCGAAGGTATTAAAAAATATGTTTATGATGCGGCTCAAAATGCGCAAAACCAAACAAATGAGGGAGGGATTTGTTGTAATCAGTACCTTAGGGCAAACGTCGTAAAAGATTTGGCTCAGGAATTAGATCGTATTGTTCTTAACCAATCATAATCTACGCATTCCATTTAAAAACAATTAATGGCTATAAGGAATAAATAGAATTGCTAAGCCATATGTACAAAATATTTTTAAGCAGAAAACAAAAAAATAAAGTTAAAAAAATATATTATAAAATAAACAAATTTTTTACAGACCATTTTTTTAAATATGATGAGAAACAGTTAAAACAGGTATTGGTAAGATTAGGAATAAGAAATGGAGATACCCTTCTAGTCCACAGTTCATTTAATAATTTCAATGGATTCCAGGGAGGCGCACAAGATATCATCAAATGCTTTCAAGAAACGGTTGGGGCTGAGGGTAACTTGCTAATGGTCTCTATGCCTTATACCTGTTCAACATCTGATTACCTGAAGAAAAATCCAGTATTTAATGTTCAAAAAACGCCGTCAAGAATGGGAATTATTTCAGAAATTTTCAGAAGAAAAAAAGGCGTTTTGCGCAGTTTGCATCCGACGCATCCTGTTCTAGCATCGGGCAGAGATGCGGAATGGATTGTTGCAGGCCACGAGGATTGTATTTTTCCGTGCGGAAAAGATACGCCATTTGACAAGTTCAGATTGCTCAACGGCAAAATTCTTTTCTTTGACGTTCCCTTTCGTACTTTTACCTTTATTCATTATATTGAAGACCTTATTAAAAACAGTTTGCCGTTTTCCTTATATTCCAGTAAGCCTTTTGTGGCAAAAATAATTGATTATAGTGCTAATGAATTTAATATGCAGACTTTTGCTTTTGGGGATATAGCTGTGGAACGCAGACGACCGGAGGTACTTAAAAAAAATCTCCTTAATAGAAACTTGTTGATTAAAAAGCGAATAGGAAAAACAAAATTGATAATTGTTTCAGCTGGTGATGCGATTTTGTGTACACAAGAGATGATGGAAAGTAACAACTTTTTTTACGCAAGAGGTTCAGGTTGGGAAAACTGAAGAGCGCATTTGAATTGGGGAAATATTGTTTATCGTTTTTCAATTATGACTTATTGAAAATTCATCTGGGCTTTAATGGAAACGAGGTATTAGATGCGGAAGAATATTTAGATGCGGCTGTCAAGTGGATTTGCCATGCGCAGGATGCATTTGCAGATGGCGGTGTGGCAAGGAGTTTTTCTCTTACTTATAACCATTATTTCAAGCGCAAGGGTTGGATTCCGTCCTATCCGGAAACCACTGGATACATTATCCCCACAATGTTTGATTATGCACACTTCTCAAAAAAGCAAGAATTTTTCGACAGAGCTCTTAGGATGGTGGACTGGGAATGTGACGTGCAGCTAGAAAATGGCGCAGTTCAAGGTGGTACAGTCGACCAGAAACCTACACCAGCCATTTTCAATACCGGACAAGTTATTTTTGGTTGGCTTAGATCTTTTAAGGAAACAAAAAACGAAAAATATTTAAATTCTGCCATAATGGCCGGCGAATTTCTTATGGATGCACAAGATGCTGATGGTGCATGGAGGAAAAGTCTGTCAGATTACGCAAGTCAGCACATGCCTTTCTATACGTATAATTCAAGAACGGCCTGGGCGCTATGTCTTTTAGGTTCTTACACCGGCAATCAGTGTTTTAGAGAAGCGGGTGTCCGAAATATTGACTTTTCACTTACCCAGCAATTTGAAAACGGATGGTTTGAGAATAATTGTTTGACAGATCCTCTTCATCCTCTTTTACATACTATAGCGTATTGTGTACGAGGAATATTAGAAGTGGGCATTCTTGAGGGTAATCAAAAGTATATTAGCAGGGCAAAAAAAACAGCCAGTGCACTAATGGCAAAACTTGCTTCCGATGGATTCCTTGCAGGCCGTTTTAACAAGAGTTGGGAGCCTGCAGTATCTTGGAGTTGTTTAACTGGAGATGCTCAACTATCCATTATCTGGGGGAAACTTTATCAGCTTACCAAAGAGGAAACCTATTTGGAATGTATGCAAAGGATTAATCGATATCTGATGAAATGCCAAATTTTGAAGACAAATAATACAAATATAAAAGGAGGCATGCCTGGATCAAATCCAATCTCTGGTGATTATGGGAAATGTGAAATTGTCAATTGGGCAACAAAATTTTTTATAGATGCATTAATCATGGAAAAGCAAATAAGCAAGGTTTCGTAAAAATTGTGGTATGGATAAGAAAAGCACAAACCTCAAAACCAGAATACGTAATAGCTTTTATTGGTTAACAGGATTAACATTTATCGGACAAAGTATAACATGGTTGGTCACCATTGTCGTAATTCGCCTGCTTAAACCTCAAGACTATGGCCTTATGGCGATGGCTATGGTCTTTATGAGCTTTTTGGCATTATTAAACGAGGTCGGATTAGGTACTGCAATTATTCAGAAGGAAAAGGTTACTGATCAGGAAATAGAAAAAATTTTTGGATTTATCCTTGTTGTTAATATAGGATTTATATTTGTTGTATATTCTTCAGCACCATTGGTTGCAGGTTTTTTCAAAACAAACGAGCTAATATTCATATTAAGGCTATTAAGTATTAATTTTATCCTTACAGCCGTTTTTGTTGTACCCCAATCCATTCTCATGCGTGAGTTTGAATTTCGGAGAAAATCTAGCATTGACTTGTTTGGAAATATGATCTCAAGCGCCATCGTTCTATCTATGGCATGGCGCTCATACGGAGTATTATCGCTTGTTATGGGTATGATAGGCATGAATTTTTTTAAAGCGATCGCATTTAATAGCGTAAAAAAATACCGATACCGACCAAGTTTTAACTTTAAAGGAATCCGGCAGCTACTCAAGTTTGGAGGCTATGTGACTGCTACAAGAATATTGTGGTATTTTTACTCGCAGTCGGACATAATTGTTGGCGGACGAATATTCGGAAAAGAATTACTCGGTGTGTATTCAGTCGCAATGAACCTGGTTTCAATTCCTTTAAATAAATTGAGTCCGCTATTCATACAGATCGGCTTGCCTGCATTTTCTCAGATCCAGGATAATATTAAGACGATTCAATATAATTTTCTTATGATATTGAGAATATTAAACCTATTGAGTTTTCCTATCTTTTTTGGTTTGGCATTTATCGCACAAGACGCTGTAAGCGTGGTATTAGGGAATAAATGGGAAGGAACCGTGCTGCCAATGCAACTGTTGTCAATGGTAATGCCTTTAAGATTTATAAGTATGATATTCCCTCCGGTTGTAACAGGTCGCGGGCATCCTGAAATTATTACCGGGAATATGATTTACGCTATAATAATTATGCCGCTTTCATTTTACATTGGTTCCCATTGGGGGATAAATGGCTTATGCTATGCATGGATAACAACATTTCCAATTTTATTTGCAATAATGTTTAAACGCACTTTTAAAGTGTTGGAGTTGCCCTTAAGTGTATTGTTCGGCACATTATGGATACCTCTTATAGGTACCGGAATTATGGCTGCGGGTATGTTAACAATAAAAATAAATCTGAGTATGTTTCTTTCTCCCTTATTGATTTTAACATTTATGATAACAGTAAGTATTATCCTATATTGCTCGACTGTTTTTATAGTCGATCGAAAATTATATGCTGAAATTTATTTTTTCTTTTCAAAAGATTAAGGATAAGCGCTCAGGGACTCCCCATTATCAAAACAAATTTTTAGTACACTACATTAGGTACTGTCAATTTTTTTGTGTGAAATTATTTTCTGCCAATTCCTTGAAGAAAGGCAGGTTCTTAGCAACTTTTCCTATGGGTTTTGATTTCCAGTGGACTTCCATTTTCAAACAGACAAATGCAAGGAGAGTGTAGCAAGACCCCTCTCCTGCAACGATCTCCATCGGTTTTGTTTTGCGTTTAAACTCCTTGTTGAGTCTTTCAATGACGTTGGTCGTGCGAAGGCAGACCCTTCCATCCTGAGGAAAACTCAGGTAAGTCAGACAGGCTTCCAGGGAGTTTTCAAGGACCTTCACTGCTGATAAGAGCTCACTTTCCCATTTCTATTTGAAACGGTAAAAGAATTCCAAATCCTTCTTTCGCGTAGAGGTATAAGAGATGGAGCGGATTTCATCCCCAATCTTTTTTTTGAATTTCCTCGGGATCTTGGCCATAACGTTGCGGGCCACATGGTGTTGGTATCGTTGTGTTTTTGCTTTCGGAAACTGTTCCTTGAAGATCTTCTTCAGGCCTGGTAGCCCGTCCATAATGCCAAGAGTGCCTCCTGTCGCACTAATACCCCGTCTTTTGAGATCCTTAAAAAATCCCCACCAAATGGAGGAAAATTCCTTATCCCCAGACTGCACAACCCAATACCGTTCGATGTCCTCCTCCGTGCCCCCTATTGCAACCAGAACGGAGACTTTCTCGATACCCCATCGATCCTCATGGAGAAAAGGGTGCCATCGACAAAGATGTATTTGTACGATGCCTCTGAAAGATCACGCTCCCGCCATTCTTCCACAGCACGGGTGAGTGCCTTGCTGGATTCGCTGACCTCAGTGGCAGAAATGCTTCTGCCGATAAGCCGTTCAGACATCATCGAGAGGGTTCGGGTACTCACCCCGCCCAGAAACATTGTGCACAAGTCCTCTCGGATAGCATCTTCGTATTGGATGCTTCGGGGGATCACCTGGGTGCTGAATTCCCCATTACGGTCTCGGGGGACCTCCACCCCCACTTCCCCAATGCCCTTTAACGTGAAATCGCGAGGATAGGAACCATTGCGATGATTGCTTTCTCCCTCAGAACGTTCATAGCGGTCCCTTCCCAAAAACTGAGTCAATTCCGAGTCCATCAATGCGGACATATACTGTCCTACGGTTTCTTGGACATTCACACGAATCATGTCAAAAAGGGCTCCCGGTTGCTGGCGGATTTCATTGATAAGCTCACGGACTTCTGTTACGGTGATTTCCATCTTCATTGGCGCTTCTCCTTTTCTATGGGTTCTTTTTTGGTAAAACCTTTATAAAGGAAAAGCGCTTTTTTTCGACCACTTAAATTTTCACACAATAAATTTTACACTACCCTACATTAAATCATGCCAAATGCCTGCACAAAACTGTTTACACTTCCAATACTTGCACTTCTAACATATATTGTGTGTACATACTTTCCCTCGATTTATAGCTATCTCCCAATCTTAGGCAAGATAAAGGCTGTCTTAATCGCTGGAATCGTCACTCTAATAAGCTATATCCTTACTAAAAATAACTACGTCTATAATGATGCCTATAAGGACCCATTATTTCTGTCCTTGATGGGTTTTTTGTCTGCATTAATATTGAGCTTATTAGTGTCATGGGACAGAGGAAAAACTCTTGATTTAACAATAATAAACATAAAGTATTTTTTAGTTACTGCGGTTATGGTCAAGATTATTGATAGCAGTAAAAGGCTTGATATGTTTCTTGGTTTTTTTATGGCATGCGGCGTAGGCATGGCTTTAAACAGCATAATAAATTCTTTCACTGGACAAACATCTATTGATGGTGGGCACACAAGAAGTGTTGCAATTAACATTGGGATCTTTGGCGATCCAAACGATCTGGCGCTGCTGTTTAACGCCACCTTGCCTTTTGCGTTGTTTTTTCTGGTAAAGGCAAAAAGGAAGTCGTTGCCTCTTGTTGGAATTCTCATCCTTATCATGGGAATTATTCTCACATTTTCAAGAGGAGGGTTTCTTGGTCTATGCGCTGTGGGTTCCGGATTTTGTATCTTCTATGGCAGGAAAAAGAAAAAATATCTTGCTCTTTTATTTATCGTTGTTTTCCTATTTTCGAAATTTGCGCCGGTGGGATATTATGAAAGGATTGCAACGATTTTTAACTGGGAAGTTGATCAAGAGACAGGCGAGACTGGGACTCGCATGGATGCATGGCGTGTGGCCATTAAAGAGGGTTTTAAACACCCTGTTTTAGGGGTAGGAGCAGGCTGTAGCGTCTATATGGCTGGGGGTGCCATGAATGATTGGCATTTGATACACAACTCATTTATTCAGGTATTTAGTGAATCAGGACTTTTGGGCTTGTTTTTCTATTTGCTTTTATTCTATTTACCCTACAAACAATATCGTGCCGCTGTTCGCCTTAAACACCGGGTTAGAGATATGGATTTATTGCGATTCAGCATGATAGTAGTCAGTTTGGTTTCCTATGGGGTAACGGTAATTTTCCTGCCGCAGGCGTACTCTCCAATTCTTTATACTTTGGCAGCTATTGCAATAATACAAAAGCAGTTGATATCATTAAATGATGATAAGAGCGTCAAAGCCTGCCAGCCGTCACAGGATAGTGTGCGGTCGGGTTGTATCAGCTAAATTAAAAGATGAATGCCGAGAAATTACAAGTTAGTTCCCATCCGGAAATGAGCAATTTTCAGGACTTAGGAAAAAAGCGAGTTTCGCCAAAACCTTTTTCCCCAGCAAAACGGGGGTTTCAAGTATTCCTTAACCCATGCTTTAGCCCATTGTATTCAATTAGGGCGCACTCATGCTAAATAGACCATGTGAATCTCCTATTTGAACTGTAATTCCAAGAACTTTCTTAATTCTGGCTTTTAGCCAACGTCAGAAGGTTCGCAGAGACGATGGATGCCCATACATAACTTTTGAAGGAACGAAAGGACTTCCAAGTGCACCTTGATAGGCCAAAGGAACGCTTGAGCCAAGAAATACCGGCTTCGATCCCGGCACGAAAGCGACGTAGCCTTTTATAAACCCCTTCACTGCGACACATATCTTCTTTTTTAAGGCTGCGTCTCTTAGCAAAACAAACATCTTTTATGCCCCTTTTTTTGGCAGCCTTGAGGTTGTCTTTAGATGCGAATCCTCCGTCCAGGGCGACTTTCAGGGGATAGTGGCCATATACTTCTTCTTGCCGATCCAACATCTCGGTGGTCAATGTGGAGTCCGCCGGGTTGCCTTCAACGATTAAGCAATCGGTAATCAAATTGGACGGTCCACCACTGAGACAAATTTTATGACCGTAATAAGTGTCCCTACGATCCTTGATAATGATGTCGGTGTGGGGTTCGAATATAGAGACAATCTTTTCATTGGCTGGAACCTTTTCACCATTGATTACGCGGCGGGTGGTCTGCTCTATAACTTTTTTGGTCAATTGTAGAACTTGTTTCAAATCATCGACTGTCTTTTTCACTAGGATTCTTTGCGCAAAATCTGTGAAGGAAAGGGAGGAAACAATACGTATCGCATTTTGGGCGTAGCTGACTGTGTCATGTGTGACTTTGAGACGATCCCTATAGTGCTTTTTTCGAACTTTTTCATTTTTTCCATTCATGACCCCCAGCATCCTTCTCTTGGCTCTTCTGGTATGGTCTCTGAAGGTTAAAGAAAACTCATTAGACTG
>Ga0272441_10001996_pt1 | contig 42515 bp, 39 predicted proteins | sample SSMProp6N_FD_193582 | JGI IMG/M metagenome (GOLD analysis project Ga0272441, IMG submission 193582) | Marine sediment archaeal communities from Little Sippewissett salt marsh, Falmouth, MA, United States - SSM-Prop-6N | ecosystem: Environmental > Aquatic > Marine > Wetlands > Sediment ...
GCCGAGCCTGACGATCCGACCCTCGTCGAAGGTGTCGACGGTCGGTACTACCGACCGGTACCCGGAGTGGCGGAGAGCGAGCTCGTTGTTGACACGGCGTGGTCCCCAGACGGCAGACTTGTCGCCGTGAACATCACACCAAACATCGATAGCCCGAACTCGCTCATACGTATCGTGGATTCGACGACCGGCAGCGTCGCCAGCGAGCGGGACGGGCAGGGCTCCGGTGTCATTTCCATGACGTGGTCAACCGACAGCCGGTTCCTGATCTACTCAACACTCCGCTCGGCTTTCAAACCCGGTTTGCCCGGGCCGCTCATTATCCACGATGTCACAACCGACAAGACGACGGCGATCACCCTCAGCAGCTACGTGGACGAGATCAGGGCCCACGAAACCGGCCCACCTCCCCAGCTGAGCTGGTGACGCCGCCGCTCGGCCTACGCTGCCGTCCATGTTCGGCGATCCGAATGAATCTGCCTCCGCTCCCACCGTTGTTGTGGAGCGCAACGTGCACCCGGGGAGCGAGGAGGACTTCCGAGCCTGGGACCGCCGCATCCGTGCCGCTGCAGCAGCACATGCAGGGTTTCTTGGCTCCGAGGTCCAAGAGCCGAATCCGTCCCATCCGGGCGAATGGGTCACGGTGTATTCGTTTGCCACTGTTGAGCAACTCGACGCCTGGCTCGAATCGGAAGACCGCAAGGCGCTGATCGAAGAAGTTCAGGGAATGATCGACGGACCGGGACGTGAGCAGCATGTCGCCGGCCTGCGCACCGCCCCGGAACCCGTGACCGTTGTCTTCTCCCAACGAATCGCGCCGCACAACAAAGCAGAGTTCGTCGAACTCCATGACGACGTCGTCGGGCGGTTGCGCAGGTTCGAGGGTTTCCTCGGTTCCGACCTCCTCCAGCCGGTGAAGGGTGTCCAAGATGAGCACGTCATCGTCGCATCATTCGCCTCACGGGCCGACCTGGACCGCTGGCTCGAATCGGACTCGCGACGCGAGTGGCTTGTCAGGACCGACCAACTCGTCGAGGGCGACCGCACCGTGAACGTCGTCGGCGGTTTCGGAGGATGGTTCCCCGCCCGGCCGGGTCAGCCGGAAGGACCGAAACGGTGGAAGCAGTCGATCGCCGTGTTCATCGCCCTATTCCCAACATCGCTGCTCATCACCCTCGTACGCGTTGAGGTCGCTCCGAACATGAACGTGGTGCTGGGCGTCTTCATTGGGAACGTGCTCGGCATCCTCGCCCTCACCTACGTGTTGATGCCGCGCGTCACCCGCTGGCTCGGGAGCTGGCTCACTCGCTGAGGCGGGCGGCTGCGAGCTCGCCCACCCGTCAGTCGAGATGGACGAGGAACTTCGCCAGGATGGTGTTGAACGTGTCGTGCTGTTCGAGACTTGGCAGATGCGCCGTTCCCGGCATCGTGACCAATCGGGCGTGAGGGATCGAGTTGACGAGTACGTCCGCCGCTCGTGCGATATCGACGCGATCCTCCTCACCGAGGACGACCAGGGTCGGCATCTCCAACTCGCCGAGGCGCACCGACGCGGGTACGGCGAGGTCCGTCTCCTCGATCTCACCGTGGTCGTAGGAGAGCCGCACCATCGCGACAACGGCCTCCTTCACGTCGGGTGAGGCGTCGTGCCCCAGCCAGATGTCGGTCTCGAGCACCGCGGCCTCGTCGAGGCGGCCGGACTCGTAGACGTCGGTCAGCTCACGCCACTGGTCGAACAAATCCTGCTCCAGGAAGCGGAAGCCGTCGTAGGTCGCGCCGACGAGCACCAGCGCGCGAGCGAGGTCCGGGCGTTCCAGAGCGAAGTCGATCGCAACACCTCCCCCCATCGAGGCACCAACCACAACGGCGGGAGGCAAGCCGAGGTCGTCGAACAGTTCGACGAGATCCATGAAGTGGCGATACTCGCCTTCGCTGTGCGCCGTTCCGCCGAAGCCCCTCAGATCGGGCCGCACGACCCGCCACTCGGCGGCGAACCGGTCCGCCTGCGGCTGCCACATTCGGGCGTCGGCAATCCCCGCGTGAACCAGTACGAGCGGATCTCCCGCACCGTCATCAACGAATGCCAGCCTCGTCATGTCGCGGATGCCCTTCCGTTGGCCCAGAGACAAACGTACCCGACCGACGAGCAGAGCGAGGCGGAAAAGCGATGCGCTACACGGCGCCCGACTCGAGAGGAGTGATCAGCTCCGGGATATCGTTCGCGACTCGGTTGACGAGCGTCGACACCGCATGCTCCGAAAGGTCCGGCACGGGTAGGGAGCCAATGAGGTCGTGGATTCCCTCCTTGTCGCGGTTGTCGGGATCCAGCCACGCTTCCCACGCCGCCTTCGGGAGGATCACCGGCATCCGATCGTGGATCGGCGAGACGACATCTGACGGTTTCCCGGTCACGATCGTGCATGTGCGCACCCGATCCCCGCTCTCGGGATCCTCCCATGACGCCCACAACCCGGCGAGGGCGAGCGGACTTCGATCGGTGGCGTAGAAGTAGTGCGGGAGCTTCCCGCGGTCCTTCGGCTCCCACTCATAGAAGCCGTCGGCCGGGACGATGCATCTGCGGCCTGCGAACGAGTCGCGAAACGCCGGCTTCACCCCTGCCGTCTCAAAACGAGCGTTGATCAGGCGAGCACCGATCTTGCGGTCCTTCGCCCAGAACGGCACGAGGCCCCACCCGAAGGTCCCCAGGAGGCGTTCACCGCCGTGCTCGGCCACGGCATAGACCTGCTTCGTGGGGGCGACGTTCCACGACTTCAGGACTTCGTCGGTCTGGATCACATCAACGGAGAAGTACGCCCCATAGTTCTCAGCTTCCTGAGTCTGAACAAATCGTCCGCACATACCGGCGATCCTACGCGTGTCTCCGATGTTTGTGCCAGATCCGTAATGGTTCAGGTTTCGTGGCTCCAGGGCCGATGACATCTGCGATGGATTCAGCGATTCGCTTCGGCACGGTCTCCAAGACCTTCGGTTCAGTTCGCGCGGTCGAGTCCCTCACCTTCGCCGCGCCTGCCGGCGCGGTGACGGTGCTCCTCGGCCCGAACGGCGCGGGAAAGACCACAACAGTGCGCCTCACGACGGGTGCCCTGGTTGCCGACCGCGGCGACATCGAGGTGCTGGGTCTCCATCCCAAGGTCAACGGCGATGAGGTCAGGCGCCGTGTCGGCATCGTGCCGCCAAAGCCAGCGTTCTACGACCAGCTCACCGGCTGGGACAACCTTCGTTTTGCCGCCCGGATCTTCGAATCGGACGAGGGAGCCGCCCTCGATGCAGCCGAGAGGTTCTCGATTCAGGATGCCCTCCTTCAGGAGGTCGGTGGCTACTCCACCGGCATGCGCACACGCCTGGCCCTCGCTCGTGCGGTGATCCATGATCCAGAAGTGCTCCTCCTCGATGAGCCAACGGCAGGACTCGACCCCGAGTCCTCACGTAGCGTCCTCGAACTGATCCGCGAACTCGCCGGCCGCGGCCGCACGATCGTGTTGTGCACGCATCTGCTTCACGAGGCAGAGGGGATCGCCGATCAGCTTGTGCTCATGAACAACGGACATGCCCAGGCCGCGGGAGCGCCGCAGGCCCTCGCAGGCCGATACCTCGCCGAACCTATCGTCCTCCTCGACGCAGAGAACCGGGAAGCCTTCGGTGCACTCGACCTCGAAGAGGGTGTCGTATCCGTTTCGTGGAATGGCTCCGTTCAGGTGACGCTCGACGACCTCAACCGTCTTCCCGACCTCGTGATTCGGCTCGTCAACGGCGGCGCTCGTCTCACACGTGTCGAGCCGGTAGGCGCGACCCTCGAGCAGCTCTACTTTGAGATGCAGCGTGCACACCGAGGGGAAATGCCGTGAACTGGGATCACGTGCGAGCGATAGCCGGCGCAGACATGCGGCGGCTCTTCAAGAGCAAGGACTACTGGATTCCCCTGATGATGCTCGCGACGCTCTTCTTCGTGTTCATGCCGCTCCTCGCGCTGAGTGTGATCGGGATGCTCGCCAATACGGCCATGGCCCAGCAACTGGCCGGCATCGTCGACAGCATTCCGGTGGACGTCAGCCGGTCTCTGCCCGTGGACGATCCAGCTGCCCAGGCGGCCTACCTCATTGCCGTTTACATGCTCGCGCCGATTGCCATCATCGTGCCGCTCACGATCTCGGTTGCTGTTGCGTCGAACGCCATCGTCGGAGAGCGCGAGCGCGGGACCGGCGAATTCCTCGCCCACAGCCCCCTCACCATGAAAGAGATCTACTTCGGGAAGCTCCTCGCAAGCCTGGTGCCGGGTTATCTCATCACCATCGTCGGCTTCTCTCTGTACTCGCTCGTGGTCAACCTGACGGTGGGGCCCAAAGTCGGGGGATGGTTCTTCCCGACCTCGGGGTGGATCCTGCTGATCATCTTGGTGATCCCCCCGGTCATCGCGATTGCGATTGCGCTCGTCCTGCGGATGTCGGCGCGGATGCGTTCCGCGGCTGCGGCTCAGCAGGCGTCGAGCCTCGTCTCGCTGCCGATCATCATCGTGTCGTACGCGCTCACGGTCCGAGTCATCTCTGCGCCCGGGCCGTCGGCATTCCTCATCGGCGCCATCGCATGGGCCATCGCGCTCTTCCTGGCGATGCGCGGCGCAGGGAAGATGAAACGGGAGCGCCTGCTCGGGGTTGCGACCGAGACGTGAGCCGCTACCCGGTAGCGGCCGACGACTTGGTGCGGCTGCGTCGCCCGCCCCCGCTCGTCGGCGGTTCCCACTTGAACCACCGTATGGCGAGGATCAAGGCCACGGCACCCCACAATGCGAGGTAGGCGAGGTCCTGCCACTCGAAGTCGGCCCGGGTTGCGGCAGGCGTGAAGGCCGCGACGAACGGCTCCACGAAGTGGCTCAGCGGGAAGAAGTCGGAGACCGCTGTGAGCCAACCGGGCATGTCTTCGCCGGGGACGATGAACACACCCGACACGAACGCAAGAGGCAGGAGGGTGGCATTCGCAATGGCCGTGGCTGCCTGCCCGGACGGGGCCACGGCAGCCACCAACAGCCCGAGTGCTGCAAACGTGGCAACCCCGACGAAGAACACAACAATCAGGATTGGGACCGTCTCGGGGTAGACCTGAAGACCGAAGAACAGAACCCCGACGCCGAGCATGATGAGGGTTCCGATGAGGGCGATCAGGATGGATGCGAGGATCTTGCCTCCGAAAAAGATCCACGATGGGAGCGGGGTTCCCCTCACCCGCTTCAGGATCCCCTCGTCTCGCTGATACGACGTGAAGATCGAGATGTTCGTATACGTGGCCGAGACAGCCGCGAAGACGGCGAGCGACGGTGCGTAGAACTGCGCCGTGGTGATCCCGAGGTACTCGATCCGCTCGTTCCCGAAGACGAGTGAGAACACCACGAAAATGAGGAGTGGGAAGAAGATAGTGAAGAACGCGGAGATCGGCGTACGCCAGAAGATTCGCCACTCATACCGAGCCTGGTGCCAGAGCAATGAGAGGGGCGACGGCCGCTTCATGGTGATTCCCCGTCTGTGAGCCCGAGGTAGATGTCCTCGAGTGAGGGGCGGCTCACGGTGAGTCCGTTCAGCAGCGTGTTGCGCTCGACGGCCCAACCGGTGAGCGTGTGCAGCAGAGTCGTCGGATCATCGGTGTGGTACTCGACCGTCGATCCGTCGATCAACGCCGGCGGCACAGGCAGCGACTCCACGGACCGGTCCACCAGGGTGAACCGCACCTCGGCACGAGCAGTGGCCCTGCCGCCAAGCGTGTCGGGCGTTCCCTCCGCCACGATCAGGCCACGGTCGATCACTGCGACCCGATCGGCGAGGGTCTGCGCCTCGTCCATGTAGTGGGTGGTGAGCAGGATCGTCTTCCCAAGACCGGTGAGGTTGCCAATGACCTCCCAAGCCTGGCGGCGCGCCGATGGATCGAAGCCGGTGGTCGGTTCGTCCAGGAAGATGAGGTCGGGGTCGCCAACGATGCCGAGCGCCACCTCGAGGCGGCGCTTCTGTCCGCCCGACAGCGTCTTGACGCGGGCGTCGGCCTTCTCCCCGAGACCGACGATGTCGATGAGCTGGCCTGTGTCGAGGCGCTGGGGGTAGGCGGCACCATAGGTGTTGATCGTCTCCCGAACCGTGAGCTCCCGCTCGACCGACGATTCTTGGAGCACGATCCCGATGCGTTCCTTGAACGTCCGCTGATTCTCAGCGGGGTCGAACCCGAGCACGCTGGCGGTGCCGGATGACAGGCTGCGGTAGCCCTCGAGGATTTCAACGATGGTGGTCTTCCCGGCGCCGTTCGGTCCGAGTAGCGCAAACACCTCACCCTCTTCGAGAACGAAGCTCACGCCGCGCACAGCTTCGACGTCGCCGTAGCTCTTCGTGAGGTTCTCGACTGATATGACCGGCATCGGGTCTCTCCTGCGTCGCATTGCAGACTGGCAGAGTCCTGAACACTGTGCGATCTCGGGCAAGTGGTTCGGGAACGCGGTTGCCATCCGATAACGTCCTATCACCATGATCAAGCGACTGTTCCTCCTCGCCCTGTCCATCGCACTGCTCACCGCGGCCTGCAGCTCGAACGGAGACGACATGCCAACCGACTATTCTTGGATGTTGACCGGGATCGCCGGACCCGACGGGACGATGGAGACACCGCTCACGATCCCGACGCTCACCTTCGAGGATGATTCGGCTTCCGGCAACGCGTCGTGCAACCAGTACTTCGGTCCCTACGAAATCGACGGCTCGTCGATCAGCTTCGGACAGCTCGCTTCGACCCAGATGTTCTGCGGAGAACCCGGGGTGATGGACCAGGAGGCGGCCTACCTGGCCGCCTTGGCCGCTGTTGACACCTGGTCGATGGACGGAGAGACGTTGACGCTGTCATCGGGCGACACCGCGCTGCTCAGGTACGAGGCGATCTCGCAGGAACTCGCCGGCTCCACGTGGGACCTCATCGCCTACAACAACGGCACCGGCGGGTTCCAGTCGACGGTGATTGACGTTTCGGTGACGGCCTTCTTCGAAGAAGATGGAACCCTCTCCGGGACCGGGGGCTGCAATTCCTACACCGGGTCGTGGGAGACCGACGAGAACTCGATCGAGATCGGTCCGATCGCGTCGACTGCGATGGCCTGTGCCGAGGACGACCTGATGGACCAGGAGGCCCGCTACCTCGCCGTGCTCCAGGAAGCCGACACCTACCGCGTCGATGCCACGACCCTCGAGATGTTCGACGCAGAAGGCACCCGCCTCGTCCAGTACCTGCGGGCTGCCACGCCGTAGGCACCACCGATCGTCGATCGGACTCCTTGACACTGATGTTCGGTGGACGGACGATCACATGTGCATCACATGTTCTAGTGTGAGCGCATGGTAATGATCCAGATTCGCAACGTTCCCCCAGATCTCCACGAACGGCTCAAAGCCCGAGCCGACGCCCATGGGATGAACCTCTCGGACTTCCTCAAGGGAGAGCTCGAGCGAGTGGCCTCCCTCCCGACCAACGCGGAGATCTTTGCCGCAGTCGAGGCCGACCGGGCAGCCGGAGAGCTTCCGCAGATCACTGCAGACGAGATCGTCGCCGCCATCAGGGAAGACCGGGAGTCACATTGATCCTTGTCGTCGATGCATCGGCCGTTGTGAATGCACTCACGAACCCCGGCGACCGTGGTGCCGAAGCCCGGTTGATGCTGGCGGAACCTGATCTCCTGGCCCCACACCTCATCGACCTCGAAGTGGCTCAGGGCCTTCGCCGAGTCGGCCTGCTCCGCAGCGCAGACATGACCGGAGCGCTCCATCGATACCGGTCACTGTCGATCCGCCGCTTCGAGCACCTGCCGCTGTTGTCACGTATCTGGGAATTGCGCAACAACCTCACCGCGTACGACGCCGCGTACGTAGCCCTGGCCGAAGCAACCGGCGCACCCCTTGTCACCGCGGACCGGAAGCTTGCAAGCACACCCGGACACAGGGCTGAGGCCATCGTCGTCTGATCAGTCGATCCAGCGTTCGGGGCGTTCCTTGAGGCGGTTGAATCCGAGTTCGTCGCAGAACGCCTCGTAGCGCGCCCGCGGCACACCCTTCCACTCGAGGTCGGCGAGTGAATCCGGAAGCGGGACGTCGGTCCGAAGCTGAGCCAGATAGCGATAGAGCAGTGCGTCTCCGATGTGCTCCCTGAGCGTCGCTGCAAGCTTCGCCGCCCCGCGCACCTTCACATCCCACAATGACTCGTCCAGGGGAATTCCTTCGAGATGGCCATAACGAGCGAGGATCGTCCCACTCGACTTCGCACCCCAACCGGCGAGTCCGGGAAGCCCATCGGCAGCGTCACCCACGAGTGCCAGCCAATCGGGAATCGAGGCCGGCTCGACGCCGAACTTCTCGACGACCGCTTCGCGATCGATGAATGACCCTTTGCGCCGCTCGTAGCCAACGATGCGTGGATCGTCGTAGAGCTGGCACATGTCCTTGTCGGGGGACATCACCACGACTTGCTCCACATCGTCGACCCACCTGCGGGCTCCGGTGGCGAGTCCGTCGTCGGCCTCGTAGTCATACATCGACCAGACCGTCACGCCGATCGCGCGCATTGCCCGCTCGGCGAGCGGGAACTGGTCGAGCAGCTCCTCTTCGATTCCCTCTCCCGTCTTGTAGCCCGCGAAGACCTCGTTTCGGAACGACTCGACCACCGAGTCGAACGACGCGGCGACATGCGTCACCTCGGGTTCGGTGAGCAAGGCGAGGGTTGAGGCGAGGATGCCGTAGGTGGCGCCGACTTCGCGGCCATCGGGCGCCGTTCTCGACGGGACGCCGAAGTGGGCACGAAACAGTTCGTACGTGCCGTCGATGAGGTAGAGCTTCATGGCCCGACCCTACCGCCCTCTGATCTGCCCTGCTCTCCTGCGAGTCGCCTAGAGTCGTCCCATGGCGTGGCTGCTTGCTGCAGGAGAAGGCCTCACGATCGGCGGAGTTGAGATCGGCGAAACGGTCGCGAAATGGATCGAAGTCGCTGCTATCACCGCCATCACTGTCGGGATCGTTGCCGCCGTGATCCGCGCCGTCATTGCATGGATTCGGAGCGATGGGGCCTCCGCTTTCGAGGTCTTCAAGCGTGGGATCGGACGCGGCATGCTCGTCGGCCTCGATCTCCTCATCGCCGCCGACATCATCAAGACGGTCACGGTGGATCCGACCCTCGAGAACACGGCAACGCTCGGCCTCCTGGTCCTCATCCGAACCTTCCTGAGCTGGAGCATCGTGGTGGAAGTCACCGGCCGGTGGCCGTGGGAGGAACGGCTTGGAGACACGCCTGAGTAACACTGACGGGGCGGGGGCACACGGATCCGCTCAGTCCGTGGTCGCGGCAACCCCACGTCGCCACCGCGGGTATCCTGCGCACACGGGCCTGTAGCTCCAATTGGCAGAGCAGCGGACTTTTAATCCGAAGCGTGTGGGTTCGAGTCCCACCGGGCCCACGGGAACCCGCCGGGGGGAGACTTGAGAGCCCGCCTGCTATCGGACGTTTCGTACGATTGTCGAAAACGTTCGTGCCTCCCGGTCCCCTTCGATTGCAGCCATTCGGACGCAGCTTGGTTGGAGCACTGAAGGAGCGGCAAGACTCGGCCCCTCTAGGCAAGGTTGGAACCAGCAGCATGAACACAAACCGTGCGGCAGAGCCGGCCAGCGTGAGGAGCGCCCTCGAGTTCCCTGAGGTTGGCACGGCCGGAAACTCGACTGGGTCCTCTCCGCGCCGATGACTGGTCTCCTCGCTATCCAGTTCGCGGCGACGTGGTTTATGGTCGGACTGATCTGGACCATCCAGATCGTGCACTATCCGCTGTTTCCATTCGTCGGCGAGGCCTCCTTTCCTCGATATGAGGAAGAGCACACGCGACGGATGGGGTGGCTCCTTGCGATCCCGGCACCCGTCGAGGTCGCTACCGCCGCGGCGCTGGTCTTCGTCCGCCCGCCCGGCGTGAGCTTGGCGCTCGTCCTAGCGGCGGGAGCGGTGTTGGCGGTGCTCTGGGTGACAACGGCCCTCGTCCACGTCCCGCTCCACCGCGAACTTGCCGACGACCCATCGACACGCGCTATGCGTCGCTTGGTCGCAACCAACTGGGTTCGCACCATCGGGTGGACAGTGCGCGGTGGCCTCGTCATCCTGATGGTCATGCAGGTTCGCTAGATTGGAACGGAACCCCAGTGCCGAGCATCTGCCCGTACCCGTCGGCGTACAACCCGTCACCGCCATTGCAGCGCGGATGCTGCTCAGCGCACCGTGAGGCCTGTACGAGCTTCCGTCGAGATCGCCGCTCCGGTGGACGCCGTCTGGCCGCTCATTGCGGAGTTTCGCTGGTGGCCGAGCTGGGGCCCGACCGTCCGGGCGGTCGCGGCTGAGGCCACTTCCGTTGCCCCAGGGGTTCGCGGCGGGATCCAAACCCCGATCGGTATGTGGGTGCCCTTCGAGATCACGAACGTGGAACCCGGCCGCAGTTGGGTCTGGACTGTTGCAGGCATCCGGGCCACTGGGCATTACGTCACGGCCCTCGGCCCGGATCGGACTCGCGTCGACTTCACGGTTCCGGGCTGGTTCGCTCCCTATGCCGTTGTCCTGCATGCCGGTCTGCGCCGCGTCAAGAAGCTTGCCGAAATGCGGTGAACCGGGGGAGCCGCTGCAACACCGGCCTGACTCGGCCGATGCCGACAGCCCATTCGGTGGATGTTTCGCTCGTTCAGGCTTCGCTGCGGTCGACGTGTCGGCGCCACGCCGAGAAGGACGCCGCCGAGCCCCTATGGGGACGACGGAGCCATGGCCACGGGTGGGTCTGGACCGGGCGGATGCGGGCGGCCCGAGCACGCCAACCCGGTACCGGCGTGAAGGTCGCAGCAACCAGACGACGGTCGAGGATCGCCACGGGATCGCCCAGATAGACCTCGAGAGTGCGCCGCTGACCCAGGTCGGCCAGCGTCTCGGCGAGGAACACCAGGCGCTTGGCGGTCAGTTGCAGTCGGGCCAGCAGAGGTCCATCGAACACGAAGACGGCCGGCAAGGCAGGGTTCGCACTGAGAGCCGGGTCGTCGTCGCCGAGCGATTCCGCCGTCAGCCAGACTGCGTCGGCACGATCACCCTCGTTTGCGTGTTCGGGACCGGCGGTTGCCGCTGGGTGCGGGTCGGCGCGCAGATGCGGGTGAGGCTCAGTCGCCTCGAGCGGGGGGTTCGATGGCCAGTCGTCAATAGGGCATTCCGCTTCGTGCGGACAAGTTGAACAGAGTCCCGGCGCCCGCTTCTCGACTTGGAAGCGGGAGAAGCCGCAGGGGCGACCGGTTGCCGTACCTGCCGTCCACTGCCATCCCAGCCGATTGGCTGCTCTCGATCCGTCGAGGAGGTTCACGAAGAACACGTCTTCGCCCTGTTGCCACGGTGCAAGCATTCGCACGGACCATTGCGACGCCAGCCACATCCGCATCTGGTTGACCAGCCAACCGTCCGATTCGAGCTCTCCGACCGCTCGATCGACGCACGCCATGGTTCTGGGCCACGGCTCCGCGCTCTGCGTTGCGGGGAGACGGAACCGCAGCCCACTACGGGTAGCTCTTCCCAGGCGCGCATAGACATGCCTGGCGTACTCCTGCCACAGCAACTCATCGCGGAACTTGGCAACGTCCCGCTCCGGTCCGTCGGAAACGGCCTCCCAAACACGTGGGAGCGACAGCATTCCGTGTCGGATATACGGCGACAGCCGCGAGGCGCCCCGTCGCGCCGCAGGCCAGGCTTCATTGCGGGATGCCGCATACCCGGCGACCTCAAACGCCGCCAAGGCTTCGTCGGCCGACGATTGCCCGCCAACGAAGGCGGCCGACGCGCCGACGTCTCCCGAGTACAAGCCGGCGAGGTGACGGCCGACCCAATCGACCGCGTCGGGCCGATCAAACGACGGCAACGGCAGTCGGGTCACCGGCTCGTCCTCAGCGCTACGCCAATCGGACGTGCAAGTGGCATTGCAGAATGCGGTTGGTCCGTCAGGGGGAACAACAGAACCAACACCAAGCTGGAAGCGCGGGATCTCATGGGAACCATTCAACACGGCGACTAGCGTGCCTGCGATGTTCGAGTTCCGCGGTTCGCCGGTCTCGGTTCGACCAGACCTGCGATTCGCATACACATCGTTGTGGGGGCACGTCTCACGGCCCGGGCCGACGCTGGACGGTCGACAACGTGTTGCCCTGTTGAGGTCCGTCCGGCATCGTCTCGCAGAGGAGACGGCCAGAACCGTTGGGATCGAACCCCCTCTTGGTCTGCTCGCCGACACGCTGTATCGCAACCCGACGACGGTCGACGGCGATCTCGTACGGTCGGCCGCCGTCGCCTCCGGCGATTCCTCAACTGTTGAGGTGGCTGCTCTGGTCTCGATGCTCTCGTCGGTTGATGGTACGCATCGCGCGTTGGGAGCAGATCTCGAGCCCCTCCCCGATCCGGGCGTTGGAAACCCGACAGGCGAGATTGCCGAAGGCCTCAAGCGACGCAGAACGCACCTCCCGGTTCCCCCCGGCCCGATCCCGGTCATGTTCGATCTGCTCCCATACGAGGGGGCCGTCTACCAGAGCCTCTTCGGTCCGCAATACATGACCGGCGGGGAGATGGCGCTCGACACGTTCCGGCGAGACCCCGGCCTCGATCGCGCACAGATGGAGCTCGTGTCGTCACGTACGTCGATACACAACGAGTGTTTCTATTGAACGTTGAGTCATGTCACGATGCTCCGTGCGAGCTCATCCGCATTCGAATACAGCGTCGATCTTGATGCGCTGCGCGATCCCACGATTCCAGCGGGCGTACCAGGTGGCAACCTGCTGCTCCGACTGGTCGATGCTGTGCTCGTGCGCACCGAACCGCTCAAACAGGTCCATGACGAGATCATCGGCGAACTCGGACCGGAGGCACTGGTGGATGCCGCTTCCGTGTTCGGCAATTTCGAAATGATGAACCGTGTCGCCGAGGTGAGCGGAATCCCCATCCCGCAACAAGGCATCGACAGGAATCAGGACCTGATCGATCAGCTCGACATCGGCGGGTTCGTCAAGCGCTGAACGCTCCAACGATGGAAGCCGTACTCGGGCAGCACCCGCGTGGAGCGGCCGGCTGCATGTTCTCCTGGGTGTCCACTCGGTACCGCCTGGTCTCTACGATTGCCTCGTGACCTCCCGCGAGCACGGCCTCTTCGACCTCCTACGTTCTCTCAAACTCCCCACTGGCGACTTCGCTGTCTTCGGGAGTGGACCGCTGATCGTTCGGGGGATCATTGAAGCCACGAACGATCTCGATGTGATCAGTCGAGGGGCGGCATGGGAGCGGGGCCTACAAGTTGGAGAGCTCGTCACGCTGCCGGACGGAGCGAGGATCGTCAGCTGCTTCGGCGGTGATGTGACCATCGGCAGGAGTTGGGCATATGGGGACGTCGACGTCGACCAGCTGATCGACACCGCGGAGGTTCTCGACGGCCTCCCGTTCGTCCGTCTCGAGCATGTGGTTCGCTACAAGGAGATTGCGGCCCGCGCGAAGGACGTTGCCCATCTCGCGCTGCTCGCCGAGTATCGACAAGTGCACCCATTGATCGACGAGTAGCGCCAGCGGTACTGCGTCCATTGGCCGTCCTCGGAGTCGACGCTGCATGGTCTCCGTGGACCGTCCATACTGGACGGAGTTCTCGGAGAGTGAGGAAACGGCTCACGACGTCGGCGATTGTGCGCCAACCGGGCGAGGGTGAGGTACTGCGAGCGGGTCCCACCGTGAGTGTTGTGAAGGTGGCAGGGACATCAACCGAGGATCGGCTTGGGGCGGTCGAGATGCACCTCGAGGCCGGATGGGACGGACCCCCGGCTCATGTCCACGAACGCGTCGATCACCTGTGGTACGTGTTGGCGGGCGAAGCTTTGCTCACCATCGACGGACGCCGGGACCGGTACGCACAAGGATCATGCCTATTCGTACCCGCCGGGACACCGCACGCATTTGGCACCGGCGACGACTCGGCGGCGGCAATGCTCCAGGTGGACACGCCACAGTCCCTCGACGGCTACTTCCGAGAACTCGTGGAGACGTTCCCTCCTGGCCTTCCCGTTGATCCTGCTCGTGTCGCCGACATCATGCGCCGACATGACACGCGCCCCCGTGATGTGAGCAGGTCCGCTGTGGCTAGGTTGGATCCTATGGAACACAACGATGCACTTCTCACGCGGTCGTTCGAACTCGCCGCCGAAGCGCGCGCGGCCGGCGACCATCCGTTCGGAGCGCTCTTCGAGGTCGACGGGCACGTTGTCGCGGAAGCCAGGAATCGGATCTACTCCGATCACGACATGACCGCTCACGCCGAGACCGCGCTTGTTCTGATACTGGAACGGGAACACCTTCTCGATCAAGCCGGCGGCGGAACGCTCTATGCCTCATGTGAGCCGTGCCCGATGTGCGTTGGTGCCATGTTCTGGGCCGGTGTCCGCCGGGTGGTCTTCGGGCTTTCGTCCGCGCTACTGATGGAATTGGCGACGCCTCCCGGAAACACCCCGGTTGGATTCACCATCACGGCTGCTGAGATCGGAGGCGCGGCCATCCCACCGATGCACTTCGACGGCCCACATCGCGAGGACGAAGCGGCAATCCCCCACCACGGGTTCTGGGTGCCCTGAAAACGCCACGCTGCGTGGTCGATACCGCCATTCCGCGGGCTCACGGCGCCGCATACGGGGTGGAGAACCCTGGGTACGCGGCTTTCCTCGACACGACTGCCGTCCGTTGTGCTTTGATGGTGGCGATCCGGGCCGGATTGGGTCCGTTGGGCAGCACAACAGGAGACGACAGTTCATGGGAGCCTTCCTCGGAACCATCATCGGCGGCCTCATCATGGGCCTCATCATCGGGCCCCTCGCACGGCTGATCATGCCCGGCAAGCAGGACATCTCGCTGGGCTGGACGATCCTGGTCGGCGCCGCCGCCGCCATCGTCGGTGGTTTCATCGCCGACATCATCGGCGTGGGGGATACGTCCGGTATCGACTGGATCAAGCTCTTCATCCAGCTCGCACTCGCCGTTGCCGGTATCTACTGGTTCCTCCGGTTGCAGGAGAGCAGCTAGCGGGGGAGCCGGCCGCCGCACGGCGGGTGACTCGCTCGCCGTGCAACAAGCAGGTTGAATGGGGGAATGGATACCACATCGTTCGTTCGCGCCCTGCCGAAAGCTGAACTCCACCTCCACATCGAAGGGACCCTCGAACCCGAGATGATGTTCGACCTCGCGGCTCGCAACGGTATCGACCTGCCGTTTGCCACCGTCGACGAGGTGCGTGCGGCGTACGAGTTCTCCGATCTGCAGTCCTTTCTCGACATCTACTACCAGGGTGCAGCCGTCCTGGTGACCGAGCAGGACTTCTTCGACCTGATGTACGCCTATCTGGGGCGAGCCGCCGCCGACGGGGTGCGCCGGGCGGAGATCTTCTTCGACCCTCAGACCCATACCGAGCGGGGAATCGACTTCTCCGTGTTCATGGCCGGCTTCACCCGAGCCATCGAAGCCGCCCACGTGGAGTGGGGCATCTCAGCCGCGCTGATCATGTGCTTCCTCCGCCACCTCCCCGGGGAAACAGCCGTCGAGACTTGGTCAGAGGCGAAGCCGTACGCCAACCTGATGATCGGGGTCGGCCTGGACTCCTCCGAGGTTGGGAACCCGCCGGAGTGGTTCGCCGAGGCCTACCAACTCGCACGCGATGCCGGCCTCCACGCGGTGGCGCACGCCGGCGAAGAGGGGCCGCCCGCCTATATCTCCGGAGCGCTCGACAGCCTCGGCTCGGAACGCATCGACCACGGCGTCCGCAGCGCCGAGGACCCCGCCCTCGTCGAACGCCTCGTTGCCGAACAGATACCGCTGACAATGTGCCCGCTCTCGAATGTGAAGCTCCGCGTCTTCGACCGTCTCGAAGACCACAACCTGAAGGACCTGCTTGACCGTGGAGTCCGGGTGACGATCAACTCCGACGACCCGGCCTACTTCGGCGGCTATGTGCTAGACAACTACGTGGCGATCGCCGAGGCGCTGGATCTGAGCCGGGAAGACATCATCACCCTGGCGCGCAACTCGATCGAGGCGACGTTCCTCCCCGTCGATGAGAAGGATGCGCTCCTCACCGATCTGGATGCTGTGGCGAGCAGCTGACGGTCACTCTCGTTCGAAGACGGTCCCCATCGCGGCAGGCGCCTCACTCCCGAAGAGGTTCCGCAGGCGCGGGAATCGATCTCCGATCTGGCGGAACCAGCTCGAGTACACGAACAGCAGAGCGAGGATCATCAAAGGGAACGGCGCGATCGGGAGCACCTGCGCAAGACCGGGGAAGACGTCTTGAAGCTGGAAGGCCAGCACCTGGAGCGCCCCAAAGAGATAGGCGCCGAACGCTACCCGCAGCGGGTGCCAGCCGCCGAAGATAACGATCGCGAGACCGATCCACCCGAGGTTCAAGGTCAACGTCTCACGCCAGCCCAGCTTGATGTCGAGTGAGTAGGCAGCGCCCGCGATCCCGACCATGGCCCCACCAAGCACGGTGTACCAGAAGCGCAACGTGTTGACCTTGATGCCTCTCGCGAACGCTCCCTCCGGCCTTTCACCCACACCCTGGAGATTCAGGCCGGGTCGTGTGCGATAGAACAGCCACCAGGTGAGACCGATTGCCAGGAAGCTGCCGTAGACAACAAGGTCGTGGTCGAACAACACCTTGCCGACAAACGGGATATCGGACAACACCGGGATGGGGAGCGGCGGCACGCGTGGTCCACGCTCCCCCACGAAGGAGTCGCCGAGGAACGATGCAAGGTCCGCAGCAAGCAGGGTCAGCACGAATCCGACCGCAATCTGATTCAGCTTCAAGCGAATGCTCGTTGCCGCGATGATTGCAGCAATGGCGGCTCCGATGATGGCCGCCGCCACGAAGCCGGGCAACGCGTGGCCGACCCAGAATGCAACGGCGAACCCCGTCATGGCCGAGAGCCGGAGACTTCCCTCGAGCGAGAGGTTCACAACACCGACTTTCTCGGTGATGGTCTCCCCCATCGTCATGATGACGAGCGGAGCAGCGGCAGCGATGATCGAATTGAGTGTGGCTTCCACGATCAGGGCTCCCCGGGAGCGTTGCGCGACAACGAACTCCGCCGAGCCGACCAGGCTCCGCCGATCATCACGAAGAGGACGATCGTTCCCTGAAGCACCCCTCCGAATGCGGAATCGAGGCCGAGCCGGAGGTCGAGTTGGGTGCTCCCGACCGAAATCGCGACGAAGAAGAGCGCAATCGGTGGCACCCATACAGCACTGAACGACGCCAGCAGGACCACGAGGATTCCAAGGAAACCGTATCCCCCGGAGATCGATGGGACCAGCTTGTGGTGGAACGCGGTCACTTGCACCGTCCCGGCAATCCCGGCGAGTGCACCTCCGATTGCGAACGCGCCGAGGAGGTAGTGGTTGGTCGGGATTCCGATCAGGAACGCGCTCTTCGGGTTGCTCCCGACCGCCTTGAGCCGCAGCCCGAATCGAGTGCCACGGAGCAGCACCCACACGATCAGGACGCTGACGAGGCCGAGGACAACCGGAATGATCGGCCAATCCGTGCCGAACGCCTCGAACGTGGGCATCCATGCCTCCTCACGGAAGATGTCGGTGCCGCTCGTCGATGCAACTCCGGTTCGCTGCCAAGGGCCGAGAACCAGGTACACCACAAGACCGGCTGCGACGAAGTCGAGTCCAAGCCCCCCGAAGATCTCATGAACGCCGCCGTACGTCTTGAGGACCCCAGCGAGGAGTGCCCAGATCATCCCGCCGAACGCACCGGCCAGGATCGCCACGACAATCACGACCCATCCCGGTCCGGGGAGGGACCGCGCGACCCACGTCGCCGCGACGGCGCCGATCACGATCTGACCCTCGACGCCGATATTCCACAGACCGGCGGCGAAGGTGACCACCAACCCCGCCGATGCAAGGAGCAGCGGTGACCAGGCGAGCAGGGTGGCCGAGATCTTCGATGCCGAGCCGAAGGATCCCTCTACGAGGAGCCAGAGCGCCTCAAACGGCGGCGCACCCATCAGGAGCAGCAGCACGATGCCCGCTCCGAGAGCGGCGGCGAGCGCAATCAGCGTGGGGGTCGCGGATCGCACCTTCGTCACACCCGCTCTTTCCCACCGATGAGGTAGCCAAGTTCCTCACCGTCGGTTGCCGAGGTGTCGCGAACTGCAAACACGGCCCCGGCGAAGAACACCACGATCCGATCGCTGTAGCGAAGGAGCTCGTCGAGGTCGGCGGAGGCGAAGATGATCGAGGTGCCGTCGCTACGTCGCTCGAGAAGACGCCGCCACACATAGGCGGCCGACTCGACGTCGAGGCCCCGCGTCGGGTGCTCGAGAAGGAGAAGCCGAACCTCTTCGGGGATCATCGCCAACAGAAGCCGCTGCTGGTTCCCGCCCGAGAGAGCTTCCGCTGGAGACGTTGGCTTCCCCTTGATTGAGTATTGGTCGATCTCTTGTCGCGCCGCTTCGTCCGCGGCCTTCCAATCGACGAAGAAGCTGCTGTCGTCTGCTGAGAGCACCAGGTGTTCGGATATCGAGATGCCCTCCACAAGCCCTTCCTCGAGACGTCCTGCAGGGAGAAAGTGAACGCCGGCAGCGAGATGCCCGCGGTACGAGGTCTTGGTGAGATCGGTCCCGTCGACTAGCAGCCGACCCGACGAGGGATCGAGAAGGCCGGCGCACGCACGTAGCAGCGTCCGTTGGCCGCTCCCCTCGAGCCCTGCGAGCCCCACGACCTCACCCGCAGCAGTCTGCAAGTCGAGGCCTTCGAGGCGGGTGGTTCCTTCTTCGATGATGATCTCCTCGAGCTCCAGGACCGGTCCCCCCAGCGTGGACGGTTGGCGATCTTCTTCGTGGAACACCTTTCCGAACATCTTCTCCACGAGGAGTTCGGGAGGGACCGGCATTTCAGCCTCGAATACAACTTTGCCTTGGCGGATCACCGTCAAGGAGTCGCACAGCTCCTCGACTTCTTCGAGTTTGTGAGACACGAAAAGAACGATCATCCCCGTCTCAGCGAGCCGGTTGAGGGTGGAGAAGAGCTGGATCCGTTGTGTTGCGGATATGCCGGTCGTTGGCTCGTCGAATATCAGGACTCTGGCGCCGAGCCAAATCAGCCGGGTGATCTCGAGCTGCTGGCGCTCGCCGATGGTGAGATCCCGAGCGAGCATCGACGGGTCGAAGTGGAAGCCCAGCTGCTCACTCATCTTCGCCAGTTCGTCTCGTGCTGTTGATCGGTCGAGCGGAATCGGACCGGGGCTCCCGAGCACGAAGTTGTCGAGCACGGTGAACGGGAGGAAGACCAGCGGATCCTGGTGGAGCATCCCGACACCGGCAGCGATGGCATCCGCAGGAGACCTGAGGTTGAGGACCTCGCCGTCGAGAATCACCTCGCCGGAGTCGGCCTCGTAGAAGCCGGACAGGATCTTCATCAAGGTCGATTTGCCTGCGCCGTTCTCGCCCAGGACCCCGTGCAGGGAACCCTCCTCGACCGTGAAGGTGATTCCGTCGTTCGCTCGAACGGGACCGAAGTGTTTGTAGATGTCCCGGATCTCGAGCCCCATGCGTCGCAGGCTACTCGACGGGCGGGAGCCGAACATAGTGATGGGGAGGCCCCCATGGCCTCCCCATCACGTCCTCCCGTTGAGAGATATCAGGCTGAGCTTGCGCCCTCCATACCCTCGAGGAGTTGCTTCATGTACCAGATCTGGGGGTCGGTTGCGACTTCCCCATCTTCGAGGAATACTGATCCATCCTGGTAGTTCAACGGACCGACAAAGGGGTTGATCGAGCCGTCGCCGAGGCCCGACACAAACGTGTCGAGAACCGTTTCGGCCTCGCTCGCAAGACCATCTCCGCTGATCCATCCGATCATGCTCGTGTCGCGATTGTTGATATCGGTCCAGTCCGGCGGGATCCACTGGAAGTCGGCGGTGAACGAATCGGCAATGACCGACTCGGTCACATCCAGGTAGGCCGGCCCCCAATTGAAGTAGGGGACACCCAGGCACACGTCCGGTGCCTCAGAGCACGCACCAACGAAGTCATAGGGAATCGCCGAGACAGCTTCTCCTGCATCGGCACGTTGTCCGGCCACGACCAGAGCCTCGGTCGTGTCGATGCCCGAAACCACAACATCTGCGCCGCCGTCGAAGAAGGCGTTGGTGACTTCGGTCGGATCGAGCGTGACACCGGGGATATTGAACCAGAACCCGATCCAGTTCACTTCAACGTTGAGATCGGCGAGGTCCTTGCCCTCCTCCTCCCAGCAGTACTGGGCTCCGAGGTACAAGGCGCTCGCGAGCCGGCGCGTCTCGTCGTTGATGAGGGGGCCGAGATACGCGATGTTGCCTGTTTCGGAGGTCAGCGCTGCGGCACATCCGGCAATCATCTTGCCGTAGGTCATCTTCCCCATGATGTTGCCGAGGTTGGGCAGGTCGGCTCGGTAGGCCTCGCCTTCCTCCCACGCGTTGTCTCCTGACGACCAGATCATCGGAACGTCGGGGTGTGCAGCTGCTGCGGCCTCGATGCCGTCTCTCATGTCGTCGGAGGTGGCAAAGATGAGGCTGGCTCCCTGCCCGATCATGTCATCGACCACCTGTTCGACCGACGTCTCGGGTCGATCGGTCGGATTGACCGAATCGAGCGAGATCATCGTCGCTCCGGTCTTCTCCTCGACGTACTGGCCCGCCTCGAAGTGAGCCTGAGACCAGCCGGTATCGTTCTCCGGTCCGACGAGGATCATCCCAAAGGTGAGGCCTTCCCCGGACATGGCGGCAGCGGTTGTGGTCGTCTCTGCTGCCGTCGCGGTGGTCGTTGTGGTGTCGTCACTGGAGCTGCTACACGACGCGGCGATCATCGCCATCGCGGCCATCAGCCCGAACAGACCGAACCATCGTCTCTGTCGCGTCATCGATCCTCCCATTGAGATTGCCCATTCGATCCGGGCGAGATGTCCCGGGGCTGCCACTCTAGGCGCTTCCCTCTCCGCCCAGGTGAAGCAGGACTTGCGGAGGAATGGCAAGAGCCCGAGACTCCCCACATGCAACGTTTTGCCCACCGCCGAAACCAGTTCGACGCCGCCCTCGGCGACGGCATCGCCGTGATTCCCGCGTCAGAAGAAACCGTGCGCAACGACGACGTCGACCACGAGTTCCGACAAGCGTCGGACTTCTACTTCCTCACCGGTTTCGACGAACCAGATGCCATCGCACTGTTCGATCCCGCCCACGAGAAGCCGTACGTGCTCTTCGTACGCCCGCGTGATCCAGAGATGGAAGCATGGAACGGAAGACGGGCGGGAGTTGAGGGCGCCGTCGAGCGTTTCGGTGCCGATGCCGCGTTCCCGCTCTCCGATTTCGACACGGTGCTCCGCGATCGCCTGCGGGGCCGAGACACGCTGTGGTATGCCGTCGGCTCTTCGATCGATTCTCGTGTGCTGGGAGCAGTGAGGCAGGCGCGGGGATGGCGCAATCGTACGGGCGTCACCGTTCCGTCGATGATCGCCGACCCATCCACCATTCTTGACGAACTCCGGCTCGTCAAGTCACCCGACGAGATCGCGGCTCTGCGCGAGGCCTGTCGAATCTCTGCCGCGGGCCACGTCGAAGCCATCCGCTTCGCCGCCCCCGGTCGCACCGAACACGAGGTGCAGGCGGCGATGGAGTACGTGTTCCGGTCTTTCGGCGCGGTGCGGGAGGGATATCCATCGATTGTCGCCTCGGGCGACAACGCGTGCATCCTTCACTACACGGAGAACGACCGGTTGATGAACGACGGGGACCTCCTCCTCATCGATGCCGCAGCGGAGATCGGCTACTTGTCGTCGGACATCACGCGCACGTTCCCGGTGAACGGCCGTTTCACCGCTCCCCAGCGTGCCGTCTACGACGTGGTGCTCGCCGCGCAAGAGGCCGTGATCGGCGTCTGCCGACCTGGCCTGCCCTACACCGACATGCACGACATCGCCGTTCAGGTTCTCACGGAAGGCATGGTGAATCTCGGTCTTCTGCCGGGGCCGGTTCACGATGCGATCGAGTACGGGTGGTACCGAGAGTTCTTCTTCCACGGACTCGGGCACTGGCTGGGGATGGACGTCCACGATTCCGGGTCGTATCGGGTCGACGGTGTCGGCCGAGCCCTTGCTCCGGGAATGACGTTCACCGTCGAACCGGGCATCTACATCGCTCCGGAGAAGACAACGCTCACCCTGGCAAAGGTCCCCTTCGATCTGGACGCAGAGCGAGACCTCGCCTACGAGGAGGGTGCGGCAGAGGCAAAACGGATTATCGAGGAGCGCAAGGCTGAGGCCGAGACGATAACCCATGTCGTCCCGGCGGAGTACCTCGGGATCGGAGTCAGGATCGAGGACGACCTGCTGGTCACCGAATCAGGGTGCGACAACCTCTCACGGGACGTGCCGGTCGATCCTGATGAGATCGAAGCACTTTGGAGTTCGGCCGCGACGATCCCGGCACGCGGAGAGGTGTGAAGCCAACTGGGCGTCGGGTGTGGTCTACGAGCCTCGCAGCGACTGTCTGAACGACTCGAGCGATCGAACCACGTTGGCGGCGTCATCACCGATGCGAGGAAGCTTCGCTGAATTCCGCTCGTAGCGGCTCCGCTGCAGCTCATCGTCCTCGTCGTCATCGTCTGCCGGCTTCTTGGCCGTCGCAGCCGGCTCTTCAGGTTCTGGACCATCGGCCGTGTCGTCAGCGCGGTCGGGAGCGGTCGTCTCATCCGGTACGGCCGCGGTGGGAGTTTCCTCCGACCGCTCGACGGCTTGGGGTTCGACCGGTTCCGCGACCGCAGCCGGTCGCGGTTCTGCGAGCGGCGCCAGCTCTTCTGCTGCACGGCGCTCCTCAGCCAAGCGGGCACGTTCCTGTTCGATACGATCCGCCTGTGCCTCGACTTCTGCCCGACGCCGTTCGGCTTCTGCCATGGCCGCCTCAGCGGACTGCTTCGCCTGGATCGCCACCTGCTCAGCCTGCGCCGATGCCTCGGCCAAGATCTGCTCTGCCCGTTCGTTCGCGGCCCGGAGCGCCTCCTCGGCCGCTTCGCTGGCCGTCGCTGCGGTGTCGAGGGAGAGACCGGCTGCTTCGACGGCAGCCGCCCTGTCCTCCATTTCGGTCTCGCGTCGTTCGATCTCGGCAAGTCGGGCTCGCAGATCGTCTTCCGTGGCGTCGTGTTCGGCGGAACGGCGATTCAGCTCCTCGCGGCGTCCCGCCAACTCGGCGCGCGTCTGCTCGACCTCACGAATCGTCGACTCGTGTTCGACCCTCGTGTCTTCCAAGTGTGCGATTTCGGCCTGGAGACGTTCGATCTCCGCCCGCGCTGCTGTCGCCTCTCCTTCCGCTGACGCGCGAATACCCACAGCCTCGCGCTGGGCTTGTTCGACGATCGAGAAGGCTTGATGTTCTGCTTCCGAAAGGTCGGATGCCTGCATCCGCGCTGCTGTCAGGACTCGATCGGCCTCGTCGCGGAGCGCATTCGCCTCGAGGCGGATCTTGTCGGCTTGCGCCTCGGCGTCGGCAACCATCTGTGCCGAAGCCCGAGCCTCGTTCTCGGACTCTTCGATGATCCGTGCAATCTCGCGTTCACGCTCGTCGGCTTGGGCACTGCGAGCCATGGCGTCGGTGAGGATTTGTTCAGCGCGGCCTTCCGCTTGTTCGAGCTTCGCCGTTGCCGTCCCTTCGGCCTCGGCCATGACCTTCGCTGCCCGGTCTTCCGCGTTCTGCAGGACCTGGAGCTGGTCTTCGTACTCGTGTCGGACGGTGGCCGCCTTCTCCCGCATCTTCGCTACGTCGTCCCGGGCGGTGGCCGTCATGGCCTCCACAGACTCGCGTGCCTCGGTGAGGAGTTCCTCGGCCTCGGTCCTGAGAAGCATGGCCTGCTCCTCTGCCGCTGCACTGGCGATCTGGGCATCCGACTGGACTGTCTGTGCGGCTTCCTCAGCACGGGCAAGCATCGCGGTTGCGGACTCGTCGGCCTCCCGTCGAAGCCGATCACTTTCCTCCGACGCCTCCTCCAAACGACGCTCAACCTCTTCGCGAGCACCCGCGCGAATCTCATCCGCCTCCGCATTGGCTGCTGCAAGAAGCCCCTCGGCCTCACCACGAAGCCGATCACTTTCCTCCGACGCCTCCTGCAAACGACGCTCAACCTCTTCGCGAGCACCCGCGCGAATCTCATCCGCCTCCGCATTGGCGTCACTGCGGACACGTTCAGACTCTTCGTACGCGGCGATGACCGCTTCCTCGGCCTGGCGAGCGATCTCGTCGACGGACGCGATCCTCTCCTCCGCTCGAACATCGGCAGCGGCAAGGATGGCGTGTTGCTCGTTTGCTGCCTCCCACGACATCTCGGCGTCGATGAGGAGCTCAAGGGCTCGCTCCTGCTCGACTGCAGCCTCGGCATAACGGGCCTCGATGCGGCGGTACGCACGGTCGAAGGTCTGCTCGGCGTTCGCTTCAGCACGAGCAACGAGGGCGTTGGCAGACTCCTCGGCCTCGATCCGGACGTTCTCGGCTTCCCTTTGCAGAGTCTCGGCGGACGCTTCGGCATCCCTGCGCGCCCGCTCTGCTTCTTCCTTGACGTCCACCGCTTCGTCGCGTGCCGCGGAGCGGACCGACTCGGCTTCCTCGTGAAGTCGACGCGCATCGGCAACAATCTCTTCGGCCTGGGCTTCGGCCGAGAGGCGCTTTCGTTCGGCCTCGTCGAGCATCGTCTGGGCTTTGCGCTTGGCTTCCTCGACGATCGATGCGGACTCCTGGTCGGCCTTGACCTTGAGCCGCTCAGCTTCTTGACGGATTGTCGCCGCTTCGTTCTCGATCCTCGTCGACTCGGCTCGCAGTTGATCGACCCGTGCCTGCCCTTCGGCGATGGCTGCGCCCGTCCGTTCCTCAGCCGCGACAACCTCGGCAAGCCGGTAGTCGAGTTCGACCTTCTGTTCTTCAAACTCGGCGGCATACTGCGTGGCGAGGGCCTCCGCTGCCTCTTCGGCTGCCTTCGCCTCGGTCGCGACCCGCACAAGGTGCTCTTCTGCTTCCGCAACCATCGCTTGTGCAGCGGCCTCGGCTTCGGACTGGACCGTGGCGCTCTCGGCGAGAGCTTGGGCAAGCATCTCCTGAGCTTCGGCTTCGAGCCGGGCTGCGTCCTCTTCGGCGGCTTCGCGAATCTGGGCGCCTTGCTCGTCGAAGCCGGTCAGAATCGACTGCATCCGTTCTTCTGCGTCCGCGATCAGTTCGCGAGCATCACGCTGTGCAGCGGAGACCTTGCGGGCCGCCTCAAGACGATCCTGGTCCGCCTGATCCCTCGTCCGAGCAGCGGCCTGCTTGATCGCGCGTGCCGACTCCTCGGATCGGTCGATGATCCCCTGGGCGCGTTCCCGCGCCGCGGCCTCGATCGTGGCCGCTCGCTCCGACGCAGAGACGGATTCGTCATCGAGTACGGCCATGCGGGCCTCGAGATCGTGCTGAAGATCAACGACCTTCTGCGCCTCTCGTTCGGCCCGTTGGAGCAGGTGGTCTGCTTCCTCCCGCGCCTGTTGGAGGATTCGCTCGGACTCCTGTTCGGCGAGCGCGCGCGACTCGTCGGCGGACGCTCCGCCGTCTGATTCTCCACCGGGCACCGCCGCATCGGCCGCGGCCGCGGCTTCAGCGAGGATCGCATCCGCTCGCTCAGCAGCGGCCGTCGCTGCCTCAGCGAGGACTACTGCGGCCTGTTCCTGGGCGTCGGTGACAATCTGGGCAGCTTCAGCTTCGCGCTCGGCTCGGAGTGTTTCGAGCTCTGTGACCATCGATTCCCGCTCGGACTCGAGGTGTCGAACCCTATCATCGAGTTCTGCCGCCTGCGCTTGGAGTTCCTTGCTCTGTTCCTCGGCAGCGGCAACCACATCGTCGGCTCGTTGTTGCGCCTCGGCCAGGAGCTGTTCGGCCGCCTGGGCCACCTCGGCGTCGCGACCGGGATCCGGGGCGAGCGCCGCGGCCAGCTCATCGGCAAGTCGTTGCACATCGGCCGACAACCGGTCGCGCTCGGCCTCGAGTTCGGCAACGCGACTCTGCTCCTCAGCATGTTCAGCGGCGAGAATGGCCTCGGCCTCACGCTGCGCCTTCTCAACGATCTCATCGGCCTGCCGCTGCGCCTCCTCGACCAATGATGCACCGTCAGCGTCGAGCTTCTCCAGCTCTGCGGCAAGACGATCGCGGTCGGCCTCGAGCTCGGCAATGCGCTCCTGATCAACAACCCGATCGGCAGCGAGCTTCTCCTCCGCCTGTTGTTGGGCCTCTTCCGCCAGAGCAGCACCATCGACGGCCAGTTGCTCCAGTTCCGCTGTCAGGCGATCGCGCTCTGCTTCGAGTTCAGCGATCCGCTCCTGCTCACCGCTCCGATCAACGGCAAGAAGGCTCTCGGCTTCGATCCGAGCGGCTGCAACGATCTCATCAGCCTGCCGTTGCGCCTCGCCAACGACGGCAGCGCTATCGCCCGTGGCGGAGCTTTCCTCAACGATTCGATTGGCTTCACGCTCGATGGCGGCGGCCCGGTCGCGCGCTTCTGACTCGATCTTCGCCGCCTGCTTTCGGGCGCGGCTGAGCACTCGGTCCTTGGCGTCAAAGACGGCGACCATGGCGCTGTCCACCGATTGGCCTTCCGACGACCGGCTCTTCTCGGCCTCGAACTCGGCCTTCTGAAGCCGGGTCTTCGTCTCCTGGGCCCAGTGCTCGAGCTCGCGGAAATTCGACTCCAGTTCACGGAGGAACTCTTTGACCTCACGCTTGTCATAACCCTTCCGGGTCGTGGAGAACTCGCGTGTGTCGATGGACTCTGGGAGGTTGGGGGCTTTCTCGCTCACGACCGTGTTATCGGCCAACGTCGCCACCATCTTGATGGGGAAACTAGTCAGCTCCAAGGGCCGAGTTTCACGGGTATGCAACACAGAACGGGGCGGTCAGAAGACCGCCCCGTTCGTTGACTGCAACTCGGACCTAGATGGCGTTGACGATGCTCTCGTCGAGCCCAGGGAAACTCCTCAGGAACTCCCGCCGTTCGGCCGTGAGTTGACTCACGATCGTGTTGTACTCGTCCATCCGGCCTTGACGCTCATAGAGGCGCCTCGGCTGCAGGATCTCGGGATCCGGGAAGCCCGGCAGGTCGGCCGCGACGTAGTAGCCGAAGTCGGGATCCTCTTCCCACTCGATCGAGCCTTCGACGATGCCCTGAACAACGGCTGACGAATGCTTGATCCTGACTTTCTTGGAACGCTCGTCGTCATCCTCGCCGCCGACCCGGCCGGTCGACATGAGGTAGACCTCGAGGTCCGGCATGGTCTCGAGCAACTCGAGCAGCCGTCGCCCTTGGAGCGCGTCGTTCGTGAAGAAGAACGGGTTCGTTCCAGGGACTCTCAGGCTCTTGCCTGCCTCAGCTGCACCACCTGCCGACGTGCCCTTCGTCTCGCCGAGCATGAAGTAGGCCGCGGCCTGCTCCCGCTTGAGCTTCGCCACCGCTGGGATGATGTTCTCGTTGCGGTTCAGGAGCAGCAGATAGTTGACCGGGGGTAGGTTGCTCGGATCGCGATGGCGAATGTTCGCCAGCGGGAACGTTGAGCGGCCGTTCGCGGTGTACGAGTCGTCGAAGAAGTCGACCTTGCCGTCCGGGTCGGTGTGCGTGTTCTCGAGCCAGGCGTCCGGGCGGGTAGTGCCGCCGTAGATCGTTGGCTCGTCGTCCTCGTCAAGACCGAACGTCTTCGCGAAGCAGCCGTTCTCGGTCGAGTAGACCTTGCCTCCGGGAAACAGTCCGACGAAGTCGTCCTGGACCGGCAGCGAGCCAAGCTGCTGGCGGAACGTGGTCGTCGTCTTGCCGGTGCCCGAGAGTCCGAGAATGAGGGCAACCTTCTCTTCGCCGTCGACATCTGGGAAGGTCTTCAGGCCGGAGTGGAGCGCCAAGCCGCCCCGCTCGTACACGAGGTAGTTCCACATGCGGAGTCCGCCCATCTTCGACTCGCCGAAGTAGTCGGACCCAAACACGCGGGTGACGTAGTTCTCGTGGTCAACGGCGATGAGCCGGTCGTCGGATTTGCCCGGCGCAGGAAGCCCGGGCGTATAGATGACCGTGAACTCGGGCTCGTACGTGTCGTCCTTGGGGAAGAACAGTTGCTGCTGCATCGCGGGGATGTTCGCTGACGTCTTCTCCATGTAGAGACGGCTCGCGGTACGGAATTCCGGATCGGGGCCTATGTAGCCCTCGATCAGAATCATGTCCTTGTCCGCGATGTAGGCGTCCTGCTTCGCTGCCCACTCGTCGTACTCGGCACGGCTCATGGCCGGTTTGAAGCTCTCATTGTCGTCTACGAAGAACGTCGACTTGGAGAGCCTCGCCTTGATCAGCGCCTTGTAGCTGAGGTTCCCGAACTCTGTCTCGATGATGCGCGGCATGTACTCGAGCGTCCATTCCCGCATCTCTGCCTGCGTCGGGTTCTTCGCGACCGACTTCGCGTGTGGCAGCTTGATCGCCATCGTTCGTCCTCCCTCAGTTGTGTGCCGCTCGTCAGGCGACGGTGATGCTGTCATCCAAGTAGACATCCTGGATGGTGTGCAGCAACGCTGCCCCCTCCGCCATCGGGCGCTGGAACGCCTTGCGGCCGGAGATGAGACCCATGCCGCCGGCACGCTTGTTGATGACCGCCGTCCGAACTGCCTGCTCGAGGTCTCCCGCTCCGGATGACGCGCCACCGCTGTTGATCAGCCCTGCGCGACCCATGTAGCTGTTCACGACCTGCCAGCGCGTGAGATCGATCGGGTTGTCGGTGGTCAGCTCCTCGTAAACGAGAGGATGCGTCTTGCCATACCCGACGGCTCCGTAGCCGTTGTTGTTCTCCGGTTGCTTCTGCTTGATGATGTCGGCCTCAATGGTCACACCAAGGTGGTTCGCCTGGCTGGTGAGATCGGAGGAAGCCTCGTACGAGACGCCGTCGACCGTGAACGCAGAGTTGCGTATGTAGCACCAGAGCACCGTGAACATCCCGAGATCGTGGGCGGCTTCGAACGCCTCAGCGACTTCCTGGATCTGGCGGTTCGACTCTTCAGAACCGAAGTAGATCGTCGCACCGACGCCGGCCGCACCGAGGTCCCACGCACGTTCGACAGAGCCGAACATGATCTGGTCATAGGTCGCCGGATACGTCATGAGCTCGTTGTGGTTGAGCTTCACGATGAACGGGATCTTGTGTGCATACGTGCGCGACGCCATCCCAAGGACGCCGAAGGTCGTCGCGACGGCGTTGGTTCCGCCCTCGATCGCGAGTTTGATGATGTTGATCGGGTCGAAATAGGCGGGGTTCGGGGCGAACGATGCCGCGCCGGAATGCTCGATTCCCTGGTCGACGGGGAGGATCGACACGTAGCCCGAGCCTGCGAGGCGGCCGCTGTTGAACAGGAGCCCAAGGTTCCTGAGCACTTGCGGGTTGCGGTCGCTTTGGCCGAATACCCGATCGACGAAGTCGGGGCCCGGGAGGACGAGATCTTCTTTCGGGATGCCGGTCGATTGGTAGGTGAGCAGAGCGTCAGCATCGGCGCCGAGCAGTGACTGGATGTCCATCGGAACTCCTTGCGAAGGTGGGGTGTCCCTGTGATTATCGCGGAACGCGAGCACTGACGGGAATCCTTTGTTGGAAAGGCAGCGAACCCAGGGTTCTCAGCATCGTATACGGCGCCCCCAGCCCGCGGTTCGGAGGGCTTCCCATTCCGCGGGCCCACAGCGCCGCATACAAGGTGGAGAACCCTGGGTTCGCTGCTTCAGAGGCCCAGGAACGCGGCCGCGTCCTCCGCCACTGCGTTCGCCTTCTCCAGCAGCAGCTCCTCCGCTCCGAGCCAGTCGTCCCCGGCATCCCCCCGAAGATCCACGTAGATCTTCAACTTCGGCTCGGTGCCCGACGGTCGGATCAGCGCCCGCCCCGCGTCGCCGAGCGACAGCTCAACCAGTGGTGTCGCCGCCAGATAGCGCGGCCGATCGTCCGCTCCGCTCCGGTAGTCGGTGACACCCGTCACCGCGAGTCCTCCCAGCGCCTCGGGTGTCCGCTCACCGAGCATTTCCATGGCCGCCGCGATCTCGTCTGCCCCCTCCGCTCCTGGCCGAACGAGGCTCTTCTGCGTCGAAACCCAGAGCCCGCTGCGGCGATAGAGGTCGGCGAGAAGGTCCCACACTGTCTTCCCGTCGGCCTTCGCGCCCGCAACAAGGGCCGCGAACGCGACGGCCGCCGAGATCCCGTCCTTGTCTCTCACCGTCTGACCAACCGAGTAGCCGAGCGCCTCCTCATATCCGAAGACATACGATCCGCGGCCCTCCGCCTCGAGGTCGAGTGCCGCGTTCCAGATCCACTTGAACCCGGTGAGCGTCCGGTCGTAGCCCGCACCGTATTCATCGGCGATCGAGGCGAGCATCGGCGATGAAACGATGCTGTTGAAGACCAGCGGCCGCTCCGTCCCCCCGCCGGCCAGCAGGTAGTCGGCGAGCAGCACCCCGATCTGGTTCCCGGTCAGCTGGCGGAATCCGGCGCCCGGTTCCGGGATGGAGACCGCCAAACGGTCGGTGTCCGGGTCGTTCGCGATCACCAGGTCGGCGTCGATCGACATGGCGAGTTCGTGCGACAGGTCCATCGCCCCCGGCTCCTCAGGATTCGGGAACGCGACCGTCGGGAAGTGGCCGTCGGGCTCAAACTGCGCGGCGACCGGGTGGACCCGTGAGAACCCGAAGCGGTCCAGCGCCGCGACCACGTACTTGCCTCCGACCCCGTGCATCGCGGCATAGACGATGCTGATAGTCCGATCTCCCGTAGTCCCAGGAAGGCCCTTCGCGACGTCGAGGAGGTAGTCGGCGAACAGGTCCTCCCCGATCGGCTGAGCTGCTGCACCAACGATCTCCGCCCGCGGCACCTCCGAGGCGGGGCCGACCGCTGCGATCGCTGCGGCGATGTCGGCATCCGTGGGCGGGATGATCTGTGCCGCGTTCTGCGCATAAACCTTGTATCCGTTGTCGGCCGGAGGATTGTGCGACGCCGTCACGACCACCGCGGCAACCCCACCGAGGTGGAGTGAGGCAAAGGCGACGAGCGGTGTCGGCGCCGGATCGGCGAAGTAGCGGACCTCGAATCCGGCGGCTACCAGCACGGAAATCGTGTCATCCATGAATGTCGCGGACGAGAGCCTGGCATCGCGTCCGACGACCACAGGCCCCTGGTCGGTTCCCGTTGTCGCGAGCAGATAGTCGGCTAGCCCTCTCGTTGCTCGGATCACCGTCGCGCGGTTCATGCGATTCGACCCGGCCTCAACGCGACCGCGCAAGCCTGCAGTTCCGAATTGGAGTGTCGCTCCCATCCGCTCGGTGAGTTCCTCCATGTCCCCGGAATCGACGATGCCCTGCAGTTCGGCTCGCGTCACCGGGTCAGGGTCTCCGGCAATCCACTCTGCTGCTGCGGTCATGAGATCTGTCATGGCACGAATCGTACCGAATCGGAAGAGGCCGAGCATCGGCACCAACAACGGACGGCGTCCGAACTCCGGGACCATTGACCCGCGTCCGCGGGCCGTCCTCCCCTGCCGTGCGGCCGGAACCTTGCGTACGATGCGACACGTGAAGCCGATCCCGCCCGTTCGCCGACGTCTGCGTGTCTCTGGAATCGTCCAAGGAGTTGGTTTCCGGCCGTTCGTCTACGGCCTTGCGACCTCCGCCCACCTCGGCGGGTTCGTAGGCAATGACACCGACGGCGTCTTCATCGAAGTCGAAGGAGAGGCCAACGCCGTCTCCGGTTTCGTCTCAGATCTTGAACGCTGCGCTCCACCCGCAGCGCGAATCCAGCGGATCGAGTCCGAGGACATCCCACCAATCGACACAACTTCCTTCCGGATTGTCGCGAGCCACCACGCCAGAAGCGGAACGGCGCTCGTCTCGCCGGATCTTCGGACGTGTGACGAATGCCTGACCGAGCTCCACAATCCGGACGACCGCCGCCAGAACTATCCGTTCATCAATTGCACGAACTGTGGCCCTCGCTTCACGATCACCCTGCAGACCCCCTACGACCGTCCCGAGACGACGATGCGGCCCTTCAAGATGTGCGACGCGTGCGAGGCCGAGTACAACGACCCCGACGATCGCCGTTTCCACGCCCAGCCGAATGCCTGCCCGGCCTGTGGTCCGAAGGTGCGGTCCGTGCCGGAGGCAGCCGACCCGATTCTCCGGGCCCGGCAATGGATCGCCGACGGTGACATCGTTGCCGTCAAGGGCCTCGGCGGCTTTCACCTTGCCTGTGACGCGACGTCGGAATCGGCGGTATCGGCCCTACGGGAGCGCAAGGGCCGGGTCGACAAGCCGTTCGCCGTGATGGTCGCCGATCTCGCGACCGCTGGCTCCATAGCGGACATCGATGCCGACGAAACCCGCCTCCTCACCTCGACAGAACGGCCGATCGTCCTGCTCGCGAAACGCCCAAACACAACTGTCTCCGATCTCGTCGCCCCGGGCAACGCACACCTCGGAATCATGCTCCCCTACACACCACTCCACGACCTCCTCCTGGCGCCGGGCGACGTCTGGGTGATGACATCCGGCAATCGGTCCGAGGAACCCATCGTCATCGGGAACGAGGAGGCGTTCGAACGTCTCGAGTGGTTTGCTGACGGCTTCGTGCTTCACGACCGCGAGATTTGCGTCCCGTGTGACGACTCGGTGATGCGGATCCTCGACGGCGTGGAGTACCCGATCCGCCGGTCTCGCGGCTACGCGCCGTTCCCGGTTCCGCTTCCCTTCGAGGTTCCGCCGATCCTCGCCACCGGAGGCGAACTGAAAGCGACCTTCTGCCTCGCCGCCGGTCGCGATGGATTCATGAGCCAGCACATCGGAGACATGAAGAACCTCGAGACGCTGACCACCTTCGAACATTCCGTCAACCACTTCACTGACCTGTTCCGGATTGAGCCGGAGGTTATCGCCACCGATCTTCACCCCAGGTATCTGTCTGCGGATTGGGCGGAGGGCGACGGACGGCCGGTTATCAAAGTGCAACACCACCATGCCCACATCGCGTCGGTGATGGCCGAGCACGGCGTCGTCGACCCCGTGATCGGATTCGCGTTCGACGGCACGGGATACGGCACCGACGGCACGATCTGGGGAGGTGAAGTCCTCGTCGCCAACTACGACGGCTTCGAGCGTGCCGCCCACCTGGCGCCGGTGGCACTTCCCGGTGGGGACGCGGCCGTGCGTCACCCCGACAGGATGGCGCTCTCCCACCTGCGAAGCGCAGGGATACCGTGGGAGAGGGACCTTCCACCGGTCGGCGACACGAGAGATATCGTGCTTGAAACCCTCGAAGTCCAAATGGACCGCCGCATCAACACCATCCCCACCACCAGCATGGGCCGGCTCTTTGATGCCGCGTCCGCCCTGGCCGGAGTGCGCCAGACGGCAACCTACGAAGCGCAGGCAGCGATCGAGTTCGAGGCCCTTGTCGACGGCGCGGAGGGAGGCTCGTATGAGTTCGGCCTCGTGGACACCGACACCCCGATCATTCTCGAACCCGGGCCCGTCATCGCCGGGATCGTGGACGACGTCCGCTCCGGAGTCCCGGTCGGCCTGATCGCGGCTCGGTTCCACACCGCTGTCGCATCAATGATCGTCGAAGTCGCCGAACGGGTTTGTGCACGAACGGGCATCACTACCGTTGGGTTGAGCGGAGGGGTATTTCAGAACGTGACATTGACGCATGCAGCCGCCACCGCCCTCGGTGCGAGAGGTTTCGCCGTTCTCACCCACCGGCTCGTGCCACCAAATGACGGAGGCCTGGCACTCGGCCAAGCTGTGATCGCGGCGACAAGGAGGTGATGGGGTATGTGTCTCGGCATCCCCGGCAAAGTCATCGAAATCACCGGTGAGGGTGTGACCCGAACCGGAAGAGTCGATTTCGACGGCATCGTCAAAGAGGTCAACCTCGCGTACGTGCCCGACATCTCGATCGGCGACTACACGATCGTGCACGTCGGCTTCGCTATCACCCAACTCGACGAGGAAGCGGCCCTCGAGACGCTCGCCCACCTCCAGGAACTCGAAGCCGTCGAGGTCGAACTCGACCCGGACGCGGCGCTTGCGGCAGAAGAGGCGGCCGCAAAGGGCGAGGAATGAAGTACCTCGACGAGTTCCGCGATCCGGATCTCGCACTTCGCCTCATCGACGACATCTCCCGAATCGCAACGAGACGCCATGTCCTGATGGAGGTGTGCGGCGGACAGACGCACTCGATCATCCGCAACGGCATCGACCGACTCCTCCCCGACGAGATCGAGATGGTCCATGGCCCGGGTTGCCCAGTCTGCGTGACGCCGCTCGAGACGATCGACAAAGCGCTCGCCATCGCGTCGCGCGAAGGTGTCATCTTCTGCTCGTTCGGTGACATGCTCCGGGTTCCCGGCTCCGGACGCGACCTGTTCTCCGTCAAGAGTGCCGGCGGCGATGTCCGCATCGTCTACTCCCCCCTCGACGCCGTCAAGATCGCACGCGACAACCCGGACCGCGAGGTCGTGTTCTTCGGGATCGGCTTCGAGACAACGGCTCCGGCCAACGCCATGGCCGTCTATCAGGCAAAACAAGAAGGACTCACGAACTTCTCGATGCTCGTCTCACACGTCCTCGTCCCACCCGCGATGCGGGCCATCCTCGACGCTCCGACCAACCGCGTTGAAGCGTTTCTCGCCGCCGGCCACGTGTGCTCGGTGATGGGATACGAGGAGTACGACCCGATCGCAGAGCAGTACGGGACGCCGATCGTTGTCACCGGGTTCGAGCCGCTCGATCTCCTCCAAGGGATCAAGTCGGCCGTTCTCCAACTGGAGGAGGGTCGGGCCGAGGTGGAGAACGCGTACCAGCGAGCCGTCAATCGGGTCGGCAACGTCACAGCCCAAGAGATGGTCAACGACGTGTTCACCACGATCGATCGGAACTGGCGCGGCATCGGCATGATCCCTCAGTCGGGTTGGGCGCTGGCCGACGAGTACCGGTCGTTCGACGCCGCCGAGCGATTCACCGTGACAGACATCGATACCGTCGAGTCTCCGCTCTGCCACGCCGGCGAGGTGCTGCGCGGCACGCTGAAGCCCGACGAGTGCCCGGCCTTCGGCAAGGAGTGCACACCAAGGACGCCGCTCGGAGCGACGATGGTGTCGGCCGAGGGGGCCTGCGCCGCCTACTACCTCTACGGGCGATTCCAGGAGCTGGAGGCGACATCGTGACCATCGAAAACTGGTCGTGCCCGATGCCCCTGCGAGACCACCCGTCCATCGTGATGGGCCACGGCGGAGGGGGCCAACTCTCCGCCGAACTGATCGAGCACCTCTTCGTGCCGGCGTTCGGCGACGGCGAGCTGGCGGAACTCGCCGACGCCGCCGTCCTCGACCCTGGCGGGCTCATCTCTTTCTCTACCGACACGTTCGTCGTCCGTCCGCGCTTCTTCCCCGGCGGGAACATCGGTGAACTCGCCGTCAACGGCACGGTGAACGACGTTGCCATGCGCGGCGCCCTGCCCCGCTACCTCAGCGTCGGCCTGATCCTGGAAGAAGGTCTCCCCTTGGCTGAGCTCGGCGTGATCGTCGAGTCGATGGCCGCGGCCGCCGCCCACGCGGGGGTGACGATCGTCACGGGCGACACGAAGGTTGTCGATCGCGGCCACGGAGACGGGATCTTTATCAACACCACCGGCATCGGGATACTCCGCGAAGGTGCAGACATCCGCCCACAGAGGGCCGAGCCGGGCGACGTGATCATCGTTTCCGGCAATGTCGGGGACCATGGGATGGCCATCATGTCGGTCCGCGAGGGCCTCGAGTTCGAAGCCTCGATCGTGTCGGACACGGCAGCCCTCAACCATATGATCAACGACGTGCTCGACACCGGCACCGACGTTCACGTTCTTCGCGATCCGACCCGCGGCGGCCTCGCCGCCTCGCTCAACGAGATCGCGACGGCGGCAGACGTCGGAGTCCTGATCGAGGAACGCGCTATCCCGGTTGATCGAACGGTCGCGGCGGCCTGTGAGATACTCGGCATGGACCCCATGTACGTCGCGAACGAGGGCAAGGTCGTTGCGTTCGTGCCTGCCGCCGACGCCGACCGGGTTCTCGACACCATGCGGTCTCACCGGGAGGGCGTCAACGCAACCGTCATCGGTGAGGTCACCAGCACCCACCGCGGCATGGTCGCTGCGCGGACACCGCTCGGTTCAACGAGGGTTGTCGACATGCAGGTCGGCGAGCAACTTCCCCGCATCTGCTGATCGCCCCTACCCCCACGCGTGCACTGCTCTGATGAAGCTCGAGGTCCGGCCCCTCACTCCCGACACGTGGACGCGGGGTTCGAAGAAGTCGACCGCCGCACGGAGACCCGCCCGTTCATGCGCAGAGAACTCTGACGACAACGACACGGCAGCCAGGGCTGCTGGCATCGCGGGCTCTCGACTGCGAAAGTGATGCCGAGCTCCACGGGAGGTATGGATGACTCAGGACTACGAGAGCACGCCGGAAGCGAGGGCGCGCAAGCGGGCCAAGGAATACACCGGCCTGATGTGGCACATCGGCACGTTCGTCATCGTCAACGCATTCATATGGTTCATCGACATCGCAGGTGGCGGTGGCGTCCAGTGGGCGTATTGGGTGACGATTCCCTGGGGTATCGGTCTGGCGTTTCATGTGCTGGCCTATTTCATCGACGACACTGGGATAGAACAGCGCAAGTACAAGAAGTTCCTGGCCGAGGAACAGAACAAGCAGGACTCCGACTCGTAGCGCGGCATTCGCCGGCCTCCACCCGGTGTCCACAGCCGGCCTGAGCGGTTGGCCAACGGCTGACGGGAACGGTCACGAGATGTGACGTCACTTCTTCCTACGATCGTGCCCGTGAACGACGCCGCACCTCACATAGGGACGCTCAGGGAGAAGCCGCTCCACGCGTCTCTGAAACACTGGTACTCCCGACCAGGTGATCGCATCGAGGCACCGATTGACCGGTTCGTGATCGATCTCGTCAGGGACGATCTCCTGATCGAAGTGCAGACGCGCGGATTCTCGTCGATGAAACAGAAGCTCGCGGATCTGCTGGATCTCGGGCACCACGTGCGAATCGTCCATCCGATCGCCTTGAACAGATGGATCGTGAAGGTCGACGCCGACGGCGAGGTTCTCAGCAGGAGACGCTCTCCGAGGCACGGCGATCCGACCGATCTCTTCGCTGAGCTTGTCAGCTTCCCGGATCTTGTGGCGCACCCGGGTCTGCAGATCCATCTGATCCTCACCCATGAGGAGGAGTACCGTCGTCACATGCCGAACCGCTCGTGGCGCCGCAAGGGATGGACGGTTGTGGAACGCCGGCTGATCGACGTGGTCGACACGTTGATGATCTCTGGCCCTGAGGATCTCGCCGACCTGCTGCCCGCCGAACTGCCCGAGACGTTCACGACACAAGACCTCGCCACCACCCTCGGCAGGACGCGCCGGTCTGCCCAGCAGATGGCCTACTGCCTGCGACAAGCCGGCGTGATCATCCCCGCTGGCAAGGTCGGCAACGCCGTGCAGTACCGTGTCGGCTGAACGCTCTTCGTTCAGCCGGAAGCCAGACCGATCCCCGTCTCGACAGCTTCGAGGTTCACTTCGGAGAACGAACCGGCACCCGCCGCATCTCGCAACGCGTCCATCGGATACGGCCCCGTCAGCGTCAGCGCCGCCGACAGGAACACGAGGCCCAGCGACGTCTTGGGGATCCGCTTCGGCGCCGACTTCGGATCGATCACCACAACACGGGCGTCCGTGACAAGGTCGGCGTAGTCGGGAATGGTCAACACGAGCCCATCCGAGCTCATCGCCGAGAGATACGGCCCGGCCTTGGCAAAGCCGTCGGCCGAGATCACTGCGAAAACGTCGGGACTCGATACTGCGGTTAGCGGCATTTCTTCGGGCGCCAGCCACAATTCGGTGACCGAGTGACCCGCCTTGACCGTGACCGGATAGTCATCGCGTTGCGCCGCCCACAACCCGGAGCGGAGCCCACCGAGGGCGACCAACTTCGCCGCCGACCGCACCTTCCCACCTGCCGAACCTGCCACGACCAGCGACATCGGCCGGTCAAGGGTGTGCGCGTATTCGACCGGGAGCGGCCGAGCACCGGCAACAGGGGATCCGGCGATCGAAGCATGGGCAGCCCGATAGCCAGTCGAGTACTCGGTCACGTTGCGTTCAAAGAGCAGGCCGGGTTCCATGCCCCAGGACCGCATCGACTCTTCCATCCCGGCTCGGGTGAACTTGTTCGACCGCACGTAGTAGGCGGTACAGAGGTCCCACACGTCGAGCAGCGCAAACCCCGGCGTGGTCATCGCCGCGACGAACCGGTCGGCAAGGTCTTTGTCGAACGAGGACCCGCGGTAGACGTACGCCGCGCCGTTGACACCCACCGTGGCGCAGATGTCGAGGGGGTGTTCGAGGTTGCCGTGCGGCGTCGTCGGCGTGACGCCACCTTCGGGTGTTGTTGTGGAGTGCTGGCCCCCGGTCATGCCGAAGTTGAGGTTGTTCATCACGATCACCGTGATCCCGATGTTCCGCCGCGCCGCCGAGAGCAGGTGTGCGCCGCCGATCCCGGTCCCGCCGTCGCCCATGATCACGATGACGTCGAGATCGGGATTGGCAAGCTTGACGCCGGTTGCGTACGTGATCGACCGCCCATGGAGGCCGTGGAACGCCGACGTGGTGAAGTACTGATCAGAGAGGCCCGAACAGCCGATGTCGGACACGATCACGACCTTGGCCGGGTCGAGGTCGAGCTTGATCATGGCTTCGTTGAGGCGATCGAGGATCGGCCCATGGCCGCACCCCGGGCAGAACGGGTAGGGGTCGTCGGTGCGGAAGGTGGCGATTGGGGTGATCGTGATGGTGCTCATCGCACGGCCTCGACGATCTCGTCGACGGTGATCAATGTGCCGTCTACACGGTTGACACCGAGGACCTCCCGATCGCCGGCGAGCCGTTCGATCTCTCTTCGATACAGGCCCATGTTGAGTTCCGGAACGATCACGCGGTCGATACCTTCGAGGGCCACGGCAAGCGCCGCCTCCGGGATCGGCCAGAGGCTCTGTACGACGAAACCCGCTGTCGGGATCCCGTCCGACCGGAGTTGTTCGATCGCCGCCCGGGCGGCACCCGCCGTCACGCCGAACGAGATGACAAGGGTGTCCGCGTCGGGGTCCGGATCGGCGTCGACCATCTGGATCTCATCCCGGTGCTGTTCGATCTTGTCGATCAGATGCTGGTTGAGTGCCCCGACCGTCTCTGCGTTCTTGGTGATATACGCACCCTCATCGTGGGTCGAACCCGTGAGCCGGAACGCGTCGCCCTCCCCGTAGCGACGCATCGGCTCAACCGCGTCGGAGGGCTCCCACGCGTAGGGAAGGCCGGCGTCCTTCTCAACACGTTCGACAACGCCGACCTCCGGGTACTCGTCGACGTCGATGGCGGAGAGCGTCATCGCGATCTCCTTGTCGGTGAGCAGGAAGACCGGGCAGCGGAACCGTTCGGCGAGTTCGAACGCCTTCGCGGTGAGCCCGTAGGTTTCGGGCACACTCGATGGAGCAAGCACGATCATGGGATAGCCGCCTGCCGTGCCCCACCGGACGAACTGAACGTCTCCTTGCGCAACTGTCGTGGCACCGCCGGTCGCGGGTCCAAGGCGCTGCACGTCGACGATGACCAGCGGAACCTCTCCCATGATGGCGAGGCCGATGTTCTCTGAGTAGAGGCTGATCCCGGGACCGGAGGTGGCGGTCATCGCCTTCGCGCCTGCCATGGCGGCACCGAGGCACATGCCGATGGAGGCGATCTCGTCCTCACCCTGCATCGCGACACCACCAACCTTCGGGAGTTCGCGCATCATCGCCATGAGGATTCCGGAGGCGGGCGTGATCGGGTATCCGGCGAAGAACGTACACCCGGCGTCGATAGCTCCGCGAACGATCGCGGTTGCCCCATCCACGTACTCGCGTCGGAGCGGCCTAGTCGTTGTCGTCATTCCGCCAGGCTACGCCCGTGGACGTGATTTCGGGTGTGTTCCGCGTCCCGGACGCGAGCATCCACGCGACCGGAGCCGCGTGGATGCTCTCTGAACGTGTCGTCGATCAGTCTTCCGAACCAGCGGCTTCGGCCGTGAGTTCCGCAACAATGTCTGCGTTGGCCAGCGTCGTCACATCGCCGAGCTGGCGCTGTTCCGAGATGTCCTTCAGCAGGCGTCGCATGATCTTGCCGGACCGCGTCTTCGGCAAGTCCGCCGTGAACACGATGCTCTTCGGCTTCGCGATCGGCCCGATCGACTCCGCAACGTGGTTGCGCAGGTCCTGGAGCAGTGCCTCGTCGCCGTCGACACCACCACGGACCGTGACAAACGCCGCGATGGCCTGGCCCGTGACCGGGTCTGCTCGACCGACGACTGCCGCTTCAGCCACGGCCGGATGCGACACGAGCGCCGACTCGACCTCGGTGGTCGAGATGTTGTGACCAGCGATCAGCATGATGTCGTCGACGCGCCCGAGCAGCCAGAAGTAGCCGTCCTCGTCGCGCTTGGCGCCGTCACCCGGGAAGTAGATCCCGTCGAACCGCGACCAGTAAGTGTCGACATAACGTTCGTCGTCTCCCCAGATCGTGCGCAGCATCGACGGCCACGCGTGGGGGATGGCGAGGAATCCGCCGCCCGGGATACCGACCTCGACACCGTCATCGTCGACAACGTTGATGCCGATGCCAGGGAACGGGAATGTCGCCGAACCCGGCTTCGTCGGTACAGCACCTGGAAGCGGGGTGATCATGATGGAGCCGGTCTCGGTCTGCCACCACGTGTCGACGATCGGGCAGTTGTCGCGTCCGATGTGCTCGTTGTACCACATCCACGCCTCGGGGTTGATCGGCTCGCCGACCGTCCCGAGCAAGCGCAGCGATGACAGATCATGCATCGCGGGGTACTGGTCGCCCCACTTCATGAAGGCACGAATGGCCGTCGGCGCGGTGTAGAAGATCGAGACGTCGTAGTCGTCGACGATCTTCCAGAGCCGGTCGAAGTCCGGATAGTCGGGAGCACCTTCGTACATGACGCCGGTGGTCCCGTTGGCCAGCGGCCCGTACACGATGTACGAGTGGCCCGTGACCCACCCGATGTCCGCGGTGCACCAGAAGATATCGTCATCTTTGATGTCGAACACGAGACTGTGGGTGGCCATCACGCCGGCCAGATAGCCGCCTTGCGTGTGGACGATACCCTTGGGCTTCCCGGTGGTTCCTGAGGTGTACAGGACGAAGAGGATGTCCTCGGCATCCATCACCTCGGGTTCGCATACGGCGGACTGGTTGGCCATCAGATCGGCCCACCAGATGTCTCGACCTTCGGTCATGCTGACTTCGTTCTTCGTGCGCTCGACGACCACGACCTTCTCGATCGATGGGGAAGCGGCGACGGAGACGTCGGCATGATCCTTCAACGGGAAGACACCGCCCTTGCGCCATGAACCGTCCTGAGTGACGAGGACCTTTGCCTCGCCGTCCTGGATGCGGTCGGCGAGCGAGTCGGAGGAGAAGCCTCCGAACACAACTGAGTGGATGGCTCCAATACGGGCACAGGCGAGCAGCGTGATCGGCAGTTCGGGGATCATGCCCATGTAGACGGCGACCCGGTCTCCCTTCTCCACGCCGAGCGACTTGAGTCCGTTGGCGAACTTCGCGACCTCTTCGTGCAGCTCTCTGAACGTGATGTCGCGCGTATCGCCCGGTTCTCCGACCCAGTGGTACGCGACCTTGTCGGGAATGGTGTCGAGGTGGCGATCGAGGCAGTTGTAGGAGAGGTTGAGCTTTCCGTCCTCGAACCACTTGAAGAATGGAGCGTTGTCGGCGCTGAGTCCAACGGTGGGCTCCTGATACCAACTGATGCGCTCCAGGGCCTGTTTCATCCACCAGGCTTCCCAGTCCTCGGATTCCTCGTAGATCTCCGGACCGGCGTTCGCCGCAGCGACAAATGCCTCAGACGGCGGGAAGACTCGCTCCTCCGACATCAGGTCTTCGAGAGTGTTTTCGGCCACAACTACCTCCAGGTCGCGAACGGATACACGCAGGCTAAGAGGTACGGCAAGCGATGGGGAGGGCCGGATGGCCCTGAGTGTGGGGGCAGACGGCCCTGGTCCGTCTGCCCACAAGGGTTTGAGGGGGATATACTCCCGCACTCACTGCCTATCCGAGACCGTTATGCTTTCGGGGCCCTGCCCCCATCGTCCAGCGGCCTAGGACTCCGCCCTTTCAAGGCGGCAACGGGGATTCGAATTCCCCTGGGGGCACGAACGGGGGCGTGGTGAAGTCTGGA
>Ga0272441_10001997_pt1 | contig 42502 bp, 24 predicted proteins | sample SSMProp6N_FD_193582 | JGI IMG/M metagenome (GOLD analysis project Ga0272441, IMG submission 193582) | Marine sediment archaeal communities from Little Sippewissett salt marsh, Falmouth, MA, United States - SSM-Prop-6N | ecosystem: Environmental > Aquatic > Marine > Wetlands > Sediment ...
GGTAACCCGCTGCGGCGGGCTACCTTTGGGCTGCGCCTGCATTCTGCAGTCGCAACCAGCCTGGTAGGAAAACCTTTACCCCTCCCAAGCATCCTATTCATACGCAACAATCGTGCAGGTGTGATCTAGCCTGGTAGGATCGGAGCTTCCCAAGCTTCTTGCCCGGGTTCAAATCCCGGCACCTGCACCTTTTTTCTTTTATCTGTACCTAGTTGTAGTGGGATTTGAACCCTTGTCCCCCACCCCACCCTTCCACCCTCATTGTTCACCTGCTATGATTCTTAATTCACGGTGACCAATAAACCCGGGTCAAATCCCGGCACCCGAGGGATCACGAAGTGAAACCGAGGGTCGAGGTGGCGAACCAGAGGTTCGGTACCGAAACCTGCACTTTCCTTTCTTATGTATTCACTATTGAATTCCGAAGGAATTCGGAATGCAAGGCAATTTCCATGAAATTGCCGCAACCTTTTTTCTTTTATCTGTACCTAGTTGTAGTGGGATTTGAACCCTTGTCCCCCACCCCACCCTTCCACCCTCATTGTTCACCTGCTATGATTCTTAATTCACGGTGACCAATAAACCCGGGTCAAATCCCGGCACCCGAGGGATCACGAAGTGAAACCGAGGGTCGAGGTGGCGAACCAGAGGTTCGTTACCGAAACCTGCACTTTCCTTTCTTATGTATTCACTATTGCATTCCGAAGGAATTCGGAATGCAAGGCAATTTCCATGAAATTGCCGCAATCTTATTCCCTTTATTCTGTACCCTGGTTGTACATGGTTGGTGTGGGTCAATGAACGGAATCACTCCTCATCTGACGCATCCGGTCCCGCATCGGTGCCATCCTCGACCTCGCCATCTTCTTTGATGATCTCCTCCATTGCCTTTTCATCCACGGCGGTGTCTTCTTCCCCTCCTTCGCCCTCCTCATCATCCTCCTCGTCATCTCCACCCATGTGTTTTGCCACCGCCACCACCTGATCGCCCTCGTTGAGGTTCATTATCTTAACGCCCTTTGTGGCCCTTCCGATGATCCGGATACCTCCAACGGGCACCCGGATGATCATGCCCAGCTGGCTGGAGATTATCAACTCATTATCGTCTTCCACGGTCAGGGCGGTCACAACGGGACCGTTTCGTGAATCGCAGACGATGTTCTTCACACCCTGAGAGCCCCGATGGGTCTTGCGATAATCGCACACGTGGGTTCGCTTTCCGAAACCGTTCTCCGTGACAGTCAACAACACTGGCCCGAGCTTTCCGGCAGAGGACTCGCATATTTCTGCATCATCATCCAACTCCTCCTCCTCCGGGACTTCCCCGTCATCCACTTCATCCACCCAGTCCCCTGGATCGTCCAGGCAGTCAACCACCGCAGCGGAGACGACCTTGTCATTTTTGAGAAGTTTGATCCCCCGTACCCCGTGAGCGGTCCGTCCCATGGCACGGACCTCGTCCTCGCTGAAACGGTTGGCCTTTCCCTGGGCAGTCGCGATGATGATCTCCTGGTTCCCATCGGATATCCTAGTTGCCATCAACTCGTCACCCTCATCAAGACCGACTGCCTTTATCCCGGTGACCCTGGGTCTGCCGTATGCCGAGAGAACGGTCTTCTTGATCTTCCCCTTCCTGGTCACAAATATAAGGTAGTGCTCGTCATCGAACTCCTTTATGGGCAGAAGGGTCTCCACCTGTTCTCCTTCTTCAAGGTTAGGTAACAGATTGATGACAGGTTTGCCCCTGAACTGGCGACTGCCTTCGGGGACCTTGTAGGCCTTGAGCCAGTACACCTTTCCAAAGTTGGTAAAGAATAGTATGTAATCGTGGCTGTGGGTGACGAAAAGGTCAACGATGAAGTCCTCCTCCTTGGTCTTCATGCCAATTAGTCCTTTTCCTCCCCGGTGCTGCTTTTTGTAGGTCCTGATCGGAATACGTTTTATGTAACCGGTGTTGGTCACGGTTATTACCACATCCTCCTTGGGTATCAGGTCCTCGATATCTATGTCCACGTACTCGGTATTTATCTCGGTGCGCCGTTCGTCACCGTATTTCTCGCTGACGGCCAGCAGGTCCTCCCTCACGATCTTGAGCACCTCGGCCGGATCTCCCAGTATCACCTGATACCGCATGATGGCCTCCTGAAGCTCGTCGTACTCGCTCCGGAGCTTCTCCCGCTCCAGACCGGTGAGCTTCTGCAAGCGCATCTCCAAAATGGCCCGGGACTGTTTCTTGGACAGCTCGAACTCGGACATGAGTCCCTTCTCCGCCTCGTCAATCGATGCGGATGACCGGATGAGCTCTATTACCCGGTCCAGGTTGTCCAGGGCCTTGAGCAACCCTTCCAGGATGTGGGCCCGTTCCCGGGCCTTCTCCAGGTCGTACTTGGTCCGTCGGGCCACCACCTCCTGCCGGTGTTTGATGTACTCCTGCATGGTCTCCTTCAGGGTAAGTACCCTGGGCGCCCCGTCCACCAGGGCCAGGTTGATTATTCCAAAGGTGGTCTCCATCTGGGTGTGAGCAAACAGCTGGTTCTGAACCAGATCCGGCATGGCATCCCGTTTGAGATCAATGACCACACGCATTCCCTCCCGGTCGGATTCGTCTCTGAGATCGGATATCCCCTCGATCCTCTTCTCCTTAACCAGATCGGCTATCTGTTCCAGCAGTTTTGATTTGTTGACCATATAGGGTATCTCGGTGACCACCAGACGACGGTCATCGTTCTCCAGGTGGACCTTGGCCCGCACCTTCAACCTACCCCGGCCAGTGGAATACGCCTCGAAAATACCCCCCTGCCCCAGGATCGTTCCCCCGGTGGGGAAATCCGGCCCGGGGACCACTTCCATCAACTCCGATACGGTGGCCTGGGGGTTATCGATAAGCATCACTATACCCTCGGACACCTCCCGCAGGTTGTGGGGCGGGATGTTGGTGGCCATACCCACAGCAATACCGGTGGAACCGTTCACCAGCAGGTTGGGCAGTTTGGACGGGAGCACCTCGGGTTCCTGCAGCGACTCATCGTAGTTGGGCTTGAAGTCCACCGTGTTCTTCTGGATATCCGCCAGCATCTCCTCGGCAATTCGCATGAGACGGGATTCTGTGTAACGCATGGCCGCCGCGGAGTCCCCGTCCACGGAACCGAAGTTGCCCTGACCGTCCACCAGGGGATAACGGAGGGAGAAGTCCTGGGCCATTCGCACCAGGGTATCGTAGATGGCCATGTCACCATGGGGATGATACTTACCCATGACGTCGCCCACGATGCGGGCGGATTTCTTGAAAGGCTTGCCGGCGGTCATACCGGACTCGTGCATGCCGAAAAGCACCCGGCGATGGACGGGCTTGAAACCGTCCCGGGCATCCGGCAGAGCCCTGCCGATGATGACGCTCATGGCATAGTCGATGTATGAACGCTTCATCTCCTGGTCGATCGCAATGGGTTTTATGTGGGGATCGTCCTCCATTTCCGGTTTTGACTGGATCCCATCTCCCTGCTCTTCTGCCTGTTTTGCCGATTGTTCATCTTCCGCCATGTTCATCACCTCCTCACACGTCCAGGTTGATCACGTCCCTGGCGTGTTCCATTATGAACTCCTTTCGGGGAGTGACCGTGTCCCCCATGAGGATGGTGAACAACTGGTCCGCCCACATGGCATCCTCTATCTTCACCTGCAACAACGTTCTGGATTCGGGGTTCATGGTGGTCTCCCAGAGCTGGTCCGGGTTCATCTCCCCAAGACCCTTGTACCTCTGGACCTGCACGCCCTGATGGCCTGCGTCCCTTATCAACCCGGCCACATCGTAGAAATCCGTGGCCTCCCGGTTGAAGTTTCCCTTGTTGTACCGGTATATGGTGCCGGTGACATCCGACTCGTCCCTGCGGTAGGCCTGGGGGAAGTCCATATCCTTGAGGCGCCTCAGAAGCATGTTGAGGGTCTGGTTCTCCATGGCCACCTTCATCCTGTGGAACTGCTGGTATTTTTCGCTCAGGTCCGGATCGTCGGATATGAGATACATGCCCTCCTCCACCCTTGTTTTATATCTGGGAAGGCGTTCGAATTCGGACCAGTTCATGCGCTTGACCGGGGTGCCCGACACGTCCATGTCCAGAAGCACCGTGCCACCATCCGGCAAGGATTCATCTTCCCCATCATCGTCGCTGTCATCAGTGTCATCCCCCTCCCCATCCTGCGGCTTAACGTCCACCGGAATGTCAGCGTCATCCACCCGGACCAGCTCGGCGTCCCGATATATCTCGGTCTGGAGGTGGCTCAGATCGGCCAGCGTGGTGCTTCCGGTCAGGTTCAGATACTCCTGCATGGTAAGACCGGCCCGATCCAGTCTGGACATGTTGTCATCTATGCGCTGGAGCACTTCAAACAGGGAATTCAGTTCCTCCCCGGCAAAGGTCCGGACCACATCGCCGTCTTTTTGAACCACAAGTTCCCCGTCACTTAGACCCGAGTTGGAAAGGAAATCCACGTACTCGGATTCGGTGTTGATGTAGAGTTCGGTCTTTCCCATCTTCAGCTTGTACAGCGGAGGCTGGGCTATGTAAACGTACCCGCTTTCCACCAGAGGGTGCATGTAACGGTAGAGGAAGGTCAGCAGAAGGGTTCGTATATGGGCGCCGTCCACGTCCGCATCCGTCATTATAATGAGCTTGTGGTAACGGGCCTTCTGGAGATCGAACTCCTCCCCGATGCCTGTGCCGAAAGCCGTTATCAGTGCCCGGATCTCGTTGTTCTTCAGGGCCTTGTCGAGCCTTGCCTTCTCCACGTTGATTATCTTACCGCGGATGGGGAGAATCGCCTGGAACGCCCGGTTCCTGCCCTGTTTTGCCGATCCTCCTGCGGAATCCCCCTCCACAATGAACAGCTCGGCCTTTTCCGGGTCTCGTTCCTGGCAGTCCGCCAGCTTGCCCGGAAGCCCCCCGCCTTCCAGGATGCCCTTTCTTCTTGTGAGGTCTCTCACCTTGCGGGCCTCTTCCCGGGCCCGGGCGGCCTGGGCGGCCTTGAGCACGATAAGCTCGGCCTCTCTGGGATGTTCCTCCAAAAACTCCCTGAGCTTTTCATTGACCATGGATTCCATGATACCCTTGACCTCGCTGTTGCCCAGCTTGGTCTTGGTCTGTCCCTCGAACTGCGGGGAGGGGAGCTTGACGCTTATGATCGCGGACAGTCCCTCACGGATGTCCTCTCCCTGGAGATTGGTATCCTTTACCACGTTGGTGGAACGGGCATAATCGTTCACCGTCCTGGTGAGCGCCGCCCTGAAACCCACCATGTGCGATCCACCTTCCACGGTGGGGATGTTGTTGACAAAGCTGAATATGTTCTCGGCAAAGCCGTCATTGTACTGCATGGCAATCTCCATGGACAACGTGCCCTTTTCTCCCTTGATGTGGATTGGATTGGGGTTGATCACGTTCTTGTTCCGGTTGAGGAACTCCACGAAGGATATGACGCCTCCCTCGTACTGGAACTTCTTTTCCCGGCCGGTGGCCTCCTCGCTGATGTGTATCTTCAAACCGGCGTTAAGGTATGCCAGCTCCCGGAGACGGGTAAAGAGGGTATCGTAGTCGAACTCCACCATATCGAATATACCTGCATCCGGTTTGAAATGGACCATGGTACCGGAATCGGACCCCTCAGCGTCCCCGATCTTTTCCACGCCCGTTTTGGGAATTCCCTTTTCATATCTCTGTTTCACCACAGCGCCGTCCCGGGTGACCGTGACCTCCAACCATTCCGACAGGGCGTTGACCACCGAAACACCCACACCGTGGAGACCGCCCGATACCTTGTAGGTCTTGTCATCGAACTTTCCCCCGGCGTGAAGGACGGTCATGACAATCTCCAGGGCCGACTTGTCGTACTTGGAGTGTTTGTCGATCGGGATACCCCGACCGTTGTCGGTGATAACAACGGAGCCGTCCTGTTTCAAAATCACAGTGACCTGGTCGCAATATCCTGCCATGGCCTCGTCTATGGCGTTGTCAACCACCTCGTAGATCAGGTGGTGCAAACCACGGCTCCCGGTGCTTCCTATATACATGCTCGGCCGTTTTTGAACGGCGACCAGACCCTCCAGCACCTGGATGCTCTCAGCGCCATAGCCATCCTTGTTTTCAGACATTTCGTTCACCCTTCACGGCGATTGTGCGGGTTGTCACAATACACTCTTCCTGCAACGAGAAAAAGTCTGCAGTAACAAACGTTACAGGTATGCATCCAGACTATTTAATCGGATCGGCTAAAGTACTTATACTATGTATAAGTACTTTTATTTAAAAATAAATTAAAAAGATCGCCCTCGTGATAATATTGATCGGCGGGATGGTAAAAAAGGCCCCTTGTGCGTGGGTCGGGACCTGCATACATCCCTCCCTTGTCAATGGACAAGGACGCATTTTATATGGTGTCCTTCTTTCACCTATTCTAACAATATTTCTCCTTTGGGGGGATGAACATCAGAAAGACAAAGATACTATGCACCATGGGACCGGCATCATCGGAGGCCCGCGTGATCAAGGATATGATGGACGCGGGCATGGACGTGGTCCGGCTCAACTTCTCCCACGGCTCCCACAAGGATCACTCGGAAAGGATCAAAACCATCCGGGAGGTGTCCGAAGAGGTAGACCGCCCCATCGCCCTGCTTCAGGACCTTCAGGGTCCCAAGATCCGGACCGGTGAGATGGAGGACGGGGTGGTGCTGAAGGACGGATCGGAAACTGTCATCACCATGGAAGACTGCACCGGAACCGCCCAACGGTTCTCCTCCACCTACAAGGACCTGGCCTCGGATGTATTGGAAGGGGCTTCAATAATGATCAACGACGGACTGCTACGTCTTTCGGTGGAGAACATCCGGGGAGACGATATCCACTGCAGGGTGATACACGGCGGTCCTCTTTCCAGCCACAAGGGGATCAACCTGGTGGGAGCCTCCATATCGGCGCCGGCACTCACCAACAAGGACGTGGAGGACCTGGAATTCGGTCTCTCCCAGGGACTGGATTACGTGGCCCTGTCTTTTGTGAAGGAGGCATCGGATATCAAGCAGGTGCTGGACGCGGCAAAACGCAAGGGGAAGACCACCCAGGTGGTTGCCAAGGTGGAACGTCATGAGGCCATCGACGCGCTTGACGGGATAGTATGCGCTTCGGATGCGGTGATGGTCGCCCGGGGGGATCTGGGAGTGGAGATACCCCTGGAACAGGTCCCCATGATACAAAAACAGATAATCCGGACCTGCTCGGAAAAGATCAAACCTGTGATCACCGCCACCCAGATGCTGGAGAGCATGATCCAAAACCCCGTTCCAACCCGGGCGGAGGTGTCGGATGTGGCCAACGCCATACTGGACGGCACCGATGCCATAATGCTCTCTGGAGAGACCGCTGTGGGCAAGTATCCCGTGGAGGCGGTGCGCAACATGAACCGGATCGCCGAGACCGTGGAATCCCTAATAAATCCCAACAAACGGTTCTTCGAGGGACATACCGAAAGGTCCAACGTCCCCAACTCCGTGGGACATGCATCCTGCCAGCTGGCCCTGAACCTGGATGCCCAGGCCATCGTCTGCTTCACCGAACGGGGCAACTCGGCCCGTATACTGTCCAAGTACCGCCACCCGTTCCCGGTCATTGCGGTGACCCCCGATGAGGCCACCCAGAGAAAGATGGCACTTTACTGGGGTGTTCAATCACTGAGACTGGAGGAGAAGGAAAGGTTCCGGTTCATGGTGGAGGACGTGGAGAGGGCGGCCCTGGAAAAGGGGCTCATAAACAGGGGCGACCTGCTGGTGCTCCAGGCCGGTGTCCCCGGCGCCATTACGGGCGTTACCAACCAGATAAGGGTGCACCGGGTGGGAGAGGAATTCGCTGCCTGAGTGGCCCGAGTGATCAAAATGTCAAGGATCCTTGGATTTCAACTTCCCCCGGAGGTTGAAGACCAGCTCCGGGCCCGGGAGAGCACCCTGGTGCTGGCCACCATAAACGAGGACGGTTCCCCCAACACCATGCCGGTGCACATCCTCTGGGCAAAGGATACCGGGACCATCATCATGGCCCTCCGACACGATCATCGCAGCCTGGGAAACATCCGCAGGGACGGCAAGGTGATGCTGAGCCTTTGCGAAAAGGAGGATCTTAACGTTTCCATTTCCGGGGACGCCCGTGTGGTTCGGGAACCATCCCGCTGCAACCGAAAGATGGTCCTGGTGGAGGTGAAGGTGCTGGAGGTGAAGGACGATTCCACCCACTCGTTCACCACCTGCGGGATAAGGTACCGGTGCAAGACCGATGCCGGTGTCCGGTTCATACGGGACCTGTTCGACGAGCTGGAGGAGTACTGAAGTACTCCCCTGTATCCGATTTTCCTCGCCGATGAACGACATGATGATTTTTTTCTTTTGCAGCCCACCTGAGATAGAATTCCTTTTTTTTTATATGAGGAGATCCAGCTCACATTTCCAGTCAGTGCCTGGATTTTTGGATATGGGATAGAAGGCCTGGGCATGTCCCCGGTCCCATTCATGTCCGGTAAGCGCCATCTCAAGATGGAATGGACTTTGGCCAATTGTATTGTGATGGGGCTGCATATAGGCCCCATACATCGTGGAGCGTTCACCGGTCTACTGCGGTCCCTTGGGATTGTACTTTCCCATGTGGTCGGCGATTGTGCCCACCCCGGCGCCTTTATCGAAGGGGATGTTCAGCTCGGCCATGGTGGCCTCCATGGCGGCGAACGTTGCGGCCATGTCCGTCCAGGAGGTCAGTCCCATGTGGCCTATGCGGAACACCTTGCCCTTGATGTGGTCCTGGGCACCGGCCACGATCACACCCCACTTGTCCTTGAGCGTTCCCCGGAACTGCTTGTCGGTGATCCCATCGGGATACCAGAAGCCCGTGAGGGTGCTGGAGGCGAACTCCCGGTCCGCAAAAAGCTTCAGGCCCAGGGCGTCCCCGGCCTGACGGGTGGCCTCCCCTATGGATGCCAAACGATGGAACCTGGCCTCCAAACCCTCCTCCCGGACCAGGGCCAGTGCCTCCCGCAACCCCTGGAACAGGGGTATGGCGCAGGTGTAGGGGGTGTCCGGTTTTTCCGGATTCATGTACTTGTCAAGGTGTTTTTTGAGATCGAGGTAGTAGGGCCGCCTGTTGAGGAACCGTTCCTTGGCCCGGTCATTGACGCACAGGCAGGCCATCCCCGACGGCGCGGCTATGCACTTCTGGGACCCGAATATCACCACGTCGGCATTGAGCCGGTCGGGGTTGACATCTATACCACCCACGGAAGTGATCCCATCCAGCAGAAACAGGGCGTCATTCTTCCGGGCTATCTTTCCTATCTCCTCCGCCTGGTTGGTGAGCGAGGACGCTGTCTCGTTGTGGCACAGGGTGATGGCATCGGCGTCGTTGTCCTCCACCGCCGCGGCGATTTCGTCCAGGGGAGGGACCGTCCCCCACTCTGACTTCACCCGGACCAGGTTGGCGTGGATGTCCACGATGTCCCCCACCCGTTCCCCGAACTTCCCGTTATCGATGGACACCACCGTGTGGTCCTTGTTGAAGAAATTGGATACGGACGCATCCAGACCCGCGGTGCCCGAACCCGACAGAACGCAGACATCGCTTTTGGACTGGAATAGGTACTGCAGATGGTCACGGATCTCCGCATGAATCTGGTTGAAGCTGGGGTCACGATGGGCCCTGGCTGGAACGCTCATGGCACTCAGCACCCTGGGGTGCATCTTGACTGGCCCCGGCAGCATGAAAAGGTTGTCCTGTAAGTCTACCATAATCTTTCCCGTCCCGGCATAAATCAGACGCTAATTAACGTTTGGCCAGGAGGCCCGCGGACCCCACATATCACGGAGTATCGTTTTGGGTGTTTTAGGGACATGGAAAGGTCGATCCCTCCTGCTGCAAATGAACGGTCAGATCATACACCAACTTTCTCGTATCATTCTCGTACCATGAAACTCGTACCATGTAACACGTACCATGTAACTCGTACCATGTAACACGTACCATGTAACTCGTACCATGTAACACGTACCATGTAACTCGTACCATGTAACACGTACCATGTAACTATCTTCCATATCATTTTAAATAATAGCATCAGGAATTGGCGATCGTGATGACCGGGATATGGTCACTTATGGTCGATCCGGTTAAATCCGGTGACCGCCGATGGATTGGCATCTATTCGGAGGCATGAACATGGCGCCCATTGTACAGGCAAAAAACGTCCACAAGACATACGACACCGGTAAGATCAAGGTGGATGCACTGAGAGGCCTTGACCTTTCTTTCGAAAAGGGGGAGATGGCTTCGATCATGGGCCCTTCTGGTTGCGGCAAAACCACCCTGCTCAACTGTCTATCCGGCCTGGACGATGTCACATCCGGGTCCGTGATCGTGGAAGGGCAGGAGCTGGGATATCTCAACGATAACCAGAAAACCGAGCACCGGGCCCGTCGGATGGGTTTCATATTCCAGTTCTACAACCTGCTTCCCGTACTCACCGCCATCGAGAATGTGGAACTTCCTCTGCTTCTTGCGGGCATCAGGCCCAAAGAGGCCAGGCAAAAGGGCCTGCGGGCCCTGGACCTGGTGAACCTGCGAAAGTGGGCCGATCACCGTCCTTCCGAGCTTTCAGGAGGCCAGCGGCAGCGGGTGACCATCTCCCGGGCCCTGGTTAACGACCCGGCCATCGTGTTTGCTGACGAACCCACGGGTGATCTGGACCACGAGAATTCCCTGGAGGTCATGAACCTCATGATACGCCTCAACAAGGAGAAGGGACAGACCTTCATCATAGTCACCCACAACGTCGATCTGGGCAACATGACCCCCCGCCAGATATTCATGGAAAGCGGTAAGGTCAAATCGGACACGGGGATAAATAAAAAGAACCGAAAATCCAGACGCGGAAACAGGCCCACCCCCAATAAGTCATGATCGGGAGTTGATAGCTTGGTGTCGTTTACGAACATCATCCTCTACACCGTGGGCGTCATCCTGGTATTCATACTGATAAATGCCCTGCGTAAACCCATCCTCTTCAAGATGGGCCTGAGGAACATGGCCCGAAGGCGCGGCATGACCACCCTGGTCATATCCGGGTTGATGATCGGCACCGTGATAATCACCTCCGCCCTGATAGTGGGGGACACCATGGAGAACCTGGTCACCTGGGAGGTCAGGTACGGGTACTACGAGGTGGACCAGACCATAGAAGGCCGGGACACCGATGGGCGGATGACGGATATCAACGAAAGCCTGTTCGAGGAGCTGAGAGAAGAGATACTGAAGATCGACAACGTGGAACATGTTGCCGGTCTCGTGGGCGGGTACGCATCCGTTAACAACACCGACCGGGACATCCAGTCGCCCAGCATCCGCTTCTACGGCGTGTCACCCGAGGACGTGGAGGATTTCGGCGGGTTTGAAAAGGACGGTGAGGAATATGTAATGGACCTGGACAGGGGGGAGGTCCTCATGGACGAAAGGGCGGCGGACATCGTGGAGGCCCAGGCGGGGGACCACCTGACCATGTACGTCAACACCCATGAGTTTGACGTGGTGGTAAAGGACATCATCGATTACGAGAACCTGGGAAGGGTGAACCTTGGCCAGAACATAATCATGAACCGCAACGAGGCCCAGGAAATGGTGTTCGGGTTCTACGTGACCCGAAACAGGACCGTCACCCCCCAGCTCTATTTCGATCAGGGCTTCGACAGATGCACCATAGAGAACGGCACCTTCTTCGGGGTTCTGGTAAGGGAGTCCGATGTGAAGGACGGGATGTTCGCCTCCTCGAGGCTCGAGGGTTCGATCATGGAAGGCGGGGTGGTGGTTGGTCCCGACCATCGGCTCGATGCGGCCAACTGGAGCATCGCCGGACCCGGCATGGACATCCGGGGCGGTGTTTTCCAAAACGTACTGGTCTACAATTCCACCGTCAGCGGCGGTATATTCAACGATACGGTTTTTGTCAACTGCCAGATCGAACAGCCACCCGTGGATACCATGGCTCTCAGCGATCCCATGAACATCACAAACCCCATGGTATCCGGGGGCCCCCTTTTCTCAAACGTCACCATGATGGACTGCACCATCGATGGTGGGATGCATATGGCGGGCACGGAGCAGCCCAATGCCTACATCAACTGCACCGTGGACAACGGCATGTTCGTGGGGGCCGCGTTCAAGGGCGGGAGCCTCAACAACGGCAGCTTCCCCCTGGCAGTGTTCCAGGACACCTACGTGAACCCTCTGCTCTTCACCAACCCCACCAACGCGATCCTGGACGCCGACGACCCGCCCATGCCACTTCCCTTCAACGTCACCGTGACGGCGGGGTCCACCGAGCTGAAGATCCTCTACGGTCTTTTGGAAGATGACAACTGGGAGGCCAGACAGGCCGAGGACCCGACCAACGTAAACTTCATCATAATCTCCAACGACGGGGATTTCATTGAGGGGGAGAAACACTGCAAAAAGGTGGCCGCCGACCTCAGGGAGCTCCTGGATGATCCCGAAAGCCAGGCCAGATACAACCAGATGACCGTGTCAGGTGTGAAAAGCGAGGACATCGAGAGCAACCGGGAACAGATGAGCTTCCTCACCAACATGTTCCTCATCCTGGGCACCTTCTCCATAATTGCAGGTGTGGTACTCATAGTCAACATCTTCATCCTACTCTCCGAGGAGCGCAAGAGCGAGATGGGCATGGCCCGGGCGGTGGGGATGCTTCGAAGCCACCTGCGCCAGATGTTCATTTTCGAGGGAACGTTCTACGCCACCCTGGCATCCTTCGTGGGGGTGCTGGTGGGGATACTCTCGGCCTACGGGGTCATATTCATTTTCGAGAGGATAATCGGAAGCTTCGGAGAGGACTTCAAGATCATGTCCTACTTCACCTTCACCACACAGACCGTGGTGTTCTCCTTTGCCACGGGATTTTTGCTGACAATTGGGACCGTTATCGTGACCACCACCCGGATATCCAAGCTAAACATCGTCCGGGCGGTGCGCAGCATTCCCGAACCACCGATACCCACCAAGGACCGCAAGGCGCTCATCATGGGCATTCTGGTACTGCTGCTGGGCATTCTCATAATGATGGGCGGGATATCCCAGGAACAGATCACCCTGGCCATGGTGGGATCTTCCCTTGCAATACTTGGCGGGGGGATGGTGGCCCGGAGGTGGACAGGTGATCGTATCGCCTTCACCATAACCGGTCTCTTCCTCATATTCTGGTGGCTGTCAACGATCATCGGGATCGACGTGTTCCCCTACGAGGCACCAGCGGATGATATGTCCCTGTTCATAACCTCGGGACTGTTCCTGGTAACCGCCAGCACCATGGTGGTAATGTTCAACTCCAACGTCCTGATATCTTTTCTCAATCTTCTGGTGGGACGCGGCCGTTCCACCCAGGCGGTTTTGAAAATTGGCATGTCTTATCCAATGAAACACCGGTTCCGCACCGCCCTGACCATGTTCATCTTCGCCCTGATCATGTTCACCATAGTGGTCATGTCCATGATCGTGCATCTGTTCAACGAGAACCTGGACCCCTTCATCGAATCCCAGGCGGGCAACTTCGACATTATCGGGTTCTCCGGCCAGGACCTGGGAGACACAGACGAGTTCTTCCGGATAGTTGAAGAGACCCCCAATATCACCGCCGGTGATATTGAACGGGTCCAGATGCTGGCCCAGGCCCCGGTCACCATCAATTACACGTACGAGGATGTTGAAGGCAACCCGCTGGTCCGCAACGAAAGCTACAGCATAATCTCAATTGATGACGAATTCCTCGACAGCACTACCTACTCTTTCCAGGAATATTTCGAGGAGGAATACGATTCGGCGGACGATGTGTGGGAGAGTCTGAGCAACACCTCACGGGTGGTCCTGGACGGATCTGTAATGTACAGCGAGTTCCATGATCCCGGCATGTCCGGCTGGATTACCTTCGAGCCCGGGGACACCATCGTCCTGACCACCCCCGACGGCACCAAATACGAGAAACTGGTGGTGGGCATCCTGGACGAAACCTTCCTCAACGGGGTTTTCCTCAACGAAAAGGAGGCAGCCGGCACCTTCAACGTCACCTCCACCAACATACTGCTCATCGATCTTGACGAGGATGTGGATTCGGTCCAGTGGTCCAAGGACATCCAGGGGGCCTACACCCGCTACGGGCTCATGGTCATTCCCATGGACCAGATCATGGAACAGATCCAGAGCGGGATGAACCAAATATTCAACCTGTTCATTGCCTTCCTGGGATTGGGACTGGTCATCGGTATTGCGGGGTTGGGGATAGTGACCATCAGGGCAATTCATGAAAGAAGACGTGAGATCGGGATGATCCGGGCCATCGGGTTCAAGCAGAGGATGGTGTCATCGGCGTTCCTCACCGAGGCCTTGTTCATTACCATTATCGGCATAGGTATCGGGATAACCATGGGCATCCTCATCGGGGTGCTCATCTGGCAGGACGGGTTCAAGGATATGGGGTTCGATTTCGTGGTTCCCTGGACACGGATAGTATTCATAACGGCCATCACCCTGGCCGCCGCCTTCCTGTGCACCGTGGTGCCCGCCAGAAAGGCGTCCAAGGTTGCCCCGGCCGAGGCCCTGCGGTTCGATTGATCGGTTCATTCCCGTCCGATCCGTAGAAGTGGCGTATCGGATAAAGAATCCATAGGGCTCAAGGGTTCATGGGTCCAGGGGTTCATGGGTCCAGGGGTCCAAGGGCCCAGGGGTCCAAGGGTCCAAGGGCTCAAGGGTTCAAGGGCTCAAGGGTCCAAGGGTCCAAGGGTTCATGGGTCCAGGGGTCCAGGGGCTCATGGGTTCAAGGGCTCAAGGGTCCAAGGGCTCAAGGGCTCAAGGGTTCAAGGGCTCAAGGGTCCAAGGGTCCAAGGGTCCAAGGGTTCATGGGTCCAGGGGTCCAGGGGCTCATGGGTTCAAGGGCTCAAGGGTCCAAGGGCTCAAGGGTTCAAGGGCTCAAGGGTTCAAGGGCTCAAGGGTCCAAGGGTCCAAGGGTTCATGGGTCCAGGGGTCCAGGGGCTCATGGGTTCAAGGGCTCAAGGGTCCAAATGCGTATAATCAAACGCACGTATGGTACTCACCATATTCCCCTCTTCTTGCGTATACCCGAGATATGTCCGGTGTTGTTCCATGGATATGTGTCCCATGAGTGACTCAACTGACTTGTTACTTACTTAACTGATGTATAAACTTATAATAGGGTTGTGTGAAATGATTACTTATGACCATGACTGGAAGGGTCGACCCGTCCTGCCAGATGCTCAGGTTTTCGGCGGGCCGACCTATCCTGTCCAGAAGGCCGCTTTAAACAACCAGGTTGGTACAATGGCAAGTAATTCATCATATGGCTTCATCTCACAGGGATATGTTATCCTTTTCCTGGTGATCGGCGCAGCCCTCTCCCCTTCAAGCGTCGCCTTTTCCATGGGAACGGATGACGGGGTGGACCACCCGGTCCCGGATGGGGTACCATGCCTCCCGTACGGGTTAGATATCACCTTCCCAGACCCACCGTCATATCCCCATACCCCCAGGAGCGTTTACCGACCGGACACCTGTCTAGTAGATATCCGGTCCATTGAACACCCCATCCAACCAGAGATCATCGCCGGGGAGAGGGTACCTGTTCACCTTCTAATCAGGGACGGGGACGCAAGCTACCACTGGGAATACATAACGGTTCCCGCCCCGGACGTTTCAACCCGGAGCCCGAGCACCAGATCACTGGCGACCAAATACACCTCAAGCTACTGCACCGTGGAGGTTGATTCGGGCAACTCCAACATGAGGACCGATGAGGAGTACGAGGATGTTGGGGAGTTCTTCGACACCGTAACCTACGTCAAGGACACTGAGCTCTTCGATCCGGACAACAGGTACACGTCGGTTAGGATACTGTTCTACGACACCGGCACCGACCCGCTGGGTGCCCTGTCCTACGGCGCCGAGGGATATTTCACTCCCCAGAGGCCCGACCAGGTGGTGATAAACAACGATAACTGGTACTATCAAGGCATGAGCGGGGACGAGCGGGCCCTGACCCACAGACCCGTGGTGGCCCACGAGGTTCAGCATTACATCGAAACCATTTATCACTCCGGAGGCAGCAACATGGACCTTTGGGTCAACGAGGGCATGTCCACCCTGGCCATGTGGTACGTTCAGCCGGACTTTGCCGTGAACCCCTCCTCGTTTACGGAGAAATATTTCAAGAATACCGATATGGATTTCACGGACTTTGACTTGATGTCACCCAACGCCATAGAATGCTACGGTGGTTCCTACACCATAATCAAGTATCTTTTCGACCACTTCGGCGGGGTGGACATCATCAACAAGATCGTCAAGGTTAGCCCGGCATACAACGGGATATCTGTGATCAACACCGCCCTGTCACAGATGGGGTATTCCGAGGACTTCTACGATGTCTACAAACTGGCCATGATCTCCAACCTGGTCCAGGACGACTCCTTTGCCGATGGAAAATACGGGTACGACAGGTTCATCACCCTGTCGCTGAATTTTGGGGACCGGCCCAAGTCGCCCACCTCACAGATTCTGAACCAGGAGACAATTACCGACAGGGGCTACGCCATCGATCCCCGTGGTGCCCATTACCTCAAGATAGTACCTTACCAGGAAAGGGACCGGACCGTGTTCATCGAGAAGGGCTCCGGCTCCACGGAATTCGTCCTCTTCAAGAGAGGCACCGGCGGAAACCCGTCCTCCGTTGAGGATATCTCCTTCAGCGGAAGCACGGCGGAGTTCGGGATCAGCGGATATGGTGAGCAGTTCTCCGATGCATACGTGATCGCCCTGGGCATGGGCAACGGCGGCAGCTATACCGTCACTTTGGGATCTGTCACCCCCATGGCATCCACGTCTTACATCTCGTCACCGGCGTCCCCCAACACCAATGGATGGTTCACATCATCGGTGAGCGTGACCCTATCACCGGGAGATGCGTCCTACGACGTTTACTATCACTGGGACAGCGGTACCGATCAGAAATACACCTCGCCCATAACCGCCCCTGAGGGGGAACATGTGCTCCACTTCCACGCCCGGGACATCGGGGGGCGCCATGAGATCGAGAAAAACGTCACCTTCAAGGTGGATACCCAAGTGCCCTCCACATCGATCACCATCACCCCTGCAAGCCCCAATGGGGATAACGGATGGTACACCACCCAGCCACAGATAGTCCTGACCCCAGAGGACCCCCAGGACACCATCATCTACGAGCTCAAGGGGAATACCAGGGCTGGCAAGCTGGAATACACGGGCCCAGTTGATGTACCGGAGGGGAATTTCACCCTTAGCTACTGGGGAGAGGACGAGGCCGGCAACGCGGAAGATGCCCACAGCATGCCCGTCATGTACGATGGCACCACACCCACGCTGGATATCTCCGTCGACGGGGAGCCCGATGACAGCGGCTGGTACACCTCCCAGGCACCGAAGATAGGGTTCGACCTCAGTGACAGTGGACCGTCTTTGGACGTTGTCTATTACCGTTTCCAGGGGGAGTTCGACCAGGGTGAAGGGGAAGCATCCGATGATTTCACCGCATTTGATCTGGACGGTGCGGACCTGGTGGTCCCCGACGGGGAGGGAGAGATGGAGACCTATGCATTGGACGAGGCCGGCAACGAGGGTAACCTGATAAAGACCCTATTAAAGGTGGACACATCACCTCCCGAGGTGACCGTGACGGTCATACCCGAAGAACCTGATTCTGAGACGGGATGGTACACCGAGACCCCGACCATAGTGTTCGAGTGCGAGGATGGAGCTGTCATAGAGTACCAGTGGGTTGACGAAACCCTGGAGCCCGATGACGGTGGATGGGTCAGCTTGTCATCCGGAGAGGATGTTCCGGTGGAAGAGGGGGAAATGACCCTATGGGTCAGGGGAACCGCCGGGGGCAGCGGGCTGGTCGGTGACATGATCCCCGTAGAGATAGCTCCCGTGGATACCATCGCACCGGAAACCTCTGCAGAATACTGGGGACTGGACCTGTCAGAATGGGTCACCGATCCGGAGTTCCAAATAGAACTAATCAGTTCAGAATCCGATGCATCCATCATGTTCAGCTGGGACGACGGATCCGGGACCGAATCATCGGTCTACAACGGTCCCATAACCCCGCCAAGGGGCACCCACACCCTGTACTTCTGGTCAACCGACCTGGCGGGCAACACCGATCAAGTTCAGGAGATCGACATGATGTTCGATCCCGAACCGCCATCGGCCATGCTGAACGTCAAACCCAAATCCATCTCCCCGGGAGATGCGGTCACCTTCACCGCAACGGCTTCCACCGATGATGTGGGAATAGTGGAATACTTCTTCGACTTCGGTGACGGGTCTAACAGCGGCTGGGTGACCGAATCCGAGGTGACCCACGAATACACCAATTCCGGAAGCCTGGATGTCCAGCTCACCGTGAAAGACGCGTCCGGCCAGGAGGATGTGGCGTCCGATTCCGTGGAGGTGGACAGGAGCCAGACCTCATCTGGTGATGACGATGATAGTGACGACAGCGAAGACGTTGACAACAGGTATGAAAAGGACAAGACCGATTCCGACGGCGACGGTGTTCCCGACTGGTATGAAGAAGAGGAGCTGGGCACGGACCCGAACATAGACGACGTAACCCCGGAAGATGTAAAACAGTTCCAACTGGACGCCCAGGACGCCGAGAAAACGGATAGCGGGACCGATGAGGGTAATGGGGAGGACGGATCCGGCATGCTGGTTCTGGCCCTCGGGGCTGTTGTGGCCATTGTGATGATCGTGGTGGTATTGCTTCTGGTGATGAAGAAAAGGAAGACCGGGGTTTCACTGGCAACCGCCCAAGCCGAACACAGCTCTCCTCATCCGGGACCCTATGCAACCCAGGGGATCGCGCCACCCGTGGGCACGGACCCTTACAATCCTTCACGGGCAAACACTCAAACGGGACAGACAACCGGGTACCAACAGGCACAAACCTCCATAATCCAGGCCCAGAACGCCATTTCACGGGCACAGGCCGGCGGTGTGAACGTTTACCAAAATCAGCAGCTGCTCCAGCAGGCGGTGACCGCCAACGCCGGCGGCAACCATCAGCAGGCAGTATCGCTGAGCAAAAGGGCTCGGGAGGGGCTCAATTAACCCCGGTGACCCGGTCTGTACTGTGACGGACCTCACGGGACCCTTCCCAGAATATCAAAACAACCTCATGGAAAAAAGCAATCTTGACCGCATCTTGACAACATGGTGATAAAATGACAGGGAAAACATCGAAACACTGGATATCCACAGCAACGATTGCAATACTTAGCGTCTCACTGTTGATCTTACCTGCCATGGCCATGGAGGATGGCCGATCCCAGGTACCAGGTGACGGGCAACTGCCCCATGATACTGGGACCTTTTATCCTGACCAACCGACGGGATCCGGCCTGATGAGCCTTCCCCGCACACCTGCATCCCCCCCGGCGCCGGTTGCGCCAAAGGTGGCCGCCCAGCCGGAGGTCCAGGGGGACATGAAACTTCCCCCGGAAGAACTCCACAACCAGGGATATGCCAAGATGCGCATGACCAGGATGTCCCCTGACGGGATGCTATACGGGGACACGGCCATAATCGAGATGCCCCGGGAAGTCGAGGGACCGTCCACCCGGTCACCGGAACTCCGCTACCTCCAGCCAATCTATCAAAGCTCCAAGTGTGATGTGCTGGTGGACACGGGGAACACAAACAATCAACCGGATTCCACGTATGAAGAGGTGGGCCAGTTCTTCGACGATACCACCTACGAGAAGGACAAGAACCTCTTCGATCCCAACAACCTATTCACCCATGTCAACATCAAATTCCAGGACGAAACCACCAACACCCAATTCAAAAATTATGATGCGGCGGGATACCACATAGACACGGACCCCACCAGCGTGTATATCAACAACGACGCATTTACTTGGGACCTCCCGATGGGAAGCCCCATTAGCATGGTGCACGAAACAGTGGCCCACGAGGTCCAGCATAACATCGAATTCAAGTACCGCGCCCACACGACATGGATCAACGAGGGCATGTCCAACTTGGCCATGTGGTACATTCATCCCGACTGGGCCGTAGGCCCATCGGCATACGCCTACTTTTACTTCCTAGAACCCAATACCCAACTTACCACCTGGGGACCGCTGAGCGCTGACAACAGCGTGCACTACGGGTATTCCTACACCTTTATCAAGTATCTATTCGATCATTACGGGGAATACGCTGTCACCAGGGCCATCGTGGTGGACCGCTCTGACGGCACTGCGACAATAAACAACGTCCTCTCCCAGCTGGGGTTCTCCGATACATTCAATGATGCCCTCAAGTACACCGTTACAGCCAATATGGTCCAGGACTCATCCATAGCCAGCGGCAAGTACGGATACGACAGGCTACTCAACGATCATCTCCCCCTGGCAGTAACCGAACCCGTAACCATCAATCTGGTCCCTGACAAGCTGGATTCCCAGGAATACGGCGTGGTCAAGCACGGCGGGGTGTTCTTTGATATAAAACCCTATCAGGATAGATCTCGCCTAATCACCCTCCAGAAGACATCCGGCAATGCGGATTTCGTCCTCTACAAGAAGGGCATGGGAGGATACCCAAGTTCCGTGGAGGACGTCATCTTTGATGGCAACGAGGCCATTTTTGAACTGGACGAGTTCAACGTGGCCTACTCGGCGGCCTACCTGATCGCGGTGGGGTACCAGTCATCCACCTTCGACATATCCATGGATTCCATCATCCCCATGGAGAAGTCACAGATCTCCATAAGTCCCATGAACCCCGACGGTAAAATGGGCTGGTACATCTCCGACGTCACCGTGACACTGCAGTCCGGTGATCCGAGCTATTCCCTGTTCTACAGATGGGACGATGACTCCTTCCAGCCCTATGGATCGCCGCTTTCGGTGGATGAGGGCGAACACACCCTGAACTATTACTCGGTGGAACCCGGCACCGGCGGCAGGACCGAGACAGTCCGCACCAAGCTGTTCATGCTGGACCTGACACCTCCGGTATCATCCCATTCCATGGAACCCAAATCCCCTGACGGTGAAAACGGTTGGTACGTTTCTCAACCCATTTTCTCAATAGGCACCCAAAATCCCCATGATATCAGGTATTACAAGTTTGGTATAGAGGGAAGCGGTACCGCCCAGAAGTACGTGGACTCGCTGTGGATACCGGAGGGTAACTACACCATGACCTACTGGGCCGAGGACTTCTCGGGCAACACGGAGAGCGAGTCCGTCATTCCGGTCAAATACGACAATTCCACACCGTTTGCCAACCTGACCATCAAGGGCGAACCGCTGGAAAACGGCTGGTACACCTCAGCCCCCACGGCGTCGGTGAAACTCGAAAACAAGGGCCCTTCACCGGACATGGTATATTATCGAACGGTGAATACCTCGGAAAAGTCATCATCCGATGCGCCCTATCTGGCCTACGACCCCAGCGGCGATGACCTGATGATCCCGGACGGGGAGGTGACACTTCAGCTCTACGCCATGGACGAGGCCGGTCATCAAAGCGACGTCTTGGAGAGGGATTTCAAGGTGGATACGGCTCCTCCGGATATCACCCTTAGCATAAGCCCGGAGCTCCCCGAAGAGGGATCGGGATGGTACCAGGAGATACCGTCCATCTCATTTGTGTGCAAGGAAGACGCCACGGTTTTTTTCCAGTGGACAGCCCGGGATGCCGATCCCGTGGAGGGCAGCTGGGATTCCTCATCTCCCGATTCCGTCATCCCGGTAGGCGAGGGTGAGAACGACCTTCACGCCTACGCGGTGGCGGCTGGCTCCGGCCTGTCAGGCAGTCCCATACGATTCCAGGTGGCCCCGATTGACATCACCGTGCCCGAAACCGAGCTGGATATAGGTGAAGCGGACCTTAGCGACTGGATAACAGATACATATTTCCTGATACGTCTGACATGCTCGGAGGAGGGGTCGACCATCTACTACATGTGGGACGACGAATACGAGGAGGATGCCCAGGAGGCCAGCTCAACCATCGAACCCCTCCTGGGTGAACATACCCTGCATTTCTGGTCCGTGGACAGGGCGGGCAATGCAGAAGATGCGCAGGAAATTGATATCATGTTCGACCCGGAAGAACCCAAGTCCATGGTATCACTTAGCACAAATAATCCCACGGTGGGGCAGAACGTGGAGTTCTCCGCCGCAGCCTCATCTGACAACCTGGGGCTTTCGGAATACCGTTTCGAGACGGGTGACGGAACCGACTCGGGATGGATGGCCTCCCCCACCTACACCCATGCCTATTCCAGCAGCGGAGAATTCACCGTGGTGGTCAGCGTTAAGGACCTGTCGGGTCAGATCGACAAGGAGGAGGTTGAGATTCTGGTCGATGATATACCCGATGATGACGGGGATGATGACGGGGGTGATGACGGGGGTGATGATTCAGGCAGCGGTTCGGACGATGATGATGACGGCGTTGACGACAGCGGTGATGGCAGCGATGACGATGATGATCCCGGGACCGATGATGACGATAGCTCAGGTACTACCGATGAATCCGACAGCAGTGGCGGGGGGGACATGGGCGTGGTGGGCCTGGTGATCGCCATAGTGGCCATCGTTGTCGTACTATTGCTGCTGATTCTCCTGAGGAAGAAAAAGCCCCAAAACAGTAATCCGCCCCAACAGCCCACCGAACCTCCTGTATACAGGGGACCGCCCAGATATCCCAGCAAAGACGTGCCTGTCTACGCGAACGGTTCGAATGCCCAGATGGGTGATCGGGAGGTGTACAACGGTATTCCTGATAGGGCCGTGGACGTTCACCAATCCCAAAACAGGATCATCGAGGTCCAGAACAGGCTATCGGAAGCCAGGGCCAGGGGGTTAAACGTTTCCCGGGCGGAATTCCTTATAGAGAACGCCACTGCCGCCCACAGGAACGGGCAGTACAACAAGGCGTTGGAGTTCGCAAATCAGGCCAGGTCACAGCTCTGAACTCAGCAAACGTTTATATCGGGTCACCTAAATCCCCCGGCCTCCCGGTGCCCAAATGACATTGGTGATCTGTGAAAAGGCCAATGCCGCCCAGAGGATCGCTCAGATTCTCTCGAACGGCAGCGCCGAGAAGACCATGAAGGGTAGGATAGCGTTCTACGGTTTTTCCAAGGACGGCAAGGACTACAGCATCATAGGTCTGAGGGGCCACATCATCAATCTGGACTACCCGGCGGAATTCACCAGCTGGGAAAGAACCGATCCAAAGGAACTGGCCAAGGCCGAGCCCTATAAAAAGATCCAGGAGGCCAACATCGCTAACCTGATCAAGAAACTGGTCAAGGATGATCGGGACGTGGTGGTGGCCACAGATTATGACAGGGAGGGAGAGCTTATCGGGGTGGAGGGGTTGGAGATCGCCCAGGACGTTTCCCCGGAGCTGTCCATATCCAGGGCACGGTTCTCGGCACTGACCGCCGGTGAGGTTAACAACGCATTTTCAAACCTGACCCAGGTGGATTACAACCTGTCCAGGGCCGCGGAGACCAGGCAGATAGTCGACCTGGCCTGGGGGGCCGTGCTGACCAGGATGATATCCGTTGCATCCGGCCGGAGCGGCAAGGATTTCCTGTCTGTAGGCAGGGTTCAGAGCCCCACCCTGGCAATAATCGCCAACCGGGAACGGGATATCATGGCCTTCGTGCCGGAACCCTACTGGGAGGTGGTGGCCCACATTGGTGGAAAAACCCCTTTCATCGCCAATTCCATGCCCCAGCGGTTCAAGGAAGGCGACAAGGCCAGGGCCATGAGGGACAACGCCGACAAGGCCAAGGAGGCCTCGGTCACCAAGGTGAAAAAAGAGGAGAAGAAGGACCAGCCACCGCCCCCTTTCAATACCACCATGTTCCTGCGGGCCGCATCGGGAATGGGCTACTCCGTGTCCAGAGTGATGTCCATTGCAGAGGATCTCTACACCAACGGGTTCATAAGCTATCCCAGGACCGACAACACGGTCTATCCCAAATCACTGGATATTAAGGAAATAGTCCAGACATTCGAACCATCATCGGAGTTCGGTGAATTCGCCAAGGAGATACTAAAAAAGGGCAAACCCAAACCCACCAAGGGGAAAAAGGAGACCACCGATCACCCTCCAATATATCCGGTTTCCCTGGCCAAGAAGGGCGACATGGACGGTCCTCACTGGAGGATATACGAACTGGTTGTGCGCAGGTTCTTTGCAACCCTGGGAGACCCGGCGGTACTGGGTTATATGAAGATCGAGCTGGAACTGAACGGCGAGAGGTTTGCAGCCTCCGGGCTAAAGGTGAAGAGCCCCGGATGGCGCAGGTACTACCCATACGGTTTCTCCGATGAGAAGAATCTTCCCGAGCTGGCAGAGGGTGACCGTGTCCCCAAGGAGAAGGTGGAAGTGCTGGACAAGGAGACCAAACCGCCCAAACGGTTCTCCCAGGGCGCCCTGATCCAGGAAATGGAGAAACTGGGCCTGGGCACCAAATCAACCCGTCACGAGATCATTCAAAAACTATACGACAGGGGTTACGTGGAGGATTCCCCACCCAAACCCACCATCTCCGGCATGGCTGTGAACGAGGCCCTGGAATCCCATGCCAACACCATCACGAAACCCGACATGACCGCCAATCTGGAAAGCCAGATGGACCTGATAGCCGAGGGCAAAAAAGACCAGCGTGAGGTCATACTGGAATCCCAGGAGATACTAATAGAGGTCATCGAAAGTCTCACCGCCAACATCAAGGACGTGGGTGGTTCAATAAGAAAGGCCCTGCAGGAACAGAACATCGTGGGCACGTGTCCGGCATGCGGTGGCAAACTGATTCTGCTCCGCTCCAAATGGGGCAAGAGGTTCGTGGGGTGCGCCAGTTTCCCCAAGTGCAGAAGAACCTACCCCATCCCTCAGAAGGGCAGGGTGGTCCCCATGGATGACCCCTGCGAATACTGTAAGACCCCCATGGTCCAGATACGCTCCGGGAGAAAGAAGCCCTGGGACGTATGCCTCAACATGAATTGCCCGGGAAGGGAGCTGCGTTCAGGCAGGGGCAAGGGTACCGACAAGTCAGATGGCAAAAACACAAGTGGCGTGGATGACGGGGAGAAGAAGGATACGACACAATAAGGGTCGCCGACGGATGAGCTATCATAAACACCTTCCGCCCACACCCTGCCGTCAGCACGCATACGTGAAAACACCGAAACCGACAAACTCACCACCGTACGTCACTGTTTACACACCACCGTGTACATACCGCCGTTAACACGCCGCCGTTAACACGCCGCCGTTAACACGCCACCGTTAACACGCCACCGTTAACACGCCACCGTTAACACGCCACCGTTAGCACGCCACCGTTAACACGCCGCCGTTAACACGCCACCGTTAACACGCCACCGTTAACACGCCACCGTTAACACGCCACCGTTAACACGCCACCGTTAACACGCCACCGTTAACACGCCACAACCAACAAATATTGACCGACACCTCACGGCCAGGAGCCATCATCAGATCATCCCGGCCTTTTTCTTCCAGCTTTTGATGTGCCGGATGGTCCTGGACATGTTCACCCCGGGTCCGTGCCCGAACCCTGGGCAGAACACCGATCGTATGAGAGTGCCATCGGCGCTTACGGCAAAGGGATAAGTAGCGCAGGTGTACAGCCTGTCCCGGTATATTGCGCACCTGTGGAGCTTGGGGTCGTACTGGGCGCAGTGGCCCTTAATATGATACACGGGGTGAGACATCCCCGTATGGGGATCCTTTACAACGTGCTTTACCGGTAAAAGCCTCTTTACCCTGTCATACTCCTTCCAGGTCAGATTCACACGCAGGTCATTGCCGCAGCACTTACCGCATCGGATGCATTTCCAGGTGTCCCCGTCCTCCACCGGAACCCACTCACGTTTCTGCACTCGTTTCTCATCCAACCTTGGAAGGGTTCTAAGATCATCGGTACCCACCCAGTTCTCGGGTGGGGATCTCACAGGCTCATCCGATCTCCCTTCCCCTGAGATCAACTTGTCCTTAACCTCGCTAATCCTCTTCCTGCGCATCCTGAATCTGGGTTTGCCGAACCGGGTCCTTTTTCTGCGGATGGTGTAAACCGCCGCGTATAGCTGAGGCTTGCCATCCTTTCCGAGCGGCGTTCCCGGGTCTGTCTTCTGCCGGTTACGTCTTGGAGGATGTTTTTTGGATTTACTGTCCTGGGACATTTAATCCTTCCTGGCCGGATCCGGATGTAAACTGAGAACGCCCCTTGATTATTAAAAAGGGACCGGAGCGTCCCCACCACCGGTCATGCGCCCCTGCTTTCCCTGGCCTTTGGACGGAGTCCCTTGTAGCCGCACTTGCGGCAACGGGTGGCCTTGATGGGGTTGCGGGCATGGCAGTGCATGCATATCTTCATCCGAAGGAGTCTTTCCTCGGCCTCTGGAAATCGTGCCATGGTCAAGCACCTGGGGTTCCCGGACATGCCTGGGGGTTTATATAAAGCTTTTCGGGGAACGATCCATTCCCGCGCGTCGGCACATCCCATAATGGAACGCTGCCAGCATATACAACTGTACCCTATCAAACGACCATTTGACCATCTTTTAACAACCGTTTGATGACCATCAAACGCCCCTCTTGTCACCCCAGATCATCTTATGAAGCTGGGGCAGGACGCGGACCTCCCTTTCCAGCAGGACCTTTTCCCGCAGAACCCACTGGGCAAGCCTTTCCATTTTCTTCATCCCGCAGGGTTGGAACACCACCTGGGCCGCACACTGGTATTCCTTGAGGGTCGTTATTGCATGGTCCATGTCGAAACGGTCGGATATCACGAACTTGATATCGTCCTCATCCCGCAATTTGGGGATATTCTCCAGCAGCATTCGATCCTGCATGAGTGAAGAGGGACACTTGATATCCATGGACACCCGGGCGTACTCGATCTTCAGGACAGGATCGATGGGAAGGGATCCGTTGGTCTCCACCGTGGTCCTGTAGCCCTTATCCGACAGGACCTCCAGAAGATGAAATGTACCGTTTTGAAGCAGGGGTTCCCCCCCGGTCAGACAGACGTCCCTGGCGGGGGTCGCGGCCAACCAATCAACGATTTCCGAGGTGGTCATGGGATCACCCTTCTCATCCCGGGAATACTTGGTGTCGCACCAGGCACAGTCCAGGTTACACCCTGCAACCCTGACGAACCAGGATGGGGTTCCAATCAACCTTCCCTCGCCCTGGAGAGAATGGAAAATCTCCACCACGTAGAGAAGATCGTCGCCCAATCAGATATCCTCCCCGTGATCGTGGTGATCTCCATCAAAGTCAACATCGTTTTTCTCCCCGATGGCATTATCCACCGACCTGTGCGGCCCTGTCTCGTATTCCAGCGGATCGTAAAAACCGGCTTCGGTAAACCCCTTCAGGCGAAGCAGACATGAATCGCAACGGCCGCAGGCCTTCTTCCCGCCCCTGTAACAGCTCCAGGTCTTCTCGAAGGGCACTCCCAGCTCCATTCCCCTTTTCACGATCTCGGCCTTGGTCATCTGTATGAGGGGCGCCTCGATTCGAATGGTCCTCCCCTCAACACCTCTCTTGGTGGCCAGGTCCGCCATCCTCTGGTATGCCTCCACGAATTCCGGCCGGCAGTCCGGGTATCCCGAGTAGTCCAGGGCGTTGACCCCGATAAAGATGTGATCCGAATTTGTCACCTCGGCATACCCCAGGGCCAGTGAAAGCATTATGGTGTTGCGGGCCGGAACGTAGGTGGACGGTATGTCACCGGCCATCTGATGGGATTTCCGGTCCATGGGTATTTCAACGGAGTCATCGGTGAGGGCACTTCCTCCCCACTGACCCATGTTAACGTTCACAATCCGGTGTTCCAGTGCGTCGAAATGCCTGGCAAGCTGCCTGGCCGACCCCAGTTCCCGGGCATGGGATTGACCGTAATCCACCGTCAGTATCCGAACGGCATGGCCCCGAAAAACCGCCATTGCCGCTGCCGTGGCGGAATCCAGTCCGCCCGACAGGAGCACTACAGCTTCCTGCTCACCCATACGCCTTGCCCCCATCCTTCCTCAAGCCCCAGATCCACGGATTCCACGTTATCCGGTTTACCGAGCTTCAACAGGAACCTGTCGATCAGGTATTCGGCCAGGTGTTCCACCGTGGCGTTCTCTATTTCAAGCAGGACCACATCGCATCGGGGAAACTGGTATTGTTTCTCTCCGACTTGAACATCCAGGGGATCGCCCTGGGTCACCTGGACATCCGGGTGTGCGGAGGGCACCAGCATTCGATGATCAAGCTCATGGCACAGGTCCCGGAGCATGGGCTTGAGCTCCCCGAAATCCACCACGAAACCCTCCGGACCGGGCTTCCCCTGGAGCCGGATGTTTAGGAAATATGTATGACCGTGAAGGTTCCCGCACCTGGGATGATTGGGTATGAGATGGCTGGAACTGAACTTCAGATTTGCCTTCCAGCCCTGAATCTCCACTTGCATGTTACGTCCACCTATCGGTTCCGAAGCCGTGGGTGCTTTTAGAGTTTTTGCAAGCCTGAAAAGGAATTTCCCAGTACCTCCGAGAAGATCGACCTTTCACCCTTTCAGTCTTTCACCCTTTCAGTCTTCCACCCTTTTAGTCTTCCACCCTTTTAGTCTTTCACCCTTTCAGTCTTCCACCCTTTTAGTCTTCCCGACATTTTTAAATGGTGGACGCATGATGGCCGGGCACATGGTACTCCCCAAGGGATGTGCGGACATCCACATGGATCGGACGGATCTCAACTTCAAGCTTTCAAGGGTGGGGATAACGGGTGTTCGAAAACCCGTGAACATCCGTCGGGATGAAAGGGTGGTGACACTGAGCCCCCGAATAGACGTTTTCGTGGATCTTCCTTCAGACATGCGCGGGTCCCACATGTCCAGGAACGCCGAGGCCATAGCGGAGCTGGTAGATCGTTCCGTACGGGAGCCCTTCAACTCACTGGAAGACCTATGCCTCTCAATAGTAGACGAACTGCTTGAAAGGCACGATTACGCCAACCGTGCCGAGGTTAACATGGAATCGGACTACTTCCGGGAACAGAAAACCCCTAACGGAACGGGTACCATTGAACACTATTCACTGATGGCCAGGGCAGTTCACAACCGGGGGGGTACGCGCAAGAAACTGGTGGGCGTCACCGTGGTGGGCATGACCGCCTGTCCCTGCGCCATGCAAACGGTGCAGGAGATAGTGGGATCGGAGGGTTCAGATTCAGGATCGTTCGGGGTTTCCCACAATCAGAGGAACTTGACCACCCTCATGCTGGAGGTTCCCGATACGGCGGATGTCGAGGCCGATGACCTGATCGATATAGTGGAACGGTCCCTGAGCGCCCCCACCCGGGAGATACTCAAACGGGAGGATGAGGCCAAAACCGTCATCCAGGCACACCAGAATCCCCGGTTCGTGGAGGACGTGGCACGCAACGCTCTTGCCCGGGTCGTGGACAGGTACCGGGACCTTTCCGACGATGTGGATATCATGGTGAGATCGGTGGCGGAGGAATCCATCCACAAGCACAACGCGGTGGCGGAAAGAAGCACCACCATGGGCGAGCTGAGGTCTTGAAAGCGGTTTGACTGGGCCAAAACAGGTTCCCATCGGCTCTTGTTCTTCCTAAACGTCAACAACCTTTAAGTGCAGTTGACGGGCCCGTCAACAAATTATTTATCCGCTCACCGTGGTCCTGGCAACGGTGTCCAAATGGCATCGGCAGATGAGTTGATAGAAAAGGGACAGGAACTCCTGGAAAAGGGCGATTACAAAAAGGCATTCAACACCTTTGAAAAGGCCCTCAATGAGGATCCTAAGAACGCCTCCGCCCACTTTGGCAAGGCCGAGGCAACGGTTGGTCTTCCCAAGATAACCCCTCAGGAGGCAGGTGCCCTTTACCGACAGGCGATTGAGGCCGACCCCGAGAACGCCTTCTTTTATACCAGCTACGCTGATTTTTGTCTGTCCAACGGTTGGCTCAAACCGGCCGAGGAGAACTACCTTAAGGCGGCGGAGGTGGATCCGGACAATGAACCCATGTACCTCAACGATCTGGCGGTGGGATACTACGAGAGCGGCACCCTGTTTCTGGAAAGGCAGCTCGGCATGACCCGGGAGGATATCGCCCGAAACGCCATCACATATGCCCTGAAGGCCTATGGACTGGACCCGGATGGCGCCAAGTCCCTGTTCGATGAAATGTCATCTTCTGAACAGCTCAGTAAACCCAAGACCGATCCCAAGGATGTGGAGGATCTTTCAAAGGAACCCGAAGGCAAGGAGATGCTGGGGCTCATAGAAAAGGAACCCGGAAACCCCCTGAACCTGCTCACTTTCGGACAGATGTGTATCGAAAGGGGTAAACTGGACACCGGGGCGGCCTACTTTTACAAGGCCATCGACCAGGACCCGGACAATTCCAAGTACTTCTTCTCGGACCTGGCTGTGGGTGTTTTCATATCAGGCAGGGAACTGGCCGAGCAGGGCAAGGCGGAGAGAAGCGATATTCAGAAACGTTCCCTTTACTACTGCATGATGGCCATGGGTTTCGAACCCACCAGGGCAAAGGACATTCTCTACGGATGATGTTCTGATCGTGGCCTGATATGGGCATCCATTTTACGGGGTATTTGGAAGCATTCCTACACAAACTGCATATACTGCAGATACAGAACAAAACACCATACAGGGGCGGTAACTTTACCGGGACGTTTGTAGCCCGTCAAGCCCGGCACCTAGATCACTGATACTAGATACTGCCATGATCCCGCAGTTGTCCTGGCGGTCGGGGGGGCAAGATATGGCCGATCCACCCGCACGGCCTACAGGACCTTCTCGGTCACGAATGATCCTATGATATCCAGTGAATCGTTGGTGTAGGTGAACTCGACCCAGCTGCGGGTCTGGACCTCGCAGATACCCTGGACGTTGAGCAGGTTCCGCTCCTTGTTTCGATTGAAGGTCACCACGCCGTCCATCAGGTTGATGACCGTGTTTATCTCTATCTCGTTGTGCATCCCGGAATCCAGGGAGTAGAATGTCACGCCCTGGGCCATCTTGGACTTGTTGCACAGTTTTTCTATGCAGTTGAGAACGGTTATCTGGTCCAGGTTGGTTATGAACCTTGACAGGGGGAAGAACATCCTGAAATACCCCACGTCCTGGGCCACCGTCTCTATGATATCATCCATCACCTGGATGATCTCGCCGGTGTCCTTGTAATTGAGGATTGGATAGATGTTTGGATCTTCCTTCTCCTTGATATCCATACCGAAAGGGTCCACCTTTCTCGAGTAGATATCTATGAACTTGATGAGACCTTCCTTTTCAAAATCCTCAAAGTCCACCATCAACGAATCCAGTCTGTTACGGATCTGATCCGGGGTGCTGTTGGCGGCGAAAATGATGGTGGGAACCCCGTTGCGGATACCGTTTATCAGGAAATGTTCGTAGAACTGTTCCTTGCCTATGTTGGACGGTCCTTTGAGAAGGACGTTAGAACCGAAGGGAACGCCTCCGTAGAGAAGGTCATCAAAGCGGCGAATGCCGGTTTCGGCCCTGGCCTTCTGTATCTCCCGGGCCACCAGCACCCGCAGGTCGATCATCTTGGAAGTGCCGCTGCTGCCCTCCTTCTTAACCCGCTCGGCAAACTCCTTGACTTTTTGGGTCAGCTGGTCCTCCCGTTCTTTCAGGTCCTGTTCTTTTTTCCTAAATTGATTGACCTGAAGAACCAGCTCCTTTTCCCGGCGCTCAAAATCCTTGACGTCCACATCGGATATCTTGCGACCCTTTGCCTCATCATACAGCCTTGCCCTGATCTTTTCAGCCGCGTTTTTTTCCTTCTGGGCCTCCCGCCATGCCTTGAGGGTCTCGTCTTTTAGCTGTTTCTCCTTGAGCACCAGCTCTTCTTCACGGCGTGATATCTCGTTATCCTTGTACCCCAGGGCCTCTTCCTTGGCCTTCAGTTCCCGGGACCGCTCTTCGGTGGTCTTCATGGATTTTTCTGTGTCGTTTTGGGCCTTTTCCAGCTGTTTGGTCTTCTTGGCCAGTTCCTTGTCCTTGCTGGACAGCTCGTCGGTCTTCTTCTTGAGGCTTTCCTCCATCTTTTGAAATTCCTTTTCCTTGACCCGCTGGTTCTTTTCGGCCTTGGAAATGAGCTCCTGTTTCTTGCTCTCGAAGCGTTTCTGGTAATCGGCTTTCTGTTTCTCGATCTGGTCCTCGAGGTGCTTCTTCTTTTCCTCCAGGGATTTCTCCAGGGATGCTTTAGTGGATTCCAGGTCCTTTTCCAGAGCTGCCTTCTTCTTGTCGAACTCTTCCATCTTCTTCTCCAGCTCCTTTTTGGTCAGCTGGGCATTCTTGTCGGCCTTTTCAATGAGCTCCTTTTTCCTGGATTCGAACTTCTGGGAGAACTCCTCGCGGACCTTTTTCTTCTCCTCGTCCAGGTCCTTTTTCAACCGCCCTTCCAGCTCTTTCTGTTTCAGCTGGAACTGGCTCTTTCTCTCCTCCTCCTTCTTATCCATCTCGACCTTCAGGGCATTAACCTTCTTGTCAAGCTGGTCCCGGAGGGCCTTCTCCTTCTTTTCGAACTCGGCATTGAGGGACTGTTCTTTCTTCGTGTAGGTCTCCTGAAGCTTTTTCGTTTCTTCCTGGACCCTTTTATCAAAATCTATCTTGTCCTTGGCGATCTTGTCCTTGAGCTCCTGTTCTTTTTTAAGCTGAGCATCCAGCCTGGTCTTGTAGTCGGATTCCAGTTTCTTCATCCTTTCCTGGGAATCCTTTTGAAGGTCCTTCTCCCAGTCCTTGAACTTCTTCTCCTGCTCGGCAATCTTCTGATCGTACTCCTTTTTAAGAGCCGCCTCAACTTCCTTTCGTATCGCCGCTTTATCGGGAGCGGCAGCCGCGCTTGTATGCTCGGTCTTTTGGACCTCTGTCATATTTGGTTCCTCCTCATTGGGCACCTTGGTATCCTTATTATCTGACTGTTTTGACGATGATTTTTCCGACTGGGTAGAGGCATCCTTTGAAGCGCTGGCACCTGAGTTGGCCGACAGGGGCTCCAGTACCCTCTCACCGTCGGATGTATTTTCCTTCACGGGGTTGATCTTGGACGTGTCCGGGTCATCCTTTTCCTCAGGAAGGGCCGGGAATTCCAGGTCCTCTTCGGAATCCACATCACAAAGGGGGCATATGCCCGAGCTGCCCATGAGCGGACCACCGCACTGGATGCACTGGCCAGTGACCTCCTTTTCTTTCTTTCCCGCGGACTTGGTCATCTTATCCCTCCCTCATTCCATGGTCTTGAGCTGTAGGTTCGGGATGCCGTTTGAAAAGTCCAGATTCATCATGTGGACCTTGGTCCGGGGCTTGACACCATATATTCCGAACGCCCCGTTGAACTCCTTTATCCTGAAATGGGTGGTGGCGAGGTTGGCCACGTGTTGTGCTATTCCAGATCCCGTTTTGATGAGGCCCATGGAAAGGTCCCCGGTCTCTCCCATCTTGGATATACCCCATCCCAGCAGGTGAAGGACGTCATCCCGGTTGAACAGGTATTCCAGGTGGGACAGCGAGGTTATGTCCATAATTGGCACCCTTCCGGGATTGAAACGGGGCCGGACAACGGCCTTCTTGGAGCTGTAAAGCTCCTTTTCGTACTCCTCCTCTTCACCTTCAGGGGCATCGTCCTGGGAGGGCTGGAACCGCATGTTAAAAAGGTGTTTTTTGAAATGATAGAAAGCATCCCGCCACAGGGACTGTCGCTCCTGGAAGTTATCTGCTCCGATGTAGTAGATGTTCTCGTCCTTTTCACGGGGCGAGTAGGACAGGACTATTCTCAAACACCTGCTGTAGGCGTCATTGCCCGTGAAAGGAATGATGTTTCGAGCCACTTCCTGCTGGCTCAGTTCCTCCATGGATGTTATCAGGACACCGTTTTGTGAACGGATGAAATTGATCATGGTCGGGTAAAGTAGCGGCATGTATCCCCACTGGGGTATCTGGGGGTCAACCTCGATTAGGTTGAAACTTCCCCTCTGATAACCTCCGCCAAGTATCCTATCAAAATCCGAAGACCCGGTGGAGAAACGGTGAGTGGTGTTGGCCATGGTGTTCCAGAGCTGGAGTCTGTTCTCCCGATGGTCGTATTCCTTGTTAAGCAAAGGACAACTGTCCTCGGCTTCACGGAAAGTATCCTCATCCATGTCCCGTCCAGGTGTGCAAACGTTGATCGCTTTTTTCGTGGCCATCTGATATATCTTGCATTTAAGGTTCCTTTTCTTTACCTCGCTGTCGCAACCGGTGCACGTCCCGTTGGAGAATAATTTACAGCTGTTACACACGAGACCGCACTTGGTGAACACGGGCGTGTTGTACTGGTCGAAGAAATTGAACATTCCCCGGTTGAGGGTGAAGGAATAGACCGATCGGGTTATGTGTAGACCCTTGATCTTTTTAAGCTCCACCTCCCTGGTTATCCTTCCTTCCTCCTGGCACTTCTTCAGCTGGACCACACCGTCAAGGATGAAATCCAGCCTTTCATCATCCTCCTGCTCGGATACCACCAGAAGGTTGGTGTTGCGGTTCTCCACCAGTTCCTTTTGTAAACCGTAGGCCAGTTCCAACACGTCCACATCGGTACCCTCGTACTGGTATCTGCGCACCAGGCCTTCCAGGCTATCGATGACTATGTGGGAACGGTCAGGGAGGTTTCGATCCACCGCGTTGAATATGTCCACGAACTCCCGGGTATCGAACTTTGCAAAAACACCAGACATGGAAGGGTTGGGCGCCTGGTCCGTTTTCTTGGGCTGAAGTGCTGCGGTCTTGGTACCCATCTCGATCTCCTGAAGCCAGGGGAATCTATCATGAAGTTCCTCCCCCTTGTAATTCCCCAGGCCCAACATGTCCAGATAGACGTTGGAATCCTGGGATTTCTTCTTGAGCTTGGCATCCGCTTTCTTCATGGTGACCCGGGAGGGTATGTAGATGCTCTTGGTCCGATCGAATATATCATTCAAGACCTGGAGGGTGAAGAGGCTCTTTCCAGAACCCGGACCCCCCTTGACCAGTAGAGATCGACCTCCTGAACCTTCGAAGAACACCTTTATCTCCTTGGGAACCGTCAAAGCGGCCATTCCTTTCCTCACTACCATGGACATGCCTCATTTAGGGGCTTTATCTAGAATTCTTATTTATTATAAACTATAGCCAATCATAACGTTGTATTTTTAGTTTATCAACCATAAGATAGGATTATCAAGAAAAAGGCATGGGGACCGGGACATGCCCGAGAATCTCAATCGAACGTACTGACATCAGTAAGTTCCTTCCATTTATCGGTCTTGTCCAGCCTTTCCATGATGAGCGATCGTAGCTCTTCCACTCCCTCACCGCTCAGGGCAGATATCTGCGATCTATCCCCCTTTGGGAGGCCGAGATCGGCCTTGTTGTCAACATCCAACATGGGTACCTGGGGGAATTCACCGGCTATCCTTTCCATGAGCTCTTTTTGGGATTCGGGAGTGTACCCACACTCCCCTGTGGGGTCAAAAAGGAAAATGATCATATCCGCCAGGTGTCGAAGGGCCGTCACCGCCTGTACCTCGGCGGGGTTCAATCTGTCCGATCCCCGGTCCAGAAGGCCGGGGGTGTCCACCACCTGTATCTTAACCCGCCTGTGTTCCATGTGTCCAATGTGAATGCTTGTGGTGGTGAAAGGATAGGAAGCCACCTTGGGACTCGCCCTGGAAAGGGCACCAACCAGCTGTGACTTGCCCACGTTGGGATACCCTGCAATTACCACGGTGGGAAGCGACGGGTCGACACCGGGTATGGACTTGAACCTCTCCCGCGCATCGGCAAGGAATACGAGATCCTGATCCACCTGATTGACGATGGATGATACCCTGCCGTAGAAAGAAGTCAAAATCGACGCATAGTCCTCGTCCTTTTTACGTTTCATCCCTCTGATGGCATCACCGTGGGCCTTTCTTACCTTATTCTTCGCCCACGAAAGGGCACCCAGAGAATGTTTGAGATCATCCGTCCCCACGGTACAATCTATCAGATTGTTAAAGAACGGATGAAGGTTACCTATGGAGGGAAAAGCCTTCTCTATCCGCTGCAGCTCCTTTTGTATGGTGGCCGCGGCGGTGTCGGCCTTTCTTTGGGTGAAGACCCTCTTTCTGTCCCTACCTCCCTGGGGATCGATACGGAGCCTCTTGGCCCGGCTAAAGGCCAAATCGAGGATATCCTGAGACCTGGGGACAGGGGGAATTCTCCACATATTAACCCCCGCACCAGGGTGATTACCGGTCTTAAACGTATGCCCCAGCGGCCCCAAAAACCCTCGATCCGCGGGCAGCGGCTAAAAAATGAAAATAAAAAAAAAAGGCAGTCCCGCCAGGATTTGAACCGGAGATGAGCTGACAGATAACATTGCGCAACTAATCTATCTGCGAATCCAGGTGCGAATCCGAAGGATGATTGCAACAGAATAAAGAAAAAGGCAGTCCCGCCAGGATTTGAACCTGAGTCGCCGGCTCCAAAGGCCGGCATGATAACCACTACACTACGGGACCACGATGGTTCTTATTGCGTTTAGAGTGGTCACGCAGTGGCTGGGTTATCACCGAAGGATGATGACCCGAGGCCTACGGGACCACGATGGTTCTTATTGCGTTTAGAGTGGTCACGCAGTGGCTGGGTTATCACCGAAGGATGATGACCCGAGGCCTACGGGACCACGATGGTTCTTATTGCGTTTAGAGTGGTCACGCAGTGGCTGGGTTATCACCGAAGGATGATGACCCGAGGCCTACGGGACCGTAACCCATCTGGTCTCCCTCAAACCGGCGATGGTAAAAAAACGTTATGTCATACATATTTGTATTCAGCAAGAGTTGAAACCGTGTCTAAGCCTGTTAAAATAATGCCTGAAAAGAATGGGACTGAGTATACATGTCACCACGGCGAGAATGATGATGGATGATTCCAGTGTGCTGTCAAGTATCTCGCTCTGCCGTCCTATATGTGCCGCGGCAATTGCCAAGGAAAGCCTGGATGATATCAGAAAACCTACGGTGAGCTTCTGGTCCTTGTCCATTCCGGGAAGGATCATTGCTGGAATCAACTTATTGGCAAAGGCAACGAATATCAACAGGGGAACTAAAATGAGGGCCGTCAGTTTCATAAACACGCTGAAATCGAAGGTTATCCCCACGGTGATGAAGAATATGGGTATGAGGAACCCATACCCTATACCAAAGAGCTTCTTCTCCAGTATGGCGTTCTGGCGGAAGATCATGGACATCATGGCACCGGCCAGAAAAGCGCCCAGGATGGCCTCTGCTCCCACAAAGGTAGAAAGGGCAACGAATATCAACATCACCATCAAGGAAACCCTGACCCCAACCTCCGAGGAATCGTCACTTTTGAAGAACTGGGCCATTGTGTCGGGGTAATTCCAAATGAGAAGATTACCAAGTCGGGCTATCACGAAAAACATCAAGAAAATTAGAGGGATCAGAAGAACCGCCAGTAGTTCCAGGGGATCTGCTGAAAGGTGACCCAGGTGAAGCCGATCCGCCACCACAAAAACCGGCAGCAGGACCATGGTGGCAATATCTATTACAAGGGAATATATCAGAATATCCTGTCCGATCTTCGTCTTCAATAGACCAAGCTCCCGGACCGTGGGTACAACTATCCCAACCGAAGTGGTGGATAGAACCAGGGCAAATATCAATGGTATCTCCCAGAAAACGTTGAGCAGGAGAATGAACCCAACCGTGATGGACAGGGTGATTATGAACAGGGAAATCCCGGTGAGTATTGGTCGGATACCCACCTCTTCTAATTTATCAAAATTTACTTCCAACCCCGTGAGGAACATCAGAAAAACGAATCCCATCAAGGCAAGGAAGCCAATTGGAGACGTCTCACCTTCAAAGTACTCATCAGGGAACAGGTCGACACCGTAGAAATGTAAGACCAAATGGGCGATAAGACCCACCAATATACCCATGACTATCTCACCAACCACCACGGGTAACTTAATTCGGGTGCTCAGAAAGGGAACCACGAATGCCAGGGCCGCAATGACTAGCAGGGCAACGAACTCATAAAGCTCAGCTGACTCGCTCATGGTACCACCAGAACGGAACCCGGGGCCCGGTTGATTATCATTCTCAACATGTCCGTCTTCAGGGTTGGACATATCCACTTGATCAGGGTGAGATCATACTTGCCAGACTTGACATGCCTGACCATATCCACCGTCGGGTTTCCCTGGACGTAATGTACCGTAACCTCCACCTGATAGGTCCGGCCGGTTCTCCGGATGAATTTTATTGTCTCGGAAATGGTTTTCTGGTTTTCCGGGTCATGGATGGTCAGGGCATGGACCTTGGAACCGAACAGTTTGGCAATCTTGATGGCGTAGTACACCACGTTTAGGGATTCCTCCGAACCGTCCACAAGCAACAGTATGGACCTGTACCGTTTGAGGGTCCTGGCCACCAGTACGGGTATCTTGAGGTCATGGACTACGTCCAGCACGGTGCTCCGGCGCCAGAGCATCTGGCGAAAGGTGAGGTCCTCAGGGGGCAGCACCACGCAGTCCACCTTGGGAACGCATTCCATGCCTGGATCTATCTGATGGAAATGCCTGCGTATGTGGTTTCGATCGCCAAGCCTCAGATTCTCGTCCTGCTGTACAATGTAGGAATATGGATTGGATTCACTCTGAAAACTCCCGGTTTCCAGGTATCTTCCCCGCGGGTTCTTTTTCGCGGTCTTTGGCTTCATCTGGTGCAGGTCCACCACGCCCTCATCGTCCACATGATAAAGGCCCATCTCAGCGATACACCGTTCCAAGGAGGTTATCATCTGGGGCAGGTTTCCCGATGTTACTGTTCTGGTCACCCTGGCGTCCATATCAGCCAGGCCCATGGTGGATTGCAGCATCTCCTGGTGTTTGTAATCCGCAACCAGTATCAATTCCGCATCGGACCGGTCCGCAATTAGCGTGGCCTCCATGAAGGCCTTGACGTCTTCCTGTCTGTGCAGGGGCACGATTATGTGATTGAAGGGGGCCTGGATCTTTGATCCACCCGTTATCATATCGGATATCTCCTGAGCATCCCGGGCGGCGGAATGGATGGAAAGAACATCTCCCTCTTCTATGGTCACATGCCCATGAGGGGCAACCAGGTAATCGCCCTTTAGGATAGCTGCCACCATGGCCCCTGTGGGGAGCTTCAGATTTTCAAGCTTGGTCCCAAGGACCAGGCTTTCCTTGGTAACCACGATCTCTGCCACATGATACTCATCGGGGTGAAGAAAGGTGTGGATAAGATTAGCCAGCTGTTCATGGGGACCGATCACGATCTCCGCATCGTATTTGAGGTAGCGATCCAGGTTCCTTCTTGAATTGACCCGTCCGATGATCTGGGGAATGTGATATCGTGCAGCTATCTTTGCCACCTTGATATTGATGGTATCCCTATTTGATGCCAGTACCACGGAATCGGCGGTCTCGATCCCGGCGTGTTTCAACACCTCCTCATCGGATGCATCACCGTGAACAATGGCAACATTGTCGAATATCTTTCGAAGGACCACCACCTTACCGGGATCTGACTCAATAACCGTAGCACCCGGCAGGTACTGGATCAGTTCCTGGCCGACGGAACCTCCTCCTACGATGATCGCCTTGGTAATGTGTCAGCCTCCCCCGGAAAGGTACGATCGAAGGAACTCCTCCTTCCATATGGAAAAACGGTCCTCCTTGATCGCCATCTTCATATTTTTTATTACTTGCTGAATAAATGTGATGTTATGAAGAGACGCAAGCCGCCAGGCAAGGGGTTCCTGGACATCGAAAAGGTGGCTCAGGTAGGATTTGCTATACTTTCGGCAGAGCATGCAGGGGCAATCCTCCTGAACAGCTCCCGGGTCGTTCCGGAATGTTGAAGGTCGAACGTTCACCTTCCCATTTGGGGTAAACAGGGTCCGATGCCGGGCGTTGCGGGTGGGGAACACACTATCGAAGATATCCACCCCCCTCTCAACCGATCTAATGATATCCTCCGGTGAACCCACACCCATGAGATACCTGGAATGGGTATCCGGCATGTGGGGTACCAGATCATCCAGGACCCTGAACATCACATCCTTGGGTTCTCCGATGGACAGGCCGCCAATGGCAAGACCGTCGAAGGGTACCTCCAATATTTTGTCCAGGCATTCCTTTCGATGCCCCCGGTCCAATCCTCCCTGTACTATGCCAAAACGAAGCTGACCGTCCGTCGATGGTCCCGGCTGGAAACGCCTCGCCCAATTGATCGTCAGCCTGACCGCCTCTTTGACCTCATCCTCTCCCGCATCGTGGGGGGGGCACACGTCCAGGGCCATGGCCACATCGGATCCCAGTCCCAACTGGATATCTCTGCAAAGTTCCGGGGTCATCATGACCCGTTGACCGTCGTAAGGTGATCGGAACCGGATCCCCTCATCGGTCACCTTCTCCAAGAACCCCTCCCGGATCATCTGGAACCCCCCGGAATCGGTGAAGATACCGCCTTCCCATGACATGAACTCGTGAAGACCTCCGGCGTTCTCTATAATCTCCACACCGGGTTTCATGGATAGTAAAAAGGCGTTGGCTATCAGGGATATGGAACCGGTGCTGCCCAGTTCATCTCCCCCCACCGCCTTCACGGAGGCCTTGGTTCCCACCGGTAAAAACAGGGGCGTTTCCAGCTCACCGTGGCGGGTGGTCAAAACACCCGTTCGGGCCCTTGATGATCGGTCCCTGACCGTTTCCTTGAAGGGGTAATCATCAGCCATTGACTGTCTCCTTATTTCTCCCTATGAGACGGGGGGCCTAAAAGCATGGCGTCGCCGAAAGAATAGAAGCGGTACCCCTCCCGCACCGCCTCCGAGTAGGCGCTAAGGATACGCTCCCGTCCCCAGTAAGCGCTCACCATCACAAGCAGCGTGCTTTTCGGAAGGTGGAAATTGGTTAGGAACATCCCAACGGGCGTTTTGAACCTGTGGCCCACCGTAATGAACAGCCCGGTGCTGCCCCTGCCGGGGACCAGCCCTCTTTTTGGGTCCCAGCAACTCTCCATTACCCTCATGGTGGTCGTACCCACTATGATCAGGCGACCCCCTTCCTTCACCGTATCATTGATGATCCTGGCGGACTCTTGGGAAACACAATATTCCTCCTTCTCCATCGTGTGATCCTCCACCCTGTTATCCCGTATGGGAATAAATGTTCCGGGACCAACGTGAAGGGTTATACTGGCAACATTAACGCTCAAATCCTCCAGCCGACCCAGTATTCCTTTCGACAGATGAAGCCCTGCGGTGGGTGCCGCCACGGATCCGGGGCTGCGGGAATATACAGTTTGATACCGATCCGGTTCCGCAAGCTGTTTTTTTATGTAAGGAGGCGTGGGCATTTCCCCCACCTCCCAAAGATCGCCTTCACCGGTACCCAGTTGTTCCAGGTCCACAACATACCTCCCATTCCCCAGGTTGTCCACTATGTGAATTTGGCTCCCGTTGGCAACCGTGAGGGTCCTCTGGGACGAGATGTTCTTACCGGACACCATGGCTTCCCACCGGGTATCTTGGAGGTTGCGGACCAGAAGAATCTCAGCCTTTCCCCCCGTGGATTTATGGGCGGGTATCCGGGCAGGTATGACCCGGGAATCGTTCACAACGATACAGTCGCCCGATTCAAGCAGGGACGGGAACTCTGAAAAGCCTCTGTGGACCGGGGAGCCTCCCGTGAGGTCCATCAATTTTGAATCCTCCCGGTTCGGCAACGGTTCCTGGGCGATCGATCCCCGAGGGAGGTCATACGTGAGTTCATCCAGGTCCATGGCTATTCCCGCAGGTTGAATGGATACGGATTTCCCCACGAACCCTTCTAATTATTCTTAATGTTTTTCATATCTTGGGGTTACCGGTATCCCTGCAGTGTCTTCGAAAAAACATGGACTGAACAGAAGAAAAATGACCTGAATGGATGTCGCAGGGATGTGAGAAGAGAGGATTGAGTGCGTGATGAATGCTTGTGAAAAATATTGCACCCCTGCGACAATTCCCACCTATGCTGGCCACACGATATATATCTTCCGGTAAACTAACTGAGTCTTTTTAATTTCTCCGGGTCCATTGCATAAATGGGAAAAATGCCACCGTTCTAATTCAACCCCTCAATTCGATTCTGAGAATAGTGTGACGGCACTATTATAGGCCCAGTGGAATATTAAT
>Ga0272441_10001998_pt1 | contig 42493 bp, 23 predicted proteins | sample SSMProp6N_FD_193582 | JGI IMG/M metagenome (GOLD analysis project Ga0272441, IMG submission 193582) | Marine sediment archaeal communities from Little Sippewissett salt marsh, Falmouth, MA, United States - SSM-Prop-6N | ecosystem: Environmental > Aquatic > Marine > Wetlands > Sediment ...
GTACTCCCATTTAACAACAGCGCGCCAACTGCGCGCTTCCCCTCATCATAGCGACCCCCAGATTGACTCCGCACTTTTTTCCGGTGCGCTTGCCGAGGCACAATCTCGCGTGAGCCGTGGCAGGACTACGGCCAGGAGAACTGTCCTCCGTCCGGGGGAATCGGCTTGAGGCTGACCGTGTACTCGGCGGCGGTGTCGTGCCCTCGCCAGTAAGCCAGATTGAAATGGCTCAGGTCCAGGAAGCCGAGCAGCGGCTCACCATCTTTCGGCGTAACGCGGAACATGATGACGCCGTTGTTGCCCCAGATAAACACGTGTTTCCACGGGATTCGGTCGAGAGTGTAGCTGCCATCTGCTTCGGCCCGGCCGGTGAAATTCGGCTCGGCGTTGAAGCCGGGGTTCGTATACCCGCGGCCCTTGGCGATGAAGAGTTCGACCTTCGCACCGGACAGCGGCTGTCCGTCCGGACCGTGGAGGTGGAAGGTGTTGCGGTGCGGCACGTCGTGGAAGTACTCGCCGAACAGGCCGCGCCGCACGCCCTTGTCGCGATTGAAGGATCGGGCAGTGTGCTCGCTGAAGAAGCGGTAGGTGCTATCCCATTTGCCCTTGTTGCGTCCGATAGCGTCGTCATGAGCGTAGTTGCCGCTGTACATCATGCCGCGCGTGTAATCGGCTGGCGGGACGTACCACACGCCGGGCACGGCGGCGTTGGCGTCGCGCGCGGTTGGCATGAGGTAGTGGTCTGCGCGGCCGAGTTGGTGGCCAAGCTCATGATGCAGGGGCCATTCGGAGCCGGTCAGCCAGCGGTGAGAGAACTGGTAGAAGTTCTTGCCGTCCCATTCCTTGCGCTTGGCGAGCAGGTCGACCGTGAAGCCCCACACGCCGTCCACGCCGCCATTCGTGTTGTTGAAGTTCTCTGTTGTCTGGGTTTCGGGCGGGTTGTTGGCGTCGGCGAACTCAGGGTCGTCGAAATCGACCGGCATGACCACATTGGGTGTGTGCATGCCGCCCTTGTGTCCCCAGCCGTCCGGGATGCGGAAGACGCGATCGAGCCGCACCCGCTCGATGATCCCTTCCGGGCAACTCGGGTAGATCGTGTCGCGAAACTCCTTGTTCATCTGCCGGACTTGCAGTTGCGCCCAGTCTTCGAAGCTGTAGCTGCCCAGCCCGTTGCGAACTGTCTGGAAGAACTCGGCGACGCTCTCCTCGGCGAAGAAGGCAAAGGACAGCGCATCGGTCCGGTCGATGACCCAGTTGTTCTCCTCGCAGATCTCCTCGACCAGCCGATCGCGGTCGACCTGGAAGGCGACGAAGTGCTTGCCGTCCTGCCAGGGGCGTTTGAATTCAAACGTGATGGTTGCGTTGGGCGGCAGCGGTTGCTCGTGGCGGCCCTGGCGGACATCCCGGCCGTCGTACAACCATGCCCAGTCGAAGGCCGTCACGGGCTGGCTGCCTGTGTTGCGGATGACGGTGGTGAAAACCACCTCCTGCCCCGCGTGCGGCCAGCGTTGATCGTCGGGGTTCTTGAGACGTTCGGGGCCGGCCGGACCGACGCCTTCCACGTCATCCTTGATGTCGGTGTAGACCGGCTGCAAGCCGGGGAAACGCGGCGAACGCGAGATGAACTGCACCGACAGATCGGGGAGATCGGGTCGCGGCTCGTTCCAACGAGCGTCCTTACCGATCATCAGGTGTTCCTCGGCTAAGCTGGGGCATGCCGTGAAAGCCAATCCGGCCAGCACGCAGACGGTCGCGGTGATGAGGGTTATGCGAGAATCCATGGTGTACTCCTCGGATCAGGTTGTCAGGTTAACCAGGGCCGCAGCGCGGCGTTCGCACAGCACGGGGGCTTCCTAGCGCGGACTGCCGGCGTCCCAGTCGTCCGGTGAGGGGTCGCCCGTGCGAAGCTTGATCGTGCGGCGGAAGACCGCGTGGTCCCGCTCGCCAAGGTTGTACGCGATATTCGCGTCGGTGACTTCCTCGAAGAGGTAGTAGTGCTGCCCCTTGAACGTGATGCGCACGAGCACGACGCCGTTCGAGTGACCCCAGGTGTGGATGATCCTTCCATCCGGCGCGAACATCGTGCGGTCGAGCGTGACACGTCCGCGGGCGTCGGTTTGTTCCTTTATCGCCGGTTTGTCCTCGAAGGTCTTGCCGTACCAGGATGGCCGCTGCGGCGTGGCCTGGTAGATCCACACGTCGGCGTTGGCGAGCGGCTTCCCTTGCGCACTGACGAATTCGTAGGTGAGGCGGCTGGGGATTTCCTGCAAGTATTCCCCGATCACGCCGGGGGCATTGTAATTACCCTTCCGGGCACGTTTTCCGGCGATGCGGTTGAGCATCAGCGCCTCGTACATCCCGTATCGCGTGTAGTCGCCGCCCATCTGTCCGCCGTGCTTGCGCCAGTGCACGATGCTCTTCGTGGGCATGTAGCGGCCGAGGATGCTGCCGTGTTCGTCGGTGACTCGGACATTGGGCTTGCTCTTGTCGTCGCCGGTGCGTGCGTGCACGTCGAATCCATAACCGTCGACGAGGTAGCGGGCATGGCCGAGCTCATGGAAGAGCGCGTGGTCGAGATGCAGGGGTGCAGTCTTTCCTTTCTTGATCTGGTCGATGGCACGCTGCGGATCCCACCAGGAACTCGTCAAGGCGGTGGCGGGGAATCCCCAGAGCATATCGACCGTCCTATCGCGGTTGTCGGGGTTGTTCGTCGGCAGTCCGCCGGCCAGCGGCAAAGCGTTGTCAGGGACGATGATGAGCCGATCCAGCCGTACGCGGTCGAGGATTCCGTCCGGCGTCTCGGGGAAGACGGCGGCGGTGAACATGCCGTTCCACTCGCGCATACTGCGCTGCGCCCAGCCGGCGAAGCTGTTCGCATCTTTCGTCGGCAACTCATGCTGGTGCTCGTGATGGTGCGCCCACACGGATTCTTCCACCCAGAAGCCGACGGCCAGGGCATCGGTTTGGATGGAGAGCTCGTTGTCCGTGACGATCAGCTCCTCCAACGGGTCAACAGGCGTGATCCTGAGCGTCAGTTCGTGGCGCTCCTGGTTCCAGCTCCAAGGGAGGTCGATGGGCGTGGCTTCGTGCCCGGGGGGGGCGACGGGGATGACAACTTCGCCGTCGCTCACGCGCCCCCCGTCGAGCCACCACTCGTAGTGGGCCTTGACCGGCTGCTTGCCCCAGTTGTACACGTGTCCGCGCCAGGTCACCTGTGCGCCCGGAGCCGGCCAGCCGCCGTTGGGCCCGTCGTACGCAATCCGCGGAAGACGCTCGATGTACCAGATTTCGATATCGTCATGCCGATTTTCGATCGTGCGCGGCTCGCCGACGATGGTGACCGTCCCAGAGAGGTCGCCGTAGTTGGCCTTGAGCCGGTGATCGCCGGGTTCCTGAACGACGAACTGCCCCGGGCTGCGGCCGAACGGCGTCAATCCCTGACCGTCGCTTTCCCAGTCAATGTCGTCGGTAACGTCGATCGTGGTTCCGTCGGCGGCCTCCACCTGGGCCCTGAAGACGAGCACGGAACGAACGGGCTTCGTGATTCTTTCCGGCAGTTCCTCGAGTTCCGCGCCTTTGTGCGCGACGGCCCGCTCGACAACGTGTTGCAGGTGGAGCTTCTTCGCCTGTGCCGCGTGGCAGAATTGCCACTCGAAGAAGTGCACGTAGTCGTCGCCCGTGGTGCGCTCCACATCGAGCCGGAACGCACGGGCGGTGGCCGGCTTGTCCAGCTTGACACCGCGTCGACCGCTGCGGTTGGTTGTTGATTGCAGCAGCTGGCGGAAGGAGCCGGATCGTGTGGTGAGATCGCGCTTGTTGTCCGCAGCGGTGACAGCCCATTTGTGTTCGTCGACCGAGAGGTAGACGCGGAAGTATTCGACCGTCACGGGTTCGTCGAAGACGATCTGCACAGATGCTGGATTGATAGACTTCGAGCGGGCGAGGGACTTGACGTTGCCATCGAACACGACGCTGGCGGACCCGATGTCGAGTTCGGTGGACGCGACGGTGGCCTGGCCGGACTGAACAGCCTCGGCCAGTGATTGCGGGACGTAGATGACAGCCTGCGCCCAGGCCTCGGCACACAGGATGGCTGCGAGTGTCGCAGCCGCGAAACGAACTTGCTTCATAACACAAACCTCACATGATCTCGGGTCGTAACGGTGTTGCCATGGTTGCGTGCTGTCGCCGGCAACGGATGGCTATCCTTTCACCCCACTGACAACGACGCCCCGCATGAATGCCTTCTGGGCCACGAAGAACAGGAGCACCGTCGGGACGATCATCATGACCGATGCGGCCATGATCAGTTGTGGCTCCGCGGTCTGGAAGGCACTCTTGAAACTCTGCAGGCCGAGAGCAACTGTTTGCTTCTCGTCTGAGTTGATATACAGCAATGGTGCCAGGAAGTCATTCCATACGCCGGTGAAGCTGAAGACCGCGACGGTGATGATGATGGGCTTGGACAACGGCATCATCACCAGCCACCAGGTGCCCAGCGGGCCGCAGCCGTCGATGCGCGCGGCATCCTCCAGGTCGTTGGGGATCGTCAGCAGGAACTGGCGGAAAAGGAATACGAAGAAGGCGGAACTGGCCAGAAAGTGCGGCACGATCAGCGGTTTGTAGCTGTCCATCCAGCCGAACTTTGCGAACATCACGAACTGCGGGATACTCGTGACCTGTCCGGGAATCATCATGGTTGCGAGCAGGAGCATGAACAGCGCGTCGCGGCCACGGAACTCGAGGCGCGCGAAGGCGTAGCCCACGAGACCACAGCTCAGCACGGTTCCGAGGACCACGAGGGCGGCGATGAAGAGCGTGTTGGCGACGTACAGCGCGAAGTTCTGCTCGCGCCACGCGGCGCCGTAGTTATTCCAGCGGGGCTCGATGGCCCGGCGAGTGTGAACGCGATCAGCCGCGATGGCGATGGCGCCCGGGATGTGAACGGGAACAGACGCCTGCGGATCATCGGGCAGGGGGGCTGACGTCTCGACGACGCGGCGCTCGCCGAGAATCGTCGCGTACGTGACGCTGCGCGGCCTTGCGATCAGATCGGCTCGCGAGATGCTGGCACGGCGCGGCTCGTCGAGCAATTCGACCCGCAACTGGCCGTCGGAGCGGACGTCCAGCGGCTTGACCTCTCGTCGCACGTCCGACAACTCGATGAAGTGCTGCACGCGCACCTCGTCACGCAGCTCGGAGACGGGAACGATCAGCGATGCGCCATCAGGCGGGTTGACGAGGTGAACGGTGAGATAACCAGCCGGCGCCAACGCGGCAGAGGGCTGGCAGGGGAGTTGTCGGTCAGCCCAGCGCACTGTGCAGGGCGCCTTGTCTTCTCGCAAGGACGGGGCAATCTCGATCGAAGGGCCTCCGTCGAGGATCGAGATCGCTGCCCGGGATTCATCGTTCAGCTCGATCTCGCGACGGCAAACCGGGATCTCCTCGCCCAGGACGAGCCAGAAGGTCTGCGTGCGCTCGACTTCTTCGACATCACCGGCGAGCACGTCGACCGTGCGCCGTGTACCGGGGATGGATATCGGAATCTCGTCGTCGGCAGCCGCCTCGTCCGGTGGATTCAGGGGTTCGACGCGACGCTCGACGCCCTCGATTTTGGCGGCGTATTCCGTGTGCGTGACGGCCTCGATGGCGCGCCGTGGCAGGCGAAGCGGTGCCGAAGTGTCTCGCTTCAGCTTGACGCGCTGCACGCCCGTGCCCGAGGCACTGGCGTCATCGAAGATCGTGACCGGGATGGCTTGGTCGGCGATTGCGATCGTGTGCTCAACATCGAGCGGGAGCCAGTCCGGCGGACTGACGGAGATGCGGTCACGTGACTTGATGCTGGCAAGCACCATCCAGTACACGGGCAAGAGGACGGGGAGCGCGCCGATGCAAATCACGGCGTAGATCGCCAGCTTGTGCGCCCTCGATTCGCTCCGTCCAACACTGCCCTTCATGCCCGCTCCCTTCGCCGAGCCTCATAATGGACCCACATTGGCGACGACTTGAACACCAGCGCAGTGAAGGCGATCACAATGAGAAACAGGATCCAGGCCAGCGCGGAGGCGTAGCCCAGGCGGTACTTGAAGAAGGCCTCGCGGAACAGGTGCAGTCCGTAGAACAGCGCCGAGTCGCCCGGTCCCGTGTCGCCATCGAAGAGCACGAAAGCGACGTTGAAAACCTGGAAGGAGCCGATGATGCCCATGATCAGGTTGAACAGAATCACCGGCGAGAGCATCGGGATGGTGACGTGCCGGAAGCGCTTCCAGCGGCCAGCACCGTCGATCTCGGCCGCCTCATACAGCGAGGTCGGGATGCCCTGGAGGCCGGCGAGGTAGATGATCATCCCGCCGCCCACGCCCCACAGTGCCATGATGATGAACACGTACGGCGTTACCGCATCATCTTCCAGCCATCCGATGGGGTACTGGATCCCGAGCCAGCCGCAAGCCTGTTCGATCCAGCCACCGGCGTTCAGCATGGCCACCACGCGGTTGATCCAACCATGATGGGCGTCGAACAGATGCCACCACAGGACGGCCGTGGCGACCGAGGGCAGGATGGCCGGCAGATAGTACAGAGTGCGGAATACGGAGATCCCGCGGACGCGGACGTTCATCAAGACCGCAAGCATCAACCCACCGACCAGCGTGGCCGGTACAGCCAACAGCGCGTAGCGGAACGTGATCCACAGCGATGGCCAGAACTTCGTGTCTTTGCCACTGATGGCAACACGGTAGTTCTCCAGCCCGATGAACTCGCTACGGGTGAACTCGCCGAGCGATTGCCACTGGGCGAAGGAGAGCCCGACAGAGACCAGGATTGGAAAGGCCGCGAAGACGGCAAAACCGACCACCCACGGCGAGATCAGCAGATACCCCCAGTGTTCTTCCTTTCGTTGTATGGATGAGATCCCGCGGCTCCTCCGCCGAGCCAGCCGGAAGAGCAGGAATGTCAACGGCGCGCCGGCCGCGAGCAACACGATCATGCCGAAGGACCCACTCGCACGCACCGATCGATCCCGCCGGAGAATCGTGTTTCCCTGTCGCGTGATGGATTGGGCAGCCTCGGTTGGCGTGAAGGGCGGGTTCGGCTTCTGCAGCAGTTTGTCGAAATGATCGTTGATGCACTGGTAGACGTCCGCGTAGTCCTGCTTCGTTGCGAACGGCGGGCACGCATGCCCGTAATCCATGTCGTAGGTGAGGGCCCACGTGCTGTGGGGCTTGTGGCTGGGGTCGAGCATGGCGGAGCTTTTGAGGACGCTCCGGCGACAGGGCAGGAACACCGCGTGTTTGCCGATGATGGCCAGCCCCTCATCGCTGGTCAAAAACCGGAGCAGTGCGAACGCCGCCTCGGGGTCCTGGCATTGCTTCGAGATCCCCCACGCGTTCGTGTAGACGATCGAGGCCCGTTGCCCGCGTGGGCCGCGCGGCAGCGGTGCCACGTCCCAATCGAGATTCGGGGCCTGGTCCCGGAGTGTCGGGACCGTGAAGATCCCGCCCAGGTACATGCCGATCCGGCCGTTCCGGAAGTTGACTTGCTGCGCCTGCGCCGCGGCGGGCGGAACGACCCGGTCGCGGTGCTTGAGACCGTGGAGGAACTCCAGGGCTTCGATCGTGAGCGGATCGTCGGCGACAACGCGTGTGCCGTCCTCGCTAATCAGCCGTCCGCCGTTCTGGCGGATGAAATTTTCCACCCCGTGCTGCCAGGCGGCGAACTGAAACCCGTAGCTGTGGACGTTGTGCGGGTCGAAGCCGGGCTGATCCGGGCGACGCCCATCGGTGTCACGCGTGAGGGCCTTGGCGCGCTCGCGCAATCCCTCCCAGTCCCAGTTCTCGTCTGGATATGGGACGTTGTAGCGGTCGAAGAGGTCCTTGCTGTAGTAGATGATGAACGGAGTGTAATTGACGGGCAGGGCATAGATGTGCCGCTGACCGTTTTCACCGATGACAAACGGCGTGACCGTTTGCGGATAGAAGTCCGGCGGGTCACCGGCCGGCGTGCCGAAGAGCCGCGCGCTGAGTTCGGGGTCCTGCTCGACAAACGGCGTCAGGTCGAGCAACGCGTCGGCCTCGAGGTAATAGCTGACCTTGTCGACACCTACAGCGATCACATCCGGGGAGACGCCGGCGGCGATCATGGTGTCCGCCTTGCGCTGGAGGTTGCTCTGAATGACCTTGACGTAGATGTCGGGGTGCGTTTTCTGGAAGGCGCGACGCAGGTCCTTGGTCTCTTCTCGATCGCGTTTGAACCCGCCCTTGCAGATCGTAACGACCGTTTTGTCATCCGGGACAGGGCTGGCCTGCCCGGTGAACAGGCGACAAAGCCCAGCGACCAGCAACAGGCCGACGACGAGCACCAGCAGGCCGAGGTCGCTGTTCTGAACTGTCGCGATGGTGTTGCGTAGGATCTTCATGCTGGTAAGGTTCGCTTCGCTGCCTTTGAATGTCGCTTGCCCGTTTGTGTCTGGCAAGCGGACCGCGGATTATACTCCCGGCGGCAAAACCTGCATGGATGAATACGGGCCGCGGCACGGCCCCCTTGCGAGGATGTTGATCATGAGAATTCCGCTAGCACTTGGCATTGTGGCGGTTCTGGCGATTTCGGAGCAGCTTGCGGGCGGACCGCCACAGGCGCCCTGGAAGTCGCTCCCGGAGGCGTCCCCCGTTGGCCAGCAAGCCTCCACCGGATCGTACATCGTCAGGGATCGGGCGAAGACGCCGTGGGAACGGCCTCGCTTCGAGTATCACGAGGAGGCCGCGATGGGGAGGAAGCTGGCCAAGGTCGCGGTGGTCATCTACAACCCCGTGCTGGAGTCGGAGGGCGGGAAGAGCCTGATCGAGCATCTGGGCGCGAACGATCCGGTCGAGTTTTCCCACATCCTCGCCAACGTGATTCGCGAAGCGAGTTGGGGCTACATCAACTACGAGATCGTGGACATCGTCGAGATCGACGGCTATCCGCGCAAGGTCGACGGATTCCTGTATACGGACGAGACGTTCATGGAGGTTCGCAAGACGCAGAAGTGGCAGCCGTCGACGTCGTCCTACCGGGCGATTCTCGAAGAGGCGAAGCTGATCGAAAGGTGTCGTGACGAGCAGATCACGGAAGTATGGTTGTGGGGAGCAGGGGGGATGCACTTCGACGAGTTCGCCGGCTACATCCCCAATCGTTACGCCCGATTCGCGCCAACGGAGAACCCATGGTTCTACCGGCCGTACGACATTCCCCCGGAGATCGGGCATACGATGTGGGTCATGGGATTCAACTACGAGGTGGGCGCTGACAACATGATTCACAGCTACACGCACCGCGTGGAGAGCATGGCGGCGCTCGCGATGGGGGATGGGATCTGGGAGACGTACGGCCAACGCGATCCGTGGAACGTGTTCACGTGGCTCGAGTGCGACCACAAGGGCACCCCGTCGCAGGTGGGCAACTGCCACGTGCCGCCCAACGGCGAGCAGGGGTACGACTACAACAACGCGCGGCGTGCGTTGTCGTGGGCCGACGGCTGGTATCGCTATCCCGACCTGCGCGGCAAGGCGCGGTTGATTTCCAGTGCGGAATGGGGCAACAACCAGTTCGGGTACCAGAAGTGGATCCTGGAGCACGTGCCGAAGTACCCCGGCTCTACCGCTTACGGTTACAACAACTGGTGGGTCTACATCGCCAACACAGACGAAGACTTGCCGGCCTGGAAGCCGCCTCATCCATCGCGGTTCGTGCTGCCGAAGGGCATGCCGCTGGCGAGCGAGCCCCCGGCGAAGTAGGGCTTGTGCGCTGGCTGTCGCGAGCGAGGTTCCCCATGATTACTGGACGTCCGCGGACGCCGGTCGGTGTCCGCGGGGCTGCGGGATGGCCCGTGGGTGTGCGCGTGGAAATAGCGAATGCGCGCCTAAGATGCTAGTGTGAGCTGCGAACTTGGCGTAGCCGTTTCACGCCGGGGAAGCCTCCCGGACTTTGTGCTCAGCGAACGCGATATGTGACGGGGTCAGTGTGTGGGCTGCCGATGCGGCCATGTACCCGAGCAGAATGAGGACCGGATGGAACGACAGTTCTACCTTGAGTTGGCCGCGCGTGGCCTGCGGATGCCCATTGGCGCGCACCTGGTGTTACACGACCAATCGGACCCTGAAGCCGTTTTGATGGACGGGCAGCGACTGGGGCAGGTGATTGAGGAGACGGCGCGACGATACCACACTCCTCTTGCCATCTCCCTGATGGACCTGACCATTGAGAAGGAGGCGCTGCTGGAGATGCTGGACGTGCCGCCGAAGGAAATCCCGACGTTCCACTTCGAAGAGTGCCCTCCTGACGATGCCATCGATCAGGTTGCCCGGCGGATGGCGACGTATCACGGTGCGCGCGTCGATGCCTCGGTTGCGGCGATACGTCACGTAGCGAACCAGAGCGACCTGATGCCGATCGGCATGGTGATCGGGCCCTTTTCGCTGATGGTCAAGCTGGTGTCCGATCCGATCGCGGCGGTGTACCAGGCCGGGCGCGGTCGGACGGCGGCTGACGTGCCGAAACTGGCGATCATCGAACGGGCTCTCGACCTGGGGACGCGCGTGATCGAGTGGTCGATCCGGGCCCAGGTCGAGGCCGGCGCCCGGGGCATGGTCGTTTGCGAACCCGCGGCGAGCACGGCGTATATTTCGCCGCACCAGATGAAGGCCGAGAACAACGTCTTTGACCGGTACGTGATGTCGTACAACCACCGCCTCAAGCGGGTTCTGGATGAGCTCGGTGCCGACCTGGTTTTTCACTGTTGCGGCGAGATCACGACCGACATCCTTCGTCGCTTCGTCGAGCTTGATCCGCCTATCCTTAGCCTGGGGAGCTCGCGCAACTTGTGGGAAGACGCCGAGATCGTGCCGAAGACGACCGTGCTTTACGGCAACCTGCCCTCCAAGAAGTTCTTCTCGGATACGGGGATCACGACCGAGGAGGTCCAGCGGCAGTCGCGTGATCTCATCCAACGGATGCGCGCCGCGAAGCACCCGTTCATCCTCGGCACTGAGTGTGATGTGCTCAGCGTTCCGGGGTGCCAGGATGTGATCAAGAGCAAGGTGCAGGCCTTCATCGACGCGCCGGTGGAGTAAGGCTGTTCGGCGACCGGTGGGTGTTTGGCGGTGTCCAGGCCGATGTCCAGCATGGATCCAATAGTCAACCCGGAGCGAGCCGTGGCATTCCAGATCATCCGCTTTGACCCCTACCACCTCAGGCTGAAGGTGGAGTGGGTCCACCGCGCCGTGGGGCTGCGACCGGATCGCCCACAACATCGCCGCTGGATGGAGCAGGTGCACGAGCTCGCGCCGCTCGCGCCGCGGATCCTCCGGCCGCGCACGGTGTACCGCATCGACGAGGTGCGTCAACTGGAGCCGCAGCACATCGAACTCGCGTCGAATGCGGTCTTTGACGGCGGGGCCGGCCGGTTCTTGCGGCATTCACAGTTCGTGGCGACCTTCGTCGTGACAATCGGATCGGCGCTCGAGCGGCTGAGTCGGCGCTGGCTGCGGGCGGGCCAGGTTATGCGGGGGACGATCGTCGATGCCCTGGCCTCGGCGTACGTGGAGGCCACGGCCGAGTGCTGCCAGGAGCACATCCGGGCGTGGGCGCTGCCGCAGGGCCTGGACGTGACGCCTCGGTACAGTCCCGGCTACTGCGGGATGCCCGTGTCGCAACAGGTGCCGCTGTTCCAGAGTGTGCCCGCCAACCGGGTGAGTGTGCACCTCACCGAAAGCTGTCTGATGGTGCCGATCAAGTCGGTCTCCGGCCTGATCGGCATAGGGCCAGCCGACCGGCTGACGCCGACCGATTATCCGTGCCGCCACTGTGATCACCCCCATTGCACACACCGCCGCGTGCCGTTTGAGCCGACACGCGGCGGTTGTTGTGACTGAGCTGCGCACGACGGCGAAAGTACGCCGCCGCGTCTACATCGCCCACCGGACGGTGAGGCCGGCGTCTACTCCGGCAGCAGCGTCTCGATGAGTTCGCTTTCGATGGAGCATGCACCGATCGTCGTCACGCCAAAGCGCTCCGTCCGCGGCCGGAACCAGTACACGTCCTGCGGGAAATCTGCGAGATTCACAACGAAGTCGGTCTTGTCGGGCTTCACGGTTGCGACGGGGAACCATGGCCGATCTTTCATACCATCGTTGCTGACCCGGCGATACACGCGGTAGCCGATGACCGCGTCGAGGTAGTTGCGCTCTCGGATGTTCTTCGGCGGCGCCCATGTCACCTTCACATGGTTTTCGTCGGTCTTGGCCGCTTGCGGGTTACAGGGTGGCGGAGGGGAATCGATCGAACCGAACGGCGTGTCCAGCGGGATGACGTAGCGGTCCTTGAAGCCGCGGAACCAAGCGGCGACGAAATCGTGCCCCTCGAGCCAGTAATAACATACGCGGTCGTTCTTGGTGACCTTCGCGAGCATGAGATTGCGCGGACCCACCACGTTCATGTTGCCGAACGGGTTGTCCGTTCGGTGGAAGCCGTTGAGGGTGCGCACCTCTTTGGCGGGCCGGTTCGGCAGACGCAGCACGCCGTGCTTGTTCGTCCGGCCGGTGGCGACGGGGTCCTTGGAGATCGGCGGCGAGTAGAAATCCCCATCTTCCACCACGGGGAAGTAGGACACGCCGTGATCCTCGCCGGGCTTTCCGTCGGTGTCGACGACGGCCCCGCGCTGGAAGATCTCGACGGTCGCATCTGGGAGACCTTGGCCGTTGATGTCGCGGATGTGCAGGAAACACTCGCGTGGATTGGTGAAGTACATGTCGCCGTAGAAGCCACGCGGCTTGTCGATGGTCATGTTCAGGTAGGCGGCGTCCACCTCGCCATACGCCTGCGGTCCGTGCCAATGCATCATCTGCACGGGGTGGCGCATGAAGTGTGAGACCTTCTCGCCGTTGTCCGGCCAGACGTGGTCCGCGTGGCCCTCGTAATCCAGGGCGTACCAGTCGACCAAGCCGAGTTGGTGCCCGAGTTCATGCGGCAGAGACCACTCGGTCTGGTTCCGCCAGCGCCTGTCGGTCTGGATCCATTTGCCGGTCTTCAATTCCTCTTCGCGGTCGCGCCAGGCCCAGGCTCCTTGGTCCCGCATGAGGCCATCTTCGGCGTAGCGGCCGCGGTCGGCGGCGCCGGCGACATCGTCGGTGTAGACAATCCGATCCAGCCGGACACGCGCCTTGATTCCCTCCGGAGCCGCCGGGTAGATCGTGTCGGCGAAGAGCTGGTTCATGATGTCCACGTGCCAGCGGTAGAAATCCTCCCACGAGAACGTGCCGTAGGCGCTGCGGAACTCGTGCCAGGCAGCCACGCGTCCAGGGTGGACGATGAAGACGAAACTCCAGCCCCACAGCGGATCCCGAAGTTCGTTGTTAATGGTGGCGATTTCCGTGTCGTCCGATTCGACGCGAAACACGGCGTGATGGAAGCCCTCCTGCCATTTCCATTTCAACACGAACGTGGCTTCCTCCATTTCACCGAGCGGCGTGTCGTGCGTCCCGGTCTTCAAGACGTCGTCATCGATCTGCCACGTGTAGCGAAAAGGGCTGGCGCTGGCGAAGCCGAGGTTCTTCACGTGAGCCGTGAGGGTGAGTTCCTCACCCTTCGTGTAACTGAACTTGGCGTCGGCAGTGACAGCCTCGGGCTTCAAAAACGATTGCTCGCCAAGATCCTTGAGAATCGGAGCGCCGCCTGCCTTGGCTCGACCGTACTTATCGTACTGCACACGACCGTGGAGGCTGGCGCGCTTGGGATTGATCTCGATGAACGTGACGGACAGGTCGGGCTGGTTGGGCTTGGCGTCCCACGCGTCGTCACGCTCGATTTTGAATTCCTTGATGGCACTGCGCGGGAAGATCTTCGGCGGCCCGCCTACGTCCTCGAGCTTGTACCAGATGCAGATCTGCGTACCCTCATCGCGCACATAGCAGTGCTCGAGCTTCTGACCATCGGCGAATTCCACGGTATCGGCCAGCGCCCCGGACGTCGTGAACAAAACGGCGACGAGGGTCGCGGCCACAGATAGGCTTCCACATCTGAGCATGTTGCAGTCTCCATTGACGTAATGACTGCGGGGCGGACGCACGCGGCAAATCGGCCGCGCGGTTCGACGCCGCGGGACAGAGGACCTGGAGAGTACGCCACACCCCCGGTCGGATGCAACGCGGCAGGTTCCGCACTGCGTTCATTCCGGGGGTGAAAACAGAGTGCCTATCGGGATTCGGGCTCGCGCACGCTCGCCAGGCCGGCGTCGACGCCCTGCCCACCTGTCGTCTGATGACAGTGAATGGCGATCAGGTTCCGACCCGGCTTGAGGAGTGTGCCGCCGGAGACCGGAAACAGCTTGTAACACGTCGTGTAGCCCTTCGGGGCGGCCACCTGCACGCCGTTGAGAAACACCTGGCAGTCTTCGTCGTGATAGAGCTTGAGGTGCACGTTTGCCGGCACGTCCTTGAGCTCGAAGCTGCGCCGGAGCCAGATATCGCTCGTGAGCCATTTCGTCCCGATGACGATGCCGGGGGTACCGTCGCGCCCAAATCCCCCGGGGCCGCTGGACCAAACCGAATCGTCCCACGAGGGCTCGAACCACCCGTTGGGGGGGGCATCGGTGGTGTAACGCCACGTGGTGGGCCGCTCTTGCGCGGATGGGGCGATGATCTCGATGATTGGCGGTGGTTGATACAGTTGACGATTGGCGTCGGCTGCGCGCCGCTGGTCGATTTTGACTTGGGCGCGGTCATACGTCAGCAGGCCGTTGACCTCGATTTCCACGTCGGTCGTCTGTGTGTACACGGCGGCCGACAGGCCGGGCTCCGTGATAAGGTGGCGCAGGGAGCGGACCAGGCCGACGTAGGCTTCGGTCAACTCTGCGGAGGAGGCGAAGCTGCGATAGCCCCAGTTCTTCTCGTCTTGCCACGTGTGGCCGGCGATCGGCAAGCCCAGGCCGCCGAATTCGCCGAGCACGGCGGCGCGCGTCGGTTCGGGGTTGGGCGAGGCGGGGCCGGGGTAGGCGTGGATGTCGAAGACATCGCCGACGCCACGATCGTTCCACCCGCTGGCGCAGTTCACGAGGCGGGTCGGATCGGTCTGTTTGACCCACTGTGTGATGCGCCTCGTGTCGTACTGTCCCCAACCCTCGTTGAAGGGGATCCACATCACGATCGAAGGGTGGTCGTGAAGGTGGTCGATCATTTGCTTCATCTCGAACTCGAATTGTGCGGCCGACTCCTTTGTGCGTTCGATGTCGGGGTGGCCCGGGGCGGCTGAGCGATTGCCGCTGGGCATGTCCTGCCAGACGAGCAGCCCGATCTTGTCGCACCAGGCGTACCAGCGTTGCGGCTCGATCTTCACGTGCTTGCGAATCATGTTGAAGCCGAGCTGGCGGGTGATTTCGATGTCATATCGCAAGGCGTCGTCCGACGGCGCTGCGTACAGACCGTCAGGCCAGAAGCCTTGGTCCAGCGTGCCGTACATGAACAGCGGCTCGTTGTTGAGCAGGATGCGTGTTGTGCCCTGTTTGTCTTTGCCAATCGAGACCTTGCGCATGCCGAAGTAGCTCGCGACCTCGTCGACCGGTTTGCCGTCGCGCAGAAGCGTCACTGTCAGGTCATAAAGGAACGGAGACGCGGGCGACCAGAGCTTCGGTTCGCTGATCCGCAGATCCAGCGACGTGCGCGGCGAACCGGACGCCGTGGCCACGACCTTCCCATCCGCGCGCGCCGTGGCCTTGACCGTGTACCGGTCCACCACGCCGCCCCACTTGACGCTCAGACGCGCGAGGCCGGCGTCCACGTCCGGGACGATCTTGAGATCTTCGATGTACCCGTCGGGTACGGGTTCCAGCCAAACCGTTTGCCAGATCCCGGTCGTGGGCGTGTACCAGATTCCCTCCGGCTTGTGGACCTGTTTGCCGCGCGGCTGTTCTCCCGCGTCGGTCGGGTCCCAGACTGCGACGACGATCTCCTGTGGGCCGGGCTCCTTCATCGCGGCCGTGATTTCGAACGTAAACGGGTCGTAGCCGCCTCGGTGCGTGCCAACGGACTGCCCGTTGATCCAGACGGACGCTTCCCAATCGACAGCGCCGAACTGGAGCAACAGCCGCTGCCCGGACCACGCTGCCGGAATGTCGATCCTCCGGCGGTACCACAAGCGCTGGTTTTCCGGGACGCGTTGCATGACGCCGGACAGGGCGGACTCGACCGGGAACGGCACGAGGATGTGGCCGTCGTAATCAGCCGGCCACTTTGCGTCTCTGGGGAGGATGGCGTACTCCCACAGGCCGTTGAGATTGGACCAGTCGCGGCGGACGAGCTGCGGTCGGGGATACTGCTCAGGTGATTCGGCGCTTACGGTCTCCGGTGAGACGTCAGCGGTCCACCGTGTCATGAGCGGGCCTTTCCTGGGCTGCCCCGACGTTTGTGCCATGGTGATTTGTCCGATCAACGCAACCGATGCGACAAGTACCAGGTTTTTCATGAGAGCGCTCGCGTTGCTTGCCCGTGCCAGCCGCTCGCTGCTGCAGCCCGTGTCGATGGAGGACGAACGTTCGCAGTGGTAGTCGACATAGGCGGCCTTGCCCCGCCGTCGGCGAGACTCACCTACTTCACTCTCCACTCCAGAATGCCGGCGGAGAAGCCGTCCTGCAATTGGACCTCCAGCCGCAGGCCCGTTGTTTCGACAGGTTCAAACGCCACGACGTTGAACGCGTTGATTTCCGTGCCGTACTTCGGCGTGCCGCTCACGGGGCGCCAGTCGTCACCAACACGGTACAGCAGCCGCCAGGATTGCGGCGGACGGCACTTGCCGTGGCCCGTGTCGTCGTACCAGTACACCTGGGCCTGTGACAGCTTGATCGGCTTCTCGAAGTCGTATTGTACCCATTCGGTTGTGCCCTGGTGATCCCACCACGTGAAGCGAGGGATCGTCGTGTCGCTTGAACTGCTCGGCTCAAGGCCATCGCTCAGGGCTGCGAGCGGGTCGGGCGCGTTCGAGTGCGAGGCTGACGCGGGGAGCGGGTCTTTGGGGGCGATCCAGGTGTGCGCGTCGGGAGTGCTGGAAACCGTCGGGAACGCGGCGATCCGCAATCGGGCACAACCCATCGGGATGAGCGTCACGGATTCCTCGGGGGTCGTGACGCGGGCGGGGCTGTCCTGCACTTCGTGGATGAGCCCGGTGTGATCGAGCTTCCATTGCGGGATCTTCCGGGCCTTGGCGAGCAGTTGTATGGGGGCAGCCTCGACGGTGAAGGGCTGCTCGGCGATCGGTCTGGGGCTTGATTTCAGCTCGAACGAGGAAGCCGGGTCGGCCTCGTCCAGAACGAGCCCGTAGTTCCACGCCGTCGTGGGGAAGATGTCGAAAGCCGGCCATTCGTCGGTGCCGCCGTGTCGGACGTACTTCTCGCCGATTTTGAGCGAGTAGGTCAGTGGCCCGCGATGCACGGAGACGGTGTCGTGGTTCCTCTTCCACCGTTTGACTTGGACGGTCATCGGCAGTTGGAGCTGGACGCGGTCTCCGTCGGCCCATGTCTGGTCGATCCGGACGTAGCCGCTTACCTGCTCGGGGAGTGATAGCGGGTGACCGTTGACCTTCAGCGTCGGGGCGGCGCACCAATCCGGGACGCGCAGGTATAGCGGGAACTGAACATTCTTCGCTGCCCGAATCGTCAGGTTGATCGTATCCTCGAATGGATAGGCGGTTTCCTCCTGAATGGTCACGTCGATGCCGGGGCCGACCTTGGCCTGCACCTGGCAGGGAGCATACAGCACGGCCGCCAGACCGTGGCCCGCGGTGGCCATCCACAGGTGTTCCGCGAAGTAGGGCCAGCCGTGCGCGACGTTGTGCTGGCAGCAACGATGACTATGCGGGTTCATCTCGAACATCGGTCCGCCGTTCTGCACGCCCGGGCACTTTTCCACGTGGTCAGACTGCGGCAGATTCGGGGCGGTGAGGTAGCGCAAAGCCTTCAGGTTGGCGGCCAACGAGGCCGGGAGAGAGTTGAAGGCGATCTCTTCGCATCGATCGGCCCAGCCCGGATCGCCCGTGATGGCCAGCAGCATCTCGAACGAGAGCATGAACTCGACCATGGTGCAGGTTTCGGCGGCCTGACGGGGTCCGACGTAGCCCTCGCGACAGTTCTCGTCGGCGCCGAACATGCCGCCGGGGACCTGCCCGTAGATCCCCATGACGGTTTGATAGTTGCGCTCGACCGCGTCGAGGTGGCTCTGTTCTTTCGAGAGCGGGTAGTAGTTCCCCGGTCCTCGGAAGGCTTGGGCGATGTTGACGCCGTGCCAATTCGCGACGCCCTCGGTCCAGTTAGCTGTGTCCCGGTGGGTTTTGTGTGCGAGCTCGAGCAGCGACTCGTCGCCGGTACGATTGTAGAGCCACAGCACGCTGGCGAGGTTGTCGGCGGCGCGCTGCTGCTGCCAGTACGGAAGCAGAAAGTCCTCGTCCGGGATGGTGAGCTCCCAGTGGAAGTACTTCGTCATCAGGCTCAGGACGCGATCGTCACCGGTGTACTCATAGTAGCTTTGCAGCACGTTGAGCATGATCATGTTTGGCCACAGATCGGGCTTGCCGTGGAGGCGCGCCAGATTCTCCCGCGGGCCGAAATACCCGTCGTCTCGCTGGCTCGCAATCGCGGCCTCGATCCACGCGCGTGCCTCCGAGATGATGCGTCCATCCCCGAGCACGTAGCCCGTGTCACCGAAACCCTTGAGCCAATATGGAACCTCTTCCCACGGACTGTGCCCCTCCCCGTCCTTGCTCAGCCAGGCGTTTCCTTCCTTCTTTAGGAACGGGCTGATCTCGGTGAGGTGACCAACGAACCCTTCGGCCTGCCGCTCCAGTTGCGTACGGAGCCAGCCAGCGGGGGCGATAGCACCGATTGGGAGCTTCACAAGCGGACTGGGCAACAGCGGCGCGCGTTGACCGACGTAGTAAGCGTTGGTGGGGGTTGTGTCAGGACTCTCCATGATCCGAACCGGCTCCTTCATTCCACTGGCCCCCGACACCAATCCGCCGACCAGCACGAGGCTAAGCAGACAGGTCCGTCCCATCGTGATTCTCCTGTACCTACCGTACGATGGCGTTGGCCGGAGCGCCATACCTACTGGCCACGTCGCCCGATGTGCGTCACATTCCGGCGCTGCCCCGCGGCACTGTAACATTGGTGTTGTTGGGATGCAAACGTCGCTCTTTGTATTTGACCAAGGGCGATAGATAGAAGGTTTTATACGATTTACCCTGTGTTCATTGCGTGGAAACGGCGCATGGGTGCGACGGGAGGGTATTTGGCATGAGCACCTGTTTCGGAGTTTATTCTTCCTCGGAGAAGGGGTAGACGAGCGGGCGACACTGTGGCGACCCGCTACTTTCGTCCACACCCTCTCTATCGAGGAAGGGAGTTATGAAATGCTCTATACAGCGTGCGTGCTTACCCGGCGTACCAGAATTCCGGGGCGATAAGTGTGGTGTCTAACTTTCTGGGGTGGGAGGGGCGGTCGATTCATTGACTTCCAGCGTCACGGGCAGCTTGACGGAGGGGACCGGCTTACCGGTGTCGATGTGCTGCACAAGCATCTTCACCGCCGCTCGGCCAAGTTCGTGAACGGGCCCGAGCACGGTGGTCAGCGTCGGATAGATATAACGATGCCAGATTACCCCTTCGCTTCCGACGACGCTCACGTCTTCGGGAACGCGCAGGCCGCGCTTCAGAAGCGCGCTGACCGTCCAGGCCGCGAACGCGTCAGAGCCGCCGACAATCGCGGTCGGACGCGGGTCCATGTCGAGGTACAGGTCAACGTGCTCCGCGATGTTGATCCAGCGCGAGTACGTCGGCATCGGTTCGAGCCCATGCGCCTCCATGGCCGCCAGGAAAGCGTTCTCACGCGTGATGAGTGAGTGGTAGCCGGGGGGGTCATCACCGGGCATGTAGGCAATCCGACGATGGCCCAGACTGATCAGGTGATCGACAAGCAGGCGCATGCCCTGGTGCTCGTCCGAGATGACGCAGTTGTGAGGTTCGTCGACGCCTGCGTTCAGCCACACGTGCGGAATCTCGAACCGTACCAGAGCCTCTCGCATGTGCTCCTCGGTGAGAGCCGGGACAACGACGCCGTCGATCAATGCCTCCGAGAAAATACGCGCGTTCTCAAGGTCGTGGATAGTCGGCACCATCTTGACGATGACGTTGTATCCTAGTTCTTCGGCTTGGGCCACAATCCCGCGTGTCACGTAGCTGTAGTAGCTTGTGAAGCAGTTCTCGGTGGCCACGAGACCGATCGTACGGAAGCTCCTGGCCGCCATGGCGCGGGCGGCGGCGTTGGGCCGGTAGCCGAGCTCCTGTGCAACGCGGCGGACGCGCGCCCGTGTTTCGCGACTGACACCGATCGTTGACTTGGCGTCGCGCAGAGCCGCGGACGCGGCGCCGATGGACAGGTTCGCGGCCTTGGCCACGTCACGAATGGTGACGTGCTTCGACGCGGACGGGTTTTTCGGCGGTTGCTTAGCCATTACACACAATTGTGGCGGTTCGCGGCCTTCGATGCAACTAGGCAGGCGCGGTCATGGAGGCGGGACTACGGGTCGGCCCCAACGTGCCTCGGGCCCCCTGTGGGGGATCACAGCCACGCCTGGCGCGTGCCGTTTGTTTGAAAGGCCCTGGGCCACTCTACCTGCTCTCGTGCAGCGCGAGCGCCGTTCATGAAGCGCTTTACACGCCGCCCTGGACAGGGCACCACGCGCGCGGCCTCGACAGAAAAAGCGAGTGCCTCTCACTTTCCTTGTTGTACGCGCACGTGCAGATGCTATAAGTGGACTAAGATACTAACGGGAGTGGAAAAGGTCGGACGTCCGAACTGCGTCAGGTCCGCAGCATCTCGTCGGTTCGCGCTGCGACCATGTCCAACATTAACCGCTCCGAGTAATAACACGCCGATCGCTGTAGAGCTCGGTCATACCGTTGGCAGAATGGAGGTCATTCTGGCAGTGCCGTTGAGCAAGGTGGATTCCTTGGGGAGGGTCTTCAACTTTGAAGAAAGCAGGGAATGGCGTTTTCAGGGGCATCAGCCATGTATCGTTGACTGTCACGCGGATTGGTGTCAGCCCTGCAAACTGCTTGGCCCGGTTTTGACGAGTTGGTGAAAGAGTGTATGGGAAAACTGGACATCTACGCAGTAAATATTGGGGCTGAGCAGGAATTCGCTGCGGTCGTTGGCGTTCGCAGCATTCCCACCATGCTTTTCGCGCCGATGCGCGGCAACCCCCGGATGATGGCTGGGGCAGTGCTCAAAGGAACAATCAGGCGGGCGATGCAAGAAGTCTTGCGTGTGGAGCCATTGGGAGCGGGGGGCATAGCGTGACCAGCGCGCCTCCCCCTACGAGTCTCATGACTGCGAGGTTGATCCGATTAGGATGAAAGAACGAACGCCGACAGTTCCGGGGCGCATGACAGTTGTCCGGACGGAGATCGTGCTCAAGCCCGGCGAGCAGCAACCATTGCGCCGGGTGGACTTTGTTGGCGGTGTGTGGCACGGCGCATTCCTGGCCGTCGGAATGACTCTCGTGGACCCCAACGCCGTGATTCCCGCGTTTGTCATTGATCTGACGGGGTCCCCAATCTGGGTCGGGGGCCTGGCCGCTCTCCTGGCCGTTTCCGCGGCTGCGCCACAGCTCCTTGTCGCGCGCTTCGTTGAACCGCTTAAGCGGAAGCGGTCAGTACTCCTGACGGCGATTTACCTGCGTACTGCAAGTTGGGCAATCCTCGGCTTTCTGATCGCCGCCGTCGGACCGGACCGACCGAAACTCGTGTTGTCAGGGCTCGTGGTGCTGCTGGGGCTATTCTCCGTCGGCGGTGCACTGGGTGGTGTGCCGTACACGGACATAATTGGAAAAGTAATCCCGGCGCGAAGGCGAGGCGCGTTCTTCGCCAGCACACAGGGGGCAGGGAAGGTGCTCTCCGTCGGAGCCGCGGTTCTCGTCGGAGTCGTGCTTACACATGCCTACCCCACGAACTACGCGACGCTCTTTCTGCTCTCCGCTTTGTCTCTGTCCATTGCCTCGCTCGGCATCTGGGCCATCCGCGAGCCCGTCGCCAAGGAGCCAACGTGTCGCAGACTGCCGTGGGGGTTATACCTTCGATCCCTCGGCGAACCACTGCGGGCGCTCCGCGGGCTAGCGCTCGTCGCCTGGGTCACGGGCTTTGGCCTGATGGCCGTCCCGTTCTACATCGTTGCAGCCAAGCAGGCCTTCGGAGCGCCTCCCGCGGCGACGGCATGGTTCATTGGAGCTCTGGTCGCGGGCGCACTGATCGGAAGTCTCGTTTGGGCACAGCTTGTGGATCGATTCGGCAGTCGCCGGATGCTGCTCGTCTGCGTGATCGTGTCGGCGCTGACGCCACTCGTCGCCCTGTCCGCCTGGGTCGTGGGCTGGCCCATCCTTGTTCTGGTTGCCGGCCTCGTGGGGGCGACGACCGCCGGAAGAGGCGTCGGTTTCTCCAGCGCCTTGCTTGAGATCGCCCCGGCTGAACGGCGGCCAACTTATGCGGCGACATATGCTCTGCTCGGCCTGCCCATCGCCGCCATGCCGTTGATCGGCGGCATCATCGTCAAGTGGCTATCGTTTGAGGCCCTTTGGGGGCTGACGGCGCTGCTCCTGGCGTGTGCCGTTGAAGTGGTCCGGCAGTGGAATGCGGCCGGAGCACGGTACAGCCCTGCTGAGCGAGGCACATGAAACATGGCCGCAGTGCCGTGGCTCTTCTCGACTTACTACTCCGGCTACGGCATGTTGGATATTCAATAGGCGGATCAGAGCGAGGGATCCCGTTCGTTCGGCGTGTAGAAAAGTGCACCCTTTCATGGCCGGAGTAGCAAGCAATGTCGTGGGGATACATGCTGATGCACCCACGTGTGTGCCGGCGAGGCTGCAGTTGTGAACAATGATCCCACGAGTCGCGGCAGGAAACCATGAAACTTGCATGCGCGGCACAGCGCGCGCCCGAGAAGTCTGTCCATGCACATGGAGATAGCACCGGGCATGCGTGACGTCGCGTCGACTGCGCAATCAGGACAGGTCCAGCACGTGAATACACGCGGGCGGCGTCGCGCTCGCGACCTCTGGGCGCAGACCAACGTGTGTGTCTGCGACGGGCAAACCGAGCAGGTCGCAGACAGGCACGACATGGCGGTTCTTCGGCTGATGCCCGCGACAGGCCCGGACCACCCGTAGCCGTCGCCGCGGTTCACATCACCGGTTGCCGGCTCAACATGAGAATTCGTTTATCAAGTAACGCGTCGCAACCTCGATGATGAAAGAGGGTGGCTGGAGGCGGATGCGCGCGCCGCGCTGTTGGGGTATGGTACCGAATCAGTGGCGCGTCGCGGAGCGATGTGCGATGGAGGGGCGCACGGACGTTGTCGAGTACAACGCACCTATCTGGAGGTAGAACGCCTATGAGAGTGCTCGGGACCTTCATGCGAGCGGTGCTCAACATCAACACCATCTGGGGCTTGATGATTCTGATCTCGTTCTTTCTCTGTGCCGCACAGCATTACCTGCCGACGACGAGCGTGATCCCGGTCGACCGCCTCACGGACGGTGATAACACGCTCACGGTTCGACTGGCGGCGTCGGGAGGTGGAGAGGATGGCGCGCCGGGCAGCTTCGACTACACGCTGCCGATGCGGGCGGGTGAGTTGGCGATCGAGCCCACGGACCAGGAGCGCGGCCGCGAACGGCCGTGGCTGATTTCCACGGAGCGGGTCGGCGAGGGCGTGCTGCTGAAGTGGGATTGTTCGTCACACGGGGCGTATGACCTCGCCGTCAACGGTGAGATCATCGCCGGGGGGAACCTCGTGACGTTCCAGTCTTTGACGGACGCGGCGTTCGACTATGCGAAAATCGGCTTCGACATTGCCCTGGGCTTGGTGGCGGCGATGGTGCTGTTTCTCGGCCTGATGAAAGTCGGTGAGCACGCTGGCATCGTTCAAATCGTCGCGCGAGTGTTCTATCCGATCATTCGTTTTCTGTTTCCTGATGTCCCGAAGGATCACCCGGCCAACGGTGCGATCCTGATGAACGTCACGACGACGGTGTTGGGTCTGGGCAATGCCGCGACGCCCTTTGGCCTCAAGGCCATGAAGGAATTGCAGAGCCTCAATCCGCACCCGGAGATCGCGAGCGACTCGGAGGTGATGCTCCTGGGCTACAACACGGCGGGATTCGCCATTTTGCCGACGACTCTCCTGGCGCTCCGCAAGTCCGCCGGATGCAGTGATCCGTTCGAGATCATCGGGACGTGCATGGTGGCCGGCGCAGTCTCGACGATCACGGCGATCACCATGGTCAAGCTTTTGGGGAGGCTGCCGCTGTTTACCATTCGGGCCGCTGTGGCCGAGCATGCCCGTGAGGCTGCGCCGGCTCCGGGAGCAGAAACGGGCCGCGGAGCAGGGGAGGGCGAGTAATGCAGGATGCATCGATCTTCAAACTGGTCATCGATCAGGTCTCGCTGTTGACGATTCCGTTGATCTTCTTTCTGATCGTCGGATATGCGATGGCCAAACGGGTCAAGGTGTACGAGTCTTTCATTGAGGGTGGCAAAGAGGGGTTCGACATCTTCATCAAGATCCTGCCCTACATCGTGGCCATTCTCGTTGCGATCGGCATGTTCAAGGTTTCTGGAGCGCTCGGATTCCTGTCCGAGATGCTGGCGCCGCTCACGCTGAAGGTGGGCATGCCGCCGGAGACCCTGCGCGTGGCCCTGATGAAGCCGCTGTCCGGTTCCGGTTCCTTGGGGATGGTGGCGGACGTCGTGCGGGCCGAACCAGATTCCTTCAATGCGAAGGTGGCATCGACGATGTTCGGCAGCACGGACACGACGTTCTACATCATCGCCTTGTACTTCGGGTCGGTGGGGATCAAGAAGATCCGGCACGCCATGGTGGCCGGGCTGATTGCTGATCTGGCCGGCGTCCTGGCGGCCGTGTGGGTCTGCCACGCAGTGTTCACGTAATCGCTCTGAGAGAGGGAGGCTTTGGAAAACATGAACGCATGGGAACGATGCTTTGTGCGGCTGTCGCTGGTTCTCCTGCCGATCATCGTGGCGGGATGCACCACAGCAGATCGCGGCCACGACCCACAATTGGTGGCGCGCTGGGACACGATTCTCAACCGCTTCGAGGGCACCGGTGCGACTGTCACGGCGCGGGTTGTGGACGTATCCAGCGGCCGCGAGTTGTACGCAAAGGATATCGATATCCCGTACACGCCGGCCAGCAACATGAAAATCCCCATCAGCGCGGCGGGGTTGGATATGTTCGGGCTGGACCACACGTTTGATACCTACTTGGCCATCGATGGTGATGATTTGTGGGTCATCGGAACGGGTGACCCCGGCATTGGTGATCCTCGGCTGGCGAAGCGGCGGGGACGCACGACGACCAGCGTCCTGGACGACTGGTCCAACGCGCTCCTGGCACGTGGCATCCGCCGCATCGGCGGTGACCTGTACTACTGGGATGGGGCCCTCGATAGCCAGTGGCTTAACCTAAGTTGGGGGGATGATGTGCTCCACTGGTACGGGGCGCCCACCTCCGGGCTGAATCTGAACGACAACTGCGTGGACATCACGATTCGCCCGACCGAGGTGGGGCAGCCGGCGGCGTACGACGTGATGCCACCGGTGCAGAGCATCACCGTCATCAACGAGTGCGTAACCGGGACCGAGCACGCGCCGACGATCGAGAAGCTGCGCGGCGGCGACATCTTCAAGCTGGGCGGGACGTGTGCCCGCAGCGAGGAGCTGAAGAGCAAGCCCGTCGAGAGTCCGGGTGCGTTCTTTGCGGACGCGTTCCGCACGCATCTGGCATCGCGGGGGATCGTCATCGGGGGCAGCATCGTGCGGGCAAAGGCGCCGCTGGGTGGGACCGTTCCGCCCTCGGCCGACAAGGTCGTCGCGATCCACAAAACCACCGTGCGCGACATCATCGGCCGGATCAACACGAACAGTCAGAACTTCTTCGCCGAAGCCTTCTCCAAGCTGACCGGGCAGGCCTATGCGGCGAAGCAGGGTCGGAGCGTGCCCGGTTCGTGGATCGACGGAGAAATGGCCATCAGGACGTTTCTACGCCGCAATGGCGTGGACGATCGGCATTTTGTCATGGCCGACGGATCCGGGCTGAGCGATGAGAACCGGCTGACCTCGCGATTGCTGACCGATCTGTTCGCGGCGATGTTCTCCCGGCCGGACGGGGAGGTGTTCGTGGACAGCTTGGCGAAGGGCGGCATCAACGGGACGCTGGAGAAGCGGTTTGCGGGCCTGGACGGTCACGTGTTCGCCAAGACCGGCTACATCGAGGGCGTGCGTGCCCTCAGCGGCTATGTGCGGACGTACGATAACCGTTGGCTGTCATTCTCGATCATCTACAACCATATCCCGGGCGATGTGAAGCCGTACGAAGCGCTACAGGACGAGGCTGTGAGGGAGCTGGTGCGTTGGCCGCGCTGGTGGGAGCTCAAATAGCGGCGACGGCGCTAGATTGCGGCGTTCTGTGCTCCTTGCCAGCCTGGGCCGCGCACGACGCGCCCGGGCTTGGCGCCGGTGTGCTCTCCGTCTTTGAGGACCTGCACCCCGTTGACGAAGACATGCTGGACGCCAGTGGCGTACTGGTGAGGGCTCTCGAACGTGGCCTGATCTTTGATCGCGGCTGGATCGAACACGACGATATCGGCAAAGCAGCCCTTTGCGAGTCGCCCGCGGTCGTGAATCTTCAGGTTGAACGCCGGCAGGGACGTCAGCCGGCGCACGGCCTCCTGCAGCGGGATCAGGTTCTCGTTTTGCACGTACTTCCCGAGCACCCGCGCAAAGGCGCCGTAGGTGCGGGGGTGTGGGCTGCGCTTCAGGAAAACGCCCTCGGTCGCGACCGACTGTGCATCTGAGCAGAAGCTGATCCACGGCGTCTGGAGTTTCCTGCGGATGTTGTCCTCGGACATCGAGAAGAACGCGGCGGCGACGTTGCTGTCGTCCTCGACAACGAGGTCCATGGCCGTCTCTTCGGGCGATGTGCCGCGTTCGGCAGCCACGTCGGCGAGCGTCCTGCCGGCCATGGGTTTGAGCGCGTCGGTTTTGAACCCGACGAGGAGGATGTTCTTTGGCCCGCCGGCCGACATGTAGAAGTTGTCCCACGCGGTCGTGGGCGTTGCTATCTCCTTCTTCACTTTTGCCCGATGGGTGGGATTCCGGAGCCGCTCGACCCACGCTTTGTGGCCACCTTCCTGGACCCACGGCGGCATGGTGGCGTCGAGGCCGCTCGAACTGGCGTGATACGCGTACGTGTCGGCGCTGATCGGCAGTCCCTCCGCCCGGGCTTCTTCGATCCGGCTCAGGAGTTCGGGCAGCTTGTCCCAGTTGGCGCGGCCAGCGGCCTTGATGTGGTAGACCTCAGCGGAGATCCGCGTGCGGCGCGCGATTTCTTCGAACTCGTCGTACGCTTCGAGCAGGCTGTCGGCTTCGTTGCGCATGTGCGAGATGTACATCCCGCCATGTTCCGCCGCGATCTCTGCCAACGCGATGAGCTCGTTTGTGTCTGCGTACGCGGCGGGCGAGTACGCCAGCGCCGATGACACGCCTATGGCACCCTCGCGCATCGCGTGGTGAATCAGCTCGCGCATGCGCGCGAGTTCGTCCGGCGTGGGTGGGCGGTTCTCGTAGCCGATCTCGTGAATGCGTGCCGTCGTGGCACCGACGAAGGAAGCCACGTTTGGCGAAACGCCGCGGCCCACGAGATGATCGAGGTATTCCCCCAACGTCGTCCACATGACCTCGTACTTGACATCTCCCTGTTGTTCCAGCTCGTGGCGTTTCATGGCGTCATTCCAGGGCCCCATGGATTGCCCTTCGCCGAGGACCTCGAGTGTGACGCCCTGCCGGATATCGCTCTGGGAACGCCCGTCGTGGAGGAGTGCTTCGTTGGCCCAACTGAGCATGTTGATGAAGCCGGGGGCCACGGCCAGCCCGGCGGCGTCGATCTCGATTCGGCCGCGCGCGTCACCGATCGGCCCGACTTCGGTGACGCGATCGCCGTTCACCCCTACTTCCCCTACGCAAGGTGTCGCACCGGTGCCGTCGTAGACCGCTCCACCCCGAATGAGGAGATCGAACTCGGTCGCCATGGAAAGACCTCCGTTTCATTGCCGTCGAGTGGTCGAACGCCGGGAGCATAGGGTCCGCGTGCGAGAGCGACAAGCCGCGGCCCGCCGACGTCAGACCGGCTGAATCCGCCAGATGACTTGCCAACTGAACGAACTTTGTGACGGAATGCTCAGTGAAACATGCTCCGCGTGCGAGTGGGCCAGGGAACTGCACGTGCCCGGAATCGGCTCAAACGCGCACTCTGTTCGCCGGCACCCGTCTTCGTCCGGGTAGCCGGCGTGGTTCCACCAGATTCCAAGCGTGGGGAATAGCTGCGTGTCGAAGTCGATGGCGAGCCGGAGGCCGCAGGCCAGCGTCAGTTCGACCAGCCCGCGCGAGATATTGCGCAATAGCAACATTTCGGCGGTGCCGGTTGGCCGGTCCAGGAGGAATCGCTCACATGCTGCGGGTGTGCCCATGCCCAGTTCAGCATCACGCTGTTCATCCACGCAGGTTGTGAACTCCGGCAGTCGCACAGCCACAACCTGATCCAGCGGCAGCAGCGCGTGCATCACGTGCAGGCAGGGCAGGGCCGCGGCGCCTTGGTTTGTGACCTCGAATTCCCACGAGAGCGAGTCTTCACTGAAGCGCAGCCGGCGCCAAAACGCGACGCCTGGGAACATCTCGCTATGCACCCTGCAATCCAGACGATCATCGCCGGCCGAAACGTCCCAAGACAGCCAGCAGAGCTCGCCATGATCGGGTATGTGAATCGCCTTGGCCGAGGGGAGGCTGCAGGCGTCCACCGTGGGGAAGCAGTCATCGTAGCCGTAGACCGGACGCGTCTCGTAGCGGCCCAGGTCGTGCGCCGGCGCGCGAAAGCGGCTTGGCGCACGCGTCAGCAGATCGTGACCGTTGAATCGCAACTCGCCGAGTCTCGCACCATCGTGCGCTAGGCACGCGACGGCCCACGGACCGAATTCGAAGGTGGTGGCATTCATTTACAGGGCGGTCGCCTGAATACCCGTGACCTCGCAGAAGGCCTTCAGATCCTCATACAGGTGCGCGCCGTACCCGAGACACGCGTACTCGTTGTTCCACGCTTCGAGCATGGCCTCGATGTCACAGTGCGCGGTGACGAATCCGTGCGGCCAGAACGGAATGCCACACTCGTGTTGCCGCCGCTCCAGTTGATCGGCGGGTGGCTCGAAGACACTGCAGCGTGTCAGGACCATCTCGAACCGTCCGTCGTTGCGTCCGAGGCGGGCCAGCACGCCTTCGCCGACCTTGCACACGAGCTTGACGGACAGCCCGCCCGCTTCGCCTTCGGTGGGGATGCCGTGTTCGGCGAAACCGGCAGGTCCGAGCTTGCAGGCCAACGACGGTGGACAGGCGCCGTCGCCGATGATCTTGATCTCGTTGTTGGTCTTGTCGATGTGTTGCAGGTCGCCGTAGTACACCGGCTCGGGGCTGAGGTCGGTGAGAGCCTTGACCGTCATGGCGGTGTTGAAGTCGCCCAGGGTGGATGTGCCCACGCCATCTTCGAGCATCATGCTTTGGGCAAAGCAAGTCGCGCTGAAATCATCGCCCAGGCCCGGGAACGACTGAATGGTGTAGAAGTCGAACCCCTCCTTGTCGATGATCTGTTTGATTGCGAGGTAGAGGCGGATCGAGCGGTCCGCGACCATCCCCTCGGGAATCGTGTCGGCAAACAGCCGCTGGATGCGCGTGCGGGCTTCCGCAATCGCTTTGTCCGGAATCGCCTTGGCGGTCTCGAGCAACTCCGTCGTATCCCGCGAGTCGATGTCGACGCCGAAGACTTTCATCCATTGCGACGGGTCGGCCACACCGCACGTTTGCCCCATACCGCGCCCGCCGAACGTGCCGATTGTGCTCATATTCAGATGGTTCTTCATCGCACCGCCACGGCAGTACGACGTGATGCGTTGCACATCGGCCGGGTCGTCGTGCGGACCGTACACGAAGCGGTGCGGCAGCCCGATTTCCTTCATCGCCCCGTGCAAGACCAGCCCGCCCACGGGCCGCCAGCCCTGGCTGCCGGGGTGGGTCCAGAGCACGATACTCTTGCCGCTCGTGGCGAAGTCGCGAATGGCGGCAATGAGGTGCGCGGACCAGACCCACGTGCCGGATAACAGCACGATGGCGTCCAGGTCGTCCATCTTCTTGAACCTAGACAGGCACTCGCGTGCCTCGGCCTTGGTGGCGAGGATCACGTCGTGCTTGACGAGATCCAACCCAGCCTGCTCCAGCGTGGCTGTGCACCGGCTGATGAGCTCGTCATCGATGAACGGTGTTCCCATCGGATCGCAGAGCCCGTCCTTGTGCACTCCATAGACGACGAATCCCACCTTTGGCTTGATCATCGCATCACCTTTCGTGAATGGCGTCGGTACTGAACGCGTCTCCCCTCTGGGACGGCAGTCCTATGCACATGGTAGCTACGATCAGCCGCACGGCAAGACGGCAAACGATGCCGAGGTCCGAATGCGGAAATCACACGAGGGTGTCGACGTCCAGCGGCTTCTTCTCGGCCACGCTGTCGACGAAACGCCGAAACATGCCACGGGCGTCATGGGGCCCGGGGCTGGCCTCCGGGTGGTACTGGACGGCGATGATGCCGTGGTCACGATGGAGGAACCCCTCCAGCGTGCCGTCATTCAAGTTGACGTGTGTGACGGTCCCACCGACCCGTTCGAGAGATTCTGCGTCCACAGCGAAGCCGTGGTTCTGACTCGTAATCTCCACGCGGCCCGTTTGTTGGTTGATGACCGGGAGGTTCGCGCCGTGGTGCCCGAACTTGAGCTTGTAGGTCTTGGCGCCCAGTGCCAGGGACAGCAGTTGATGGCCGAGGCAGATCCCGAGCATGGGGACCTTGCCCATCAGTTGCGTGAGTGTGCGGATGCTCTCGGTGACGGCGGCCGGATCGCCGGGGCCGTTTCCCACGAGCAGGCCGTTGGGCTTGAGATCGCGTATGATTTCCGGGGCTGTTTCGGCCGGAGCAACGGTGACCTTGCAACCGCATTGGACAAGGTGACGCAGGATCTCCCGCTTGATGCCGCAGTCGAGGGCGACGACGTGGCACCGGACCGATTCGGGCGCACCCTCGCCGCCCGCAGGATGCCACAGGCCCTGCGTCCACGGGGTCGACTCTTTCGGAGCCACGGCCTGGACGAGGTTCACGCCGGTCAGTGGCTGGGACGCGCGCGCCATCTCCACGAGTGCGAGATCGTCGCTCACCTCGGTTGAGATGACGCCGCGCAACGCACCGTGGATCCGCGTGCGCCGGGTCAGGGCGCGTGTATCGATGCCGGCCAGCCCGACGATTCCGCGTTCGCTGAGGAATTCGTGCAGCGACTGGGTGGCCCGGTAGCTCGAGGGGTTCCGCGGCACTTCGCGCAGGACGACGCCGGCGAGGTGCGGATGGGCGGATTCGAAATCTTCGGTGTTGGTGCCGTAATTCCCCAGTAGCGGGAACGTCATCGTGACGATCTGCCCACAATACGAGGGGTCGGTGAAGATCTCCTGGTAGCCGGTCATGGCCGTGTTGAAGACCACTTCCCCGGTGTGCGTGCCGGAGGCGCCGACGGAGAGGCCTGTGAAGATGCAACCGTCTTCGAGTGCCAGCTTGCAGGTCATGGCGCGGCTCCCGGTGCGAGGTAATCCTGGAGCGCGGCCACGCGCATGCCGCCGGCCGACAGGGCTCGGATGGCCCCGACGGCGGCGCGAGCGCCGGCCAGGGTCGTGATCAGCGGGATTCCGAGCTGAATGGAGGCGACGCGCCAGCGTCCCTCCTCAGAGGCGCTGCCCGTGTGAATCGGCGTGTTAATGAGCAGATCGAGCTGGCGGCTGCGGATCATCTCAAGGAGGAACGGGGCTTCGTGCCCGTCGTGTTTCGAGACGAGAATCGCCGGGATACCGTGCAGCTCGAGTGTTTGCTTGGTCTTGACGGTCGAGTAGATCTCGAAGCCCAGTTCGTGCAACTCGCGGGCGATGGAGATCACGCGCGGCTTGTCCGCGTCACAAACGCTGATCAGGATTCTGCCCTGTGTCGGCAACTGGAGGCCCGTTGCGAGGAGGGCTTTGGCGAACGCCAACGGATACGAGGCGTCGATACCCATCACCTCGCCCGTGCTGCGCATCTCGGGGCCCAGCACGAAGTCGATGCTGCGGAGTTTCTTGAACGGAAACACCGGGGTCTTGACGGCGACGTGCCGCCGCGTGCGAATGTCGGGCACGCCCAAGCCGCCGAGTGCCTCATCGAGGGGGTGCCCGAGCATGACCCTCGTCGCGATCTTGGCCCAGGGCACGCCGGTGGCCTTGCTGACGAAGGGGATGGTGCGCGATGCGCGGGGGTTCACCTCGATGACGTACACGACGCGCCCCTGAACCGCGAATTGCACGTTCATCAGGCCACAAACGCTCAAGCGCCGCGCGAGCATCTTCACCTGGTACTTGATCTCGTCGACGAGGGCGGGCGACAGCGAGTAGGGGGGCAGCACGCAGCTGCTGTCACCGCTGTGGATTCCCGCCTCCTCGATATGCTCCATGATGCCACAGATGTCGCAGCGGCCGGCCATTGGCTCGCGGCCCGGGTAGCCGTGGTCGCTGATCGCATCGACGTCGACCTCGACCGCATCCAGCAGGAACTTCTCGATCAGAATGGGGTGTTGTTGATCGATGTTCAGTTCGCGATCCGTCGCGTGCAGCGCGCCGTCGATGTACCGCACGAGGTCCGCGGCGTTATTGCAGACCTGCATTCCGCGCCCGCCGAGCACATAGGACGGGCGGACCAGGATCGGGTAGCCGAGCTGCTCGGCCACTTCCACGGCTTCGCTGCGCGAGAAGGCGATTCCGTTGGGCGGCTGCCGGAGCCCCAGTTCCTGGAGGATCTGCTGGAATCGCTCGCGGTCCTCGGCGAGATGAATGCTCGCCGGCGACGTGCCCAGGATCGGAACGCCGATCTGGCTCAGGCCCTGCGCGAGGTTCAGCGGCGTCTGCCCTCCATACTGCACGATCACGCCGCGCACGTTCCCGTCGTTGTCTCGGTCGTGTGGGAAGGGGCGATCGTTGAGCCGCTCACAGATGTTCAGAACGTCCTCGTGCGTGAGCGGCTCGAAAAACAGGAGATCGCTGATGTCGTAGTCCGTGCTGACGGTTTCCGGGTTCGAATTGACCATCACGGTTTCGAAGCCCAGCTCGCGGGCAGCCAGGGCGGCGTGGACACAGCAGTAGTCAAACTCGATGCCTTGGCCAATTCGGTTTGGACCGCCGCCGAGAATGACGACCTTGGGGCGGTCGCTGACCACCAACTCGTCATCGTGTGACTCGACGAGCAGGTGCTCGTCGTCGAGCACGCGATAGCGGTAGGGCGAGTGGATCCCCAGGTGGTGGATGGCTTCCCCCAGGGACGTCCGGCCACCAGACGCGCGGTGCCGGCGCACCTCCTCGACGGCTTCGGCGTTGCGCACGAGTTGGGCCAGCGGCTGCTCGCGCGTCGAGTAATAGTAAGGTGTATAGGCCTCGAACTCGGCGGCACACGTGTCCACAAGCTTGAACTTGGGGCGGTCGAGCTGTGCCTTGAGTCGTCCGTAACTCGATGCATCCAGACGCCAGAGACAGCGAAGCTGGGCATCGCTGTACCCGTACGCCTTGGCCTGCTGGAACGTTTCCATCAGCTCCGGTGTGGGTCGCGAAGCCGTCCCGTTCTGGATCGGAATGCGCAGCAACTCGTCTTCAAAATCGACGAGCTCCGCGAGCTGATCGAGGAACCACCTGTCAATGTGCGAGAGTGTGTGGATGCGGTCGATCGACCAGCCCAGCTTCATCGCGTAGCGAATGTAGTACAGTCGGCCTTGGCAGGGGGTGCCGATTTTGGATTCCAGGGTCTCCTTCGGAATCGGCCAGTGCTTGCTGGCCTGCTCCTGGAGGTCGGCCGGCGCCTCGCCGAGGGACGTGCCGCCGAACACCGGGACCCCGGGGCCAGCTTCGCGTCCGAAGGCATCGATCCAGACAGTGGCGTCGTCCTCCGGGCTGAGCAGATTCCCCTGCCGAGCGTCCAGCCACTTGTCATTCGGGTGCAGTCCGTAGCCTGGCCGCTTGATCTCCATCGAGCGGATGCACTTCTGGAATGCTTCCTTGAACGTCCGGCCGATCGCCATCGCCTCGCCGACGGATTTCATCGAGGTCGTTAGCGTCTCGTCGGCCTCCGGGAATTTCTCGAAGGCGAAGCGCGGGATCTTGACGACGCAGTAGTCGATGGCCGGCTCGAAGCACGCGGACGTCTCGCGCGTGATGTCGTTGCGCAGCTCGTCGAGCGTGTAGCCGATGGCCAGCTTGGTGGCGATCTTTGCGATCGGGAAACCCGTGGCTTTGGAGGCCAGCGCCGACGACCGCGACACCCGTGGGTTCATCTCGATCGCCAGCATGCGCCCGGTGTGCGGGTGCACGGCGAACTGGATATTGGCTCCGCCCGTGTTCACACCCACGGCGCGCATGATCGCGATTGCCGCATCGCGCATGCGCTGATACTCCTTGTCGCTCAGCGTCAGCGCGGGGGCCACGGTGATCGAGTCGCCGGTGTGCACACCCATCGGGTCCAGGTTCTCGATCGAGCAGACCACGACGACGTTGTCGCGGGCGTCCCGCATCATCTCGAGCTCGAACTCTTTCCAGCCCGTCAGGTCCTCCTCGATGAGCACTTGGCTGATCGGTGACTGCGCGAGCCCATCCGACACGAGGTCGCGGAATTCCTCAGCGCTGTGTGCCATGCCGCCGCCCGTTCCGCCGAGCGTGTACGCGGGGCGTATGCAGGCCGGGAGCTGCACCTGCTCCAACACGCTTTCCGCCTCGGCCAGCGATCGCGCGGTCCCCGAGCGTGGCACGTCGATGCCGACGCTCAAGACCGTTTGCTTGAAGCCCTCGCGATCTTCGGCGCGGCGGATGATGTCGCAGTCCGCTCCGATGAGCCGAACACCGTGTCGGTCAAGTACGCCGGATTCGGCCGCCGCCATCGCGCAGTTCAGACCGGTCTGTCCACCGAGCGTGGGCAGGATGGCGTCGACGGGTGTGCCGAGCGCCTTCTCACGCGTGAGGATCTCGTCGATGACGGCAGGCGTGATCGGTTCGAGATACGTCCGTTCGGCGATTTCCGGATCGGTCATGATGGTCGCGGGGTTGCTGTTGAGCAGCACGACCGCGACACCCTCTTCCCGCAGCGCGCGACACGCCTGCGTGCCCGAGTAGTCAAACTCGCACGCCTGCCCGATGACAATCGGACCGCTGCCGACAATCAGGACTCTCTGGATGTCAGTGCACTTTGGCATTCGCGCTATCCGGCAAGACAGACCTCTTCAGTCGTGGGAAGCCGCGACTCGAACGAAGCACGGACCGGCGGCCCGCGTCGGAGACGCCACATCTGGGTCCGTAGTTTACCACCTTTCGTCCTGGTCGCCAGCGGGCAGCGAAAACGGGGCTACGTCGGCGGCTGCACTTGGTAATCAAGCTCGGTCGCGGGCTCGCCGGAGGAGCTCACGAGGCGGGCGGCGAACTGCCATGGGCCGGACGGGTTGTGGAGCTTGAGAATGAGCGTGTTCCAGCCCTTTCTGAGCGGCAGGCCGTCCACGCGATCACTGTCGAGCACGAGCTCGCGAACGAAATCGAAGCGCCCCAGTGGCTCACCGTTCAGCATCGGCTTCGTCCCGCCATCGGCCCCGGTCAGCAGCGCGATCATGTCCGGCTCATCCAGCAGGACCGACCGATCTCGCGCGCTGTGAACGTATACGCCCGCGTACGCGACGCGGTCCGTCGGTGGCATCTCATCAAACAGCTCCGCCAGATCGATTTGCGGAAGGGCGGACGACACGCGGCGCCACGTCCTCCCGCCGCCGGCCTGGCCCTCCCGCGGCTGGAGTGAAGCCTCGTCGACAAAGGGATGATCGAGCGGGTGACCCTCGGGTTCGCTGAACGGGCCCAGAATGAGCCACTCGGTGATGAAGCCGGCGGGGTGGAGGATACGCCGTTCGCGGGCCGCCAGTGGGCTGACACGCGGGTCGCGAGCGGCGCCGAAGTTGTCCAGCCAGCGGCTCATGATGCGCCGTGCCCGGTCCCGAAACAGGTTCCGTCCCTCCTGAAGCAACAATTGGCTGACGATGATCCGGCCGGGGCCGCGGCGGATCTCGATGACGGCGGCCCGCGGGCCTGCGAATGACTCCATACGTCGAACCATCATCGCCACCTTGTGCTGCTCGGCGGCGGCCTGGTAGTCCTCCCAACGCGTCGCGACGGTCTCCACGAGCGTGCGGTAGGCGGCGGGATCGATATCGAGCGTATGCCGGACGATGGGCTGCTTGACATCCCGCTTGACCCAGCACAGGTCGAAGTTGTTCAACCCTGCGAACAGGGGGCTGTCGTCAACCCGGGCGACGCTGAACCTCGTGTCCGGCTGCAACCTGAGCCGCACGCCGAGCCGTTCCGACCAGTCGGTCGCCGTCTCCGGCGTAATGCCGCTGACGAAAACCGTGCCCCCGCGCGCCAGAACGCTGTCGATGTGTTGTCTGGAGGCCCGCGAATCCTCGATCGCGACCGGTGCATCGCCCGCGCACAGGAGAATGTCGCTCTCCTCCGTGTCTGCTACGCCGACCTCGTCTAGAAAGCCGCCTAGCGGGTGCTGTGCGTCGGCGATCACGCTGGCGGCGTTCGATCCGCTTGCGGGAAGCCCGTGATGCACAAGCCGGGCCAGAAGAATCGCCGCGGCCGGGGTGTCGGCCGCGTGCTCAAGCAGGTCGATTCCCGAGACGACGACGTGCCCCAGGCCGTGGGGGACGATGACCAGCGGCGCACAGGCGAGCCCTTCGGATGGGTCGCCGACGTCGAGGGGTGCGATCGCCGGTCCCGTCGTCGGTCGCTCAAATGCGCAGCGAGCCACGACTCCGTCCTCGCCCCACTCGCGGAAGTGCTCGTTCGTGAGACCGTCGAGGAGCCCGCCGGCGTTGTCGCGTCGATATGCGTGATCGAAGGTCTTGTGCACGGGGCTCAGCGCGGAGGTTTCGTCGTCTGCGAAGGCCGCGGGCAGCACGATCAGACGTCCGCCGCCGCGCACCCAGTCTTCGACGCCCTCCATACTGAGCCAGTCCCGGAGTGTCCGACGATCACTTTGACTTACCAGGATGAGCGACCCGCACGGCGCGGACAGGACCGTGTCCGACAGCTTAGCCTCGGTAACTCGATGAAGGGCGAGGCTGCTCACGGCGTGATCGGGAAGATCGTCTCCCAGCACGAAGCCCTTCCGGTCACTCTTCCCGCCCGTTGATTCAGCGGGATGGACGTGCAGTGCCCAGGACTCGCTGTGCAGGGGCTCGCCGCCGTGGATATCCGACAAGGTCAGGTCAGCGGAGAATGCCTCGTGCGCCGCGACGTCCGGAAGACGAGCCGTCAGCGTGGCGGTTGTGGACGCGCACGCGCCGAGAGCCACCGGATGGACCAGCCGTATCTCCTCCCCGTCCTCGGGGCGCAGCCGGAGAACCAGCTCCATCGCCGTTTCATTGTCCTGGTCGTTCCAGATCTCACTGCTGAGTTGCAGGAGCGTTCCACCGAACGCCTGTCTTGGTCGGCGGCGGATGAAGAACCGTTGCCGCCGGTAGCAGGTCGCCAGCGGCTCGTACGCCGGGTTTGGCTGCCAGCGTGGCTCACCTGGGCTGAACCCGTAGTTGAGCGTCAGGGCTCGCGCGCCGATGCGTTGGATCAGGGCGCCGCCCTGGGTCAGCGATGCCGGGATTCCGTTGACGTCTCGTGCGGGAATCGGCTCGAGGCAGTACCAGATCAGGTTCCAAGGCGTGATGCTCGCCGCTCCGAGGCTCCGCAGTCTCAGGAACATGTCGGCGGCGTCCTCGCCCGCGGCCTGCAGCCGGGCAAGATAGTCCGTGTACACCCGATCGTTGCCGATCTGGCAGACGCTCTCCGGCCCGCCGTGATAGAGCGAACAGAACTCGTGAACCGTGAGTGGCTTGTTGCGTTTCCACGAACGATCCCAGTGGCTCGGGGTGCCGTAGTGGCCCGCGTGCACAGGTGATCCGCCACCGAGGTCGCAGTCGTTCTCGTCGTAGCTCACGAAGCGGGTCGAATCGAGCTGCCGCGCTTCCTTGCCGAGCGAGAGCAGCTGCGGATGGATGCCTTCGCCTCCCTTCCAGACGGTCTCGTTGCATGCGCTCCAGAAGATGATCGAAGGGTGGTTCCGGTCGCGCCGTACCAGCCGCTGAATGTGATCGCGAGATCGTTGCCAGAACGCCTCCTCCTCGTACGCCAGTGTTCCGGCCGACCCGTAGATGGCGGATTCGTCGATGATCATCATCCCAAGTTCGTCGGCGAGGTCGAAGTACAACGGCGGGTAAGGCATAGCGTGCGTGCGAATGACATTGACGCCGGTGCTCCTCGCAAACTCGAACCACGTGCGGGCGTGGGCCGGGTTCTGTTGGGCCGGTCCCATGTAATGCCATGAGTCGCCGAAGAGCCGGATCGGCTTGCCGTTGAGACGGAAGCCGGTGCCGTCGATCCAGAACTCGCGAAAGCCGAAGCGGACCTCGCGAGTGTGCAGGACCTTGCCGTGAACAAGAAGCTCCGCTCGGGCCTCATTGAGCTGTGGGCTGTCCGGTGACCAGAGTGCGAGCGGAGGATCGTCCGTGTCGAAGCGCAGGGTGGTTTGCCGCTTCTCGCCCAGATCGACGGAGCGGGTGCCCAGGTCGAGCACACGCTTGCCACGTTCCAACACGACCAGCCGCAACTGGGCGTCCTTCACTGGCGAGATCGACTCGATTGTGACGTCGACGGTCAGCTTCGCGTTGCGGACGGAGGGCTGTACGAAGATGTCCTCGACGGTCGCCAGCGGCGTGGTCTCCAGGTAGACCGGCTGCCAGACGCCGCGCAGATACCAACCCACCCACGAGCCGCAGGGCTGGAGCCACAGACCCCCGCACGTCGGCGGTGGCTCGACGCGGACCAGCAGCTCATTGTCCTCGTTCGGGCGGAGGATGCCGGTCACGTCGAACGCGAACGGCAGGAAGCTGTCAACGTTTTCGCCGAGTTGCCGACCGTTGAGCCAGACCGTCGCTTTGCCCGCCACGGCCTCGAAGACCACCCGCGTCCGTGTGGTGTTTGAGCCGGCGCCGGAGACCTCGGTCCGAAACCGGCGGCGGTACCACGCTGTGGTGGCATCCTGCCAATGCTTCGGATACGCGTAGTGGTCGTAGGCCCCCCAATCGCCACCGACCGCATCGGGAAACGTGTTCCAGTACCCCGGAACGCAGATCTGCGTGTCCTCGAAGCCCGATTGAGGAAGGTGGCCGTCGTCAGACTGCTGCCGCGCGGAATCATGCCCAAGCGGCATGAAATCCCACCGGCCGTCCAATAGTTGTCGATGATTCATGGTCATGCCGAGCCGTGCGGGCACCAGAAACTGCTGAAGTGTCGGACCTTAGCGGAGCCACAGCCAGGCGAACTCCGACGGGCGTTTGCCCAGGCCGATCCCGGGCGTCAGCTCCTGCCAGCCGCTGCGCCCATCGCCGTCGTTGTCGTTGACGAGGATAGAGAAGCCGATCACCGAATCCGGTGTCAGCGACATTACGGACACGAGCAGGTCGGCGGGGACCAGCACTTCGTACGTGACGAATCCGTCTTCCCGATTCGGCCGGACGACGCCCTTCAGGCGCGACGACAGCTCGGCCTGGGGCCAGCCTTCCGGGCACGCGCCCAGGTAGCACCACGCCGGCCCGTCCGCCTTGTGGCCCACCTCGATTTCCAGATCGTTTGCGTCGTACGGCTCGTTCGGCCGGGCGTCGCTGCCCAGGTCGAGCCCGATCTGGATCGAATCCCAATTCCAGACTGCTCGCGACTGCGGAAACGCGAAGTCGTCATCCTCCACGCGAATCGCGATCCAGAGGCCACGCGCGTTGTAGCCGACCCAGCCTGTCACGCTGAGATCCTCTGCTGGCGGTGTCTCCTGAGCGTTGACGTATTCCCAGCACAGCATGCTCGGGCGGATGTCGGCCTTGCGCCCCTGCCACTCGTTCAAATCGCCGTCGATGCTGGCCTGCTCGGGGGCGCGCTCGCAGGGGAGCAGCGGCCGCGAGCAGCCAGTGGTGAGCTTCAGACCTTCGGCTTCGAGCTCTACCCCGACCGGGATGGCTTTGCCACGGCCAAACGCCTCCAGATTGATGGGCAGCTCGAACCGCTGTGGTTGGCCTGGCATGAGTTCCACCTTCAGCGGCTCGCCGCTCGGCCGGCCATCAAGCTGCAGCGTCACGATCCCATCACTGGGCTGAGAGCCCGTGTACGTGATGCACAGCGGCAGACGCGGCTCGTCCGCACGCAGCCGCTTGAGTGGCTCGAAGGACAGGCTCAGAGGCGATTCCACCTTCGCCAGGCGGAAGCCTTGGGCGAACGGTGTGCTCGTACCCACCGGCGCGAGCCGCCAGAAGAGCTCGTGCGCTCCCACCTCCAGTTCCGACGCATCCACCTTGACGGAGACGCTCGTTGTTGAGCCGGCTGCGACCTCACCCTCCGCGAACCCTTCGCCGGCTGGCCCCTGGGGGTAGAGCCGGAACATCATCGGGTCCGATGTGGGGTTCGTCACGGTGGCTTCGACGACCGCGCCGGCGGAGTGCGGGACCTGCGTCACCACCGGGTTCGGCCACTGCACGCGGCACTGGTTGGTGATGGGTGGCCCGGGGTCCATGACGTACACCGGCTCCGGCCCGACCGTCAGCGCGTAAAGCCCCTTCTCATTGCGATGCACGCGCCAATCGCCTTCCATCTGCTGAACCAGGACAACCGGTGACCCGAGATCCAGCGGCACCGGCGACGCTTCCTTCGAGTCTGCTCGCCACAGTACCAGGACGGTTTCATCAGCCCCCCTGAACATGTAGCCGGACACGCCCGGCGCCGGGCGAATGGCGCCGGCGAACCGCTTGTCGCCCAGACGCTGGCACATCGTGCGATACGCCGCATACGATCGCTTTGTGCGATAGTCGGCGTGCGTCAGGCCGCGATAGACGCTCAGGTCATGGTGCTTGGGGTCATCGGTCCAGTCCATCAGCGTAAGCTGGAACATCCGCTCGACGCCTAGAGCGAGCAATCCGACCGAATAACGGACGATCTTCGCCGCTTGCTGCGGTTCGGTGAGACCGACCGGACCCGTGTGGAAACCCGTTTCGGTGTGCCAGATCGGGGTTTCCGTGTCGCCGTACTGCGCCATGACCACCCGCAGTTTCTCGATCGCAGGCCACTCCGTCTCGATCTCGTTCTGCTGCCCGTAGTTGTGGTAGCTGAGGATGTCGAAGTGGCCCTTGGCGCCCGCCTCGTACATGCCGGCGAGAAACGCGTGATCCGGACCCGCCATCACCCCTCCCACAACGACGCAATCCGGGTCCGCCTTTTTGGCGGCGGCGTACGCAGCCTGGAGCAGCTTGGCGTAGAGCACGGGGTCCGGGCGGGGTGACCAGTACGGCTGGATGTTCGGCTCGTTCCAGATCTCCCACGCAGCCACGCGACCCTTGTAGCGGTTCACCATCTGGTAGACGTAGTTGGCGAAGAACGCCCGTTCCGCGTCATTGTCCGGCGATGCGCCGCCCGACCAGGGCGACGCGTAGCAGAGGATGACCATCAGGTTGATGCCATGCTGCTCGTAGGCCTCGATTGCCCGATCGAAGTCTTCCCAGACGAACGTTCCCTGCTTCGGTTCGACCAGCCCCCACCAGAAGTCCTGTCGTGCCCAGCCGGCGCCGCTGTCCATCAGCACCCGGAACCTCGCCTCGCCTTCCAGCCACAGGTTCGGGTGATTGGCAGAGAGCCAGTGGGAATACGTTGGCCCGTGAATGCCAAACGGGCTGCCGTGTTTTGCGCGGGCGGCCGTGCCCTCATCCTCGCCGGCAGCGCGGCAGGGCAGGGCCAACATCAGTGTGAATGCCCAGAGCATCAGCAATTGCCGGAGCATCGTGTTTCTCCCAGGTCTGACCGTGTGACGATCGGAGTACGCGCGTCGCTCAAGATAAGACGGGGCGCGCCGGCCGACAAGGCTGGCCCCAAGGTAGTGCCGTGCGCCGCTCCCGGCGGTGGTCGATTGAGCAGCCAGGATTGCCGTCACGGGGCGTTGCCTGCCGGGGGACGGATTCCCTCGAACTCGCTCAGCACCGCTTCGGCATTCTCCGGCAGCGCGCTGGGCTCCAGGAACATCTGGGCGACGACCCAGCTTCCGGCCGCTGTGGCCAAGTGCTGGTGAAACTCCCGTGCAGCCCGACGCGCGTCGTCCTCGGTGCCGAAGCACAGCATGTGCTGCCGATCCATCTG
>Ga0272441_10001999_pt1 | contig 42488 bp, 32 predicted proteins | sample SSMProp6N_FD_193582 | JGI IMG/M metagenome (GOLD analysis project Ga0272441, IMG submission 193582) | Marine sediment archaeal communities from Little Sippewissett salt marsh, Falmouth, MA, United States - SSM-Prop-6N | ecosystem: Environmental > Aquatic > Marine > Wetlands > Sediment ...
CATCCTTTAAACTTTTTTAAAAAACGTATTAGTGATGACAATCAAGAATTATCAGATATTTCACTTGAGATTATAACGAATTATCTAATTGATAACGGGATTCTTGCTGTTCTCAATTCTTTGAAAACAATAGGAACTGATCAGGCTCATGAACTTATTGATCGCCTTATTAATGCAAAAGAAGCACAGCAAAAATTAACAAAGCGGAGGGGGCATGGTATGGAGCAATTATTTGCCCAAGTTTTATTTGAGTTGGGTGTTTCGCTCATACCCGAGAACAAACATACTAACCCAATGGCACAGGATCCTAATGTAAATAGAGAAACTTTTCAGATTCAAAGCAAAAAAGCGGGGCAGACTTGGGCATTCGATATCATTGTACTTTTTAATTCTGAACCCTATATTTTTACTCAGGGTCTAATTCATACCTCTGATCCAGGGCAATACGGAGTGAACAAAAGCGATGAAACTGTAATAATAAAAAAAGAACTGACGAAGCATAATCAGAAGAATAATAAAAATAAGGAATTATGGGGTCTGGTTGATGGCGTTGGGTTTACAGAAAATAAACCAAACACCATTGACAAAATGTTAGCGGAGTTCGATTGTTTTATCCAACTAAAAACACTTTATAAGGCGGGACTGCAACTACATCGTTTGGGAATTGTTAATATTAAAGCAATTCGGTTCGATATGAATTATTATTCAGAAGGACACGCGATGCAAATGTTTGAAAAATACGGCAGTCAGGATATTCGAGCAATATATGACAATGCTATACCAGAAGGCAAAGAAATCAAGGCGGGGCATGCTTGGCTGTATATTGATCAGTAGTCACCATTTCTTCTACCAGTAAATCAATTTCTGATACTAAGCTACTTATTTTTTTCTTTTCCGCAACTTGGTGGCCATTTTGGCATAATTGACTTATTTTTAAATGCGTTATTTCTGATGCTGAAAATGTTGGAATAAAAAGGCGGTTTATAATGCTTGGGGTTATTTGCGTAGCTACCATATAACTCTCAATAGCATGCCGATATAATGTAGAACTAAGAATTCCGCATAGATAATATGCTTCGGTTTTATTTTCTAATCCTATGAATATGATTTTTTCATTTGGTATAACATTGTGAATACCGAGAAAACTATCATTAGCATACTCAATTACTGCGGGTGTAAATTGCTTAGATATATAGCGCCATGCGACCTTGTAAGGAGCAAATGTATATTCGCCAATTCTCTGTAATGTATAATAATATTTGTCGCGAATATGTTTATCGAAGCTAGTAAAACCCTTCCTTTTTTTTAATTCGCAAGCGAATTCTTCAAAATACGCTTTTGTTTTGGGAAACTTGGAGAGCTCGTTTTTTTTAACAGGATACATTTTTGTTTTTTCAGTATGTGGTAAAATAATATATTTCGAATAATTATATGCCCAAAATCTCAATTCATTACCCGTTAAGAAAGGGTAGATAAATTCTTTTTCGACTAACCTAGTTACATTTTTAACTTTATTTTTTGCTCTACCAATGATGTTTGAAATTTCAAGTAAATCGCCTTGAGCATCTTTCACGTCTATCCAAAAAATTGCATTTGCCCCACCAGTGAAAACACCAGTTCTGGCTTTGTAGTCATTCTTACCAAGTACCAAGTTAACTTTATCAACTAAATCAGGAGTTACTGTAATCCAACCAGACTGGGGATTTGACTGATCAGATGGCTTAGCTTTTTTCAAAATAAAATTGAAGTATTCATCAATTTTTTCTAGTGACAAATTATTTGGAAATGTTTTCTTTTTCGTCTTTGGTTCCCAATAGTAATAATCAACAGGGAAATGGACTTGTTCACCTTTTTTGATAAACACGAGAGCTGATCTATTTACCGCACCATTGAATGGTTTAAAAGATGTTAAATCATCTACCCTGTATGGCCTCAATGGTGTTGTTGAAGGGACAATATAAAAATGCCTAAATCCCTCACCATGCTTAATTGATTTAAATAGAGTTTCTTTGACTACAAACCCAAGCTTTCCATCAACCTCGAGGTATTTATCAAGTGCTACATAGGTTAATAAAACAGAAATATCTTCCTTTATAAATCCTGCCTCCATTCCATTTGCTTTGAATAATCTGTAGTACTTCCATATATCTATGGTTTTTGTGCGATAATCGTTTGGAAGGTATTCCCAATTCACCCATGGTGGATTTCCAATAATATAATCTGCTTTGGGAAGAGACAAATCATCATAGTCCAAACTATTGCCAAATTGAAAAAGATCCTTAGGGGGGAAGGATGCGTTTATGGTATCAGCATAAAAGATGGGGATAGAAAGCTCTTCTGTTCCGAAACTTCTATATAGATAATATTGCAAAAGGTAATTAGTCTTTGCAGCTAAGACAGATACAGGATTTATGTCGATACCATAAACATTATCAAGAATAATTCCATTTTCCTCATCCCCAAATTTCTTTATCACATTAAACAGGAAAGTTCCTGAGCCACAGGATGGGTCAAGATATTTTTTTGTAGCAGGCTTGCTATCCTCCTCAGTCAACGTTGTAATTACAAATTCCGCAAGCCAATCAGGAGTGTAAAATTCTCCCATACTGTGCCTAACTTGAGAAGGAAAAATATCCTCAAATATTTCTTTTATAAAATCCATTCCTATTTTATTTAAGTAAATAGTTTCTATTTCTGCAAGAATAACATCATATGTTTCCTGAATGTTTGTAATATCAAGAAACCAATTATAGAATTCAGAACAACTGTAATTTGAAATATTCTTTTGCTTGAAATATTCGCTATCAAATACCTCATTTGATATTTGCTTGTCATCGAAAACAACTCTAAATGCCAATATCCTTAATACAAGTGTATAATATGTCTCTAAACAGTAAATCAGCCTAAAGAGATCCTCTTGGCTATTTAGCTTTATGCTATATAATGACTCAAGCTCTTTGATATTAATTTTACGTTGAGTATCAAAAACACCGTGAATGCTGGTAAATGCCGATAGCCAGGCTTGATAGTATTGTTGCCCAAATGTGTGAATTGAAGTATATAATAAATTTATGTGTTTTGGGTTGTTCATGTTATTTTTTCTCTTGTTTGTTTCGCCCATATTGTGCCAATTCTTCTTTGACCATTTGGACTGCTTTGAATGTAGTTTGTGATCGACCATAATCCCTTATTATCCGCTCAGCAACAAGTTTAGAACACAACTGGTCTGTTGAAAGATCAAAGTGTTTAGCAAACATTTTCAGCTGATCCATAGTAGGCAATCTATCGCCTCTCTCTATTTTGCTTATTAAAGTTGAGTCAATATTAGTTGAAACGGCAACCTGATGAAGGGTTTCTCCCTTGTTAGTCCTCTCATTTTTAAGAATCTGAGCAATATCATTATTTTTCATGACAAAATCCTGCAAGACAATAAATTTCTTGACACATATTGTCTAAATTAAATATAGTATTTATAATTTTAAAGGTCAAGTTAAATCTGTTTTTAAACTATATTTTTTAGAAAAGATGCCATAACAAATCGCTGCACTGGATTTTCACTCCGCTGCGCTGCGTGAAAACCAGTGAGCTCAAGCGTTATACGGCATCGGAAGGAGTTCGTGCATGGCCAAAGAAACTAAGAGCATATTGCCACCGTACTTGATGGACCTGCTGCATCCTACGCCAAGCGGTACAGCAAAGTTGATTGCCGCTTGGGATGGCTTAGGTGTGGAAGCACAAATGCAGATACTAACCACGCTGGACGAGGCCAATTTCCCTGCATATCTCGCGCAAAAAGTCCGGCACAAAGCCTTGGACAGTTCAAATGCGTATGTCAGGTATTTGGCAGCTAGAAAATTCCATTTCGGTCGTGACGATAACGAGGAAGAGAAAGCTCTTAAAGATCGAATCGAGATGGATTCCGATCCGCTTGTAAAGTATTGCTTACTTGAGAGCGAATGGAACTTCCTGGATGAGGACATTAAGAATCCAGAATTATTTTTCAATCTTACTCAGGAAGCACGATTGGCAAAGGTTCGGCAGCTTAGCGGCAGCGGAGAGACCATAGCTTCCCTCATTGCATATGCGGTAGATAACTATATTGAACAAGGGCAAGTCACAGAGACTGAGCTATATGAAATTTTGGCAGATTACATCAATAAACCGTCGTTCCGTGAACACTATGGAGAAGATCGGTGGCGAAGCCGATATGATGGCTTTGGCGAATTCATGGCAGGGAAGGATGTCGAAGCATTATGGGCTCTGGTCGCAAAGGTGCCTGAGGGTATTTCTCATGTCCTCATTGAACACTTGCCAGAACAAGCCGGACTGAGCTCAGGAATACCCGAAAACATTCTTGAGCAATTAACTCCGGGGCAGCTTGAAACGTTGCTATATCGAAGGGACGTAGTGATTAAAGATTTGAGGCGGAAGCTTTTCAAACAGCCAGCAGAACGTTTGGATAGGGTACGTAGTGCCGCAATCTCATGCAATTTTGATCTTTCATATGATGATTTCTCGGAAATCTTGGCGAAATCTGACAATGAAAGAATCGACATCCTACGCGATCTTTCGGTAATGGCAGGGGATTTGAGCCTTGTATTTTATGACGCCCTACACGATATCCTTTCTGCCGTTGATGATTCGTTGAGTGGAGCATGGGAAGACGCTGGAATGGCAGAGATAGCGTTCGAGCGAAAGGCTAAAAGCTTGACGGGATGGCAGCGGAAAAAGCAGTTGAGAGAACTACGACTTTACAGACTTGCAAGACAGGCGGTTCCGTGGAAAGCGACCGAGGAAGGATATCCACCAATAGACCAGTTAGAATTCCTTGCAAATCTATCCGTCGGTGGGGATACCTGGGCAACTTTTAAGAACTTTTCGACCGAATGGGCCAAGAGGTGGAATACTGAAAGACTCGAAAAGTTATTGCCTCGCCTCTATGAGGTTGGGGAAGAAGATATAGAGGAAACGTTTGACAATGACATAGACAACGATGACGACATCGTAGACCGAGTTGAAAAGAGAGTGGCCGATATACTTACTTCTGTATCGGCAGATGATGAGGAAAAAGGAAACTCTCCTAAGGAGGCACTTGGTAAGCTGACCATACACGCGACGGCATTTCAGGAAAGAGTGTCCGAAAGTATTGGAAATTTGAAAGGCGATATTAGCCAGTTACGGGGTATTGTGGATAGGCAAAAAGTTTTACTCTATTTGGTCATAGGACTTTTGGTTTGGCTATTGTTCGTAACGCATTGAAAGATATGACGTATAACAACAGCGTCAACTCGGACCAGCTTTTCCGCTGCGCTCCAAAGTCGGCCGGTTACGCTGAGCGTTATGAGCAATGAATCATGAAGAAACCTATCAATAAAATTAGCAAAGAGATTCTTGAAAAAGAATTTCCAATTCAAGGAAAAGTGCTGGGATGGTTCTTTCGACAAAAAGAAGTCTCAAATGGAGCATGGGAAGTTGAGGGGACTGATCAATGGGGTCGCAGGGTAAGCCGTGCAGGTAATGATCCTGATCAACTTCTAAAAGCATGCGAGCTTGCAGCGGAAGATATAAATAAAAAAATCAAGGGCACATAACAAAAGGCTCCACATGGACTGTAAGGGCCTGCGGCCCTTTCAGCCAGTGAGCCTTGGCGTTAGGCTTTCCAAGAATCTATGGAGCATCCATGAGTTCAAATAAGACAAAATACTGCTGGAGGCATAAAAGCTTGTGGCTTAGCCTGTTTGCCTACTGGCTGACATGCACAGTCGGCGCAAGCTTTGTGAAAAGTCACCAAGAAAGTGGTTGGATTATTCTCGTAATGCTCGTATTCGTGTCTATTTGCATGATAACAGAACGAGGTCAGTGGAAATTATGGCAACGTATAGGGTTCGTTCCCATTTCCTGGATTGTCGAAGCTATATTATCCCCTCTGTCTGCCTTTACTATAGGGATGTTTGTTTATGCGAGTGGCCAACAACACTTGGTTAACCGTGTAGTGACTCTTTTTGCCAGTATTCCGATGGTTTTCATCGCCATGAGACACTCTTATTTGTTTGTGAGGCCAGTGGATGGGCCAGAACATTCCGACAAATAACCGTTGAACAATGTTTAAAAATTATTCTGTTTTTCAGGAGGTTAAAGATGCCAAAGGAGATTATATGTCCTGCCTGCGGCAACAGGGGTGAGGCTTCAATAGATGAAGATAGTGCATTTGAAGTAAGAGGCCAGTTTCAAGGTAAGACTGTTCGGAAGTGTAACAAATGTGGGGCAGGTCTTTTCATAGGGCTATTTTCGGGAGGCCTGTTTGGAAAACCTAAACTCATACCAAACGATTTTTGGGCACGGATGCAAGAAACCTGGGAACGAGAATTTGGGTCGGAAGAATGAGCTTGAGGATCATTTAAAGCCTAACAAGTCGCTGGAGAATCGACGGGAAACCGCTGACGCGTTTCCCGCGTCTCAGCTCAAGCGTTGGCACTGAATCGAATATCATGTCTGACAAAGAAAAAACACTGATACTCCAAGGAACCCCGATCTCGCCGGGGCTAGCGGAGGGCATTATCCATGTCCACCGCAACATACTTGGCCCAATAGATGTCCCGTTGGACACACCGCAATACAACGTCGAAGAAGAGTTTTCACGTCTTGATGTCGCTACAGCGAAGATTTCGGATGATCTCGTCACCCTGGCGGCCCGAGTCGAAAAGGAAATCGATTCGAGACTTGCCAGCGTTTTCGGGGCTCATCAACTCATAGTAAATGACGCCTCATTGAGAACGGAATTAAGAAAAGAGATCCTGGACAACCTGGTAACCGCGAGCAGCGCCGTGAAGACGGTTTTTTTGCGATGGGAGAAACGGTTCCTATTGATGGAATCGCAGATAGCCAGAGACAAACGCGACGACATGCGGGATATTTCGATCCGCCTGTCCAATGCCCTTGTGGGGATTACGATTCACCCATTGGACGAGATCCCCCGTGGCAGTGTGCTCGCTACCACGCGTTTACTGCCGTCCGATACCATTTTTCTCGCTGACCGATCCACCTCGGCAGTGCTTCTGGAATACGGGAGTACCGGCTCTCATGCAGCTCTGTTTGCCCGCGAAATGGGCCTGCCGTGCATCTCTGGACTCTCCAATATACTGACCACAGTGCCCAATGGCGTACTGGCTCTGGTGGATGCAGACATAGGAACCATCACGATTCGACCCCAGGAGAAACAGAAACTCATCTTCCGGATAAAGGTTGATGACAACGAGCATGCCCAACACTTGGCACGACAGCATGCTCTGGGTCCTGCGGTTACAAAAGATGATGTAACGATCTCCGTACTCGCCAATGTGGGATGCAGCGATGATACAGAAAGAGCCATGTTGAACGGCGCAGAGGGAGTTGGTTTGTACCGTATGGAGCGGGCCTACCTGGGACGCGTTGTACCTCCCAATACCGATGAACTCCTCACTGAGATGCGCCAGATACTCGAAGCGGCCAAGGGCCGCAGCATCTGTGTGCGCCTTTTGGATCTCGGCACCGATAAACCTTTGCCATTCATGAACTTCTTAGCGGAAACAAATCCCTCATTAGGACGTCGAGGTATCCGTTTGCTCCGCGAGTATCCTGAGCTTCTTAAGACGAGTTTGCGGGCAATACTGGAACTTTCCCAGGAATTCGATGTACGTATTCTGGTTCCCATGGTCGCGTTGCCAGATGATGTCGCGGTGGTAAAAGAATATCTCACACAACTGGGTTCGGAATTACAGATGTCCTCTCTCCCTGAATTGGGCGCCATGATAGAAACTCCGGCCGCGGCGCTTTCGGCGCGAGAGATCGCCAGGTACGTTGACTTCCTGAGTTTCGGCACGAACGACCTAACACAGTATACATTTGCGGCTGATCGGGAGAATGCGGCGGTGGAGCAATACTTCAACGACGCTGCGGATGTGATATTCAGACTGTTAGCATTGACCCATGATGACGTACCCGATGTCCCTCTTTCCGTGTGTGGCGAACTTGCGGGGCGACCAGAGTACATTCCCAAGCTCCTGCAGTGCGGGATAAGAACGCTCAGCGTCGCTCCGCCGTTGATTCCGATAGTCAAAGAAACCATCCGGAATTCCTTGTGTACAGCACCCTTGATGGAAAACCAATGAGTGAAACATGCCAACAAGACAAATGCAGCGTACGCGGAATACCGCGCCGCTGATTTGCGACGTTAGCAAGCAAAAATGAATAAAATCAAGTTATCAAGAAAATCGAGCTTATTTCTGTCAATTCAATCGTTGGCTGTACCTTTACTTCTGGCATATGTCTGCAATACTTTATCCAACAATTTAATAGAAACGGGGTTTCCCCGATTTTGGTCACCAAAAATCCAAATCCTTGCTTCAATTGTCAGCATAATAGTTTTAGCCTTGCCCTGGGCTTTCAAAATATGGGCGGAACATGATGCAAAAAAAAGAACAGATATAGATCAAGAAGCTTATAATTCCATGATATTAATTGTTGGTTTTTCATTCACAACAATACCGTCTTTAATAGGTTTCGTTATGTTTTTAGGCGGTGCAGAAATAACGACAACATATTTGTTTGCAGCATCATCATTTATTGTTGGGATAATCTGGTTCTTCTTCTCATTTGGAACATATTTTAAAAAGGCTTGCTAACATCGGCATTCAGGTGGACACGGGCTTCGCCCGCGCCACTGATGCCGGGCGTTAGCAGAGGAGTTAACTCTCAAGAATCATGATTTTTTACCTAGATACCAGCTCCATAAACAGCCTACTCGATAGCCCAAACTTTGCCCTCCTTTCCGAGAGTATACCCAAAAGGGATATCATATATCCAAGTGTATTTAATGTCGCAGAGATTGGAGCTACTTCCGATGAACTGCGCAGATTAGAGTTGTTGAAACTGACGAAACAAATATCTGGCAATTACAGACCCTTAGCCATGCCGGGCGATCTTCTCAAGCGAGCATTGGCGAGTGTCAGGACTAGGGCAAAAGATATGAACCATTCCATGGGGCCTGAATGGGAGGGTGTCTGGATTGCCCTCAAAGATCCAGGGAGGACTAGGGGTCAAGTCTACGTTTGACTCTTGTTAAAAACGATTATGAGTCAAACGTAGACCCCATAAACACTCCGACAAACTGGGAGAATCAGAAGACATCCGTGAAATATGGACATTTAAATGCTGACCTTTTTCAAACAGATATAGCTAATTATCAAATGTCGTCACAATTTCACGGACGTTATATACAAAAACAACAGGAGGGTCAGAAGGGTCAGGGCTCAACAATCAACATTTTGCTTGATTCATTTTATCAAATGTTGATACGCGATACCTATCCTATTCATTCCCGGGTATCGGTTTTACAAACGCGTTTCTGGCTTTCATGATTCCGCGTGAAATGAAGAAGGAGGGTTTTGCGTCTTGCTTCGGCCAAAAAAAACTGCCTATAAATAACATTCAGGCTGACTTGGGCTTCCGCCAGTGCCGCCGGTTAAATCTTCAGCAAGAGGGAAATTAAAATGTCACATGATACAATGGCCAACGTTTTGATGATATCCACTGCAGTGTGCTGGACATTAGCTTATCTTTTAATAATACGACGGAGCATGAAGGATAAGGTATATGGAATGCCGATTGCCGCGTGTGCAGCAAATCTCGCATGGGAGTTTTTCTACTCGTTTATAGAACCTTTCCCGCCGCCTCAGTTGTATGTAAATATCGTCTGGTTCGCAATTGATGTGGTGATTTTCTGTCAGGTTATCACTTATGCACAATCTGATTTCCCGAAATGGCCCAGGCCGATTCTTAGTGCACTTATTGTCAGTGCACTTCCGCTTGCGTATCTCATCATCTGCTTCTCCCACCAAGCCAGGATCGTTCCTGTCTCGTCCGCGTTTGCTCAGAGTTTCATGATGTCGGCCCTTTTCATTGGGCTTCTGGTGCGACGCGGCAGCATGTCGGGACAAACCATCTACATCGGCATTCTGAAAACGATCGGAACTCTCCTGATTGCAGTGCTCCTTTACTTCGTGTACAAGGTACACCGCCAGCTGAGCATTATGACATTTCTCTACATAAGTGTTCTTGGTTTGGATATCACCTACGTCGCGCTGCTGTTTTTTCAGATTCGAAAACAGGGATACAATCCGTGGGTTCGATGGTAAATTCTGTGGTGCAGCACAATATTGGATCAGGTCTTGATTTTTTGAATCAAATGTTAAATTCCATCGAATTCATGTTTCAAGACTTTATTCCAGGATTTGAAAATTGTTTGCAATAATTAGATCGATATCATTACTCTATACGGTTTTGCTAGCTTGTTTGGTGTTTGGGCCGGCTGATATCATCGCAGAGGTAACCGGCAATCCGGACAAACCCGGCCCCTTGGAACTACAGACTATCGAGTTTGCCGACCTTCATGACAATCACCGGGGAGACCGGCGCGTTCCGATCAAGATCCATCTTCCCGTGAATAAGGGGCCATGGCCTGTAATCATCGTTTCGCACGGCGCCGGCGGCCACTGGGATGCCAACTATGCTCAGGCCCTGCACCTGGCCAGTCATGGTTACGCAGTTTTCTGTCTCGAACATATCGGGAGCAATACAGCGCGATTGAAACAGGGCTGGCGCTTCATCAGAAATCTTAAGGCCATGACAAGGGATTCGGATGAAGTGCTCAATCGGCCGACAGACATAAGCTTTGCGCTGGACTGTGCCACGATATGGAACAAGGAGCAAGGCACACTACGAGGTCTACTGGATCTCGAGCATGTCGGCGTGTTGGGCCATTCCTTCGGAGCGTATACAACACTGGTGGTTTGCGGCATGCGGCCCGCACTGGACTGGCTCACGCCATCTGTCGGGCCAGGCAAAGGCCTCGGTCCCGACCTGAGTGATCCCAGGGTCGATGCGGGAGTTGCCCTCTCTCCGCAGGGTCCGGGTGAACCATTCTTTCATGACGCAAGCTACCAGAGCCTGAATCGGCCATTGCTTGGCATCACCGGATCGAAAGACAAACAGCAAGGCGCTCCGCCTGAAAATCGACGCAGGTTCTTTGAGTTGATTCCAGCGGGAGGCAAAGTTTTTATCTGGCTGAACAATGCCGACCATACAGCGTTCTCCGATTCCAGCGGCACTGGACTGCGCTCACTTCACTCCAAATCCAGAAATGATGTACAACCGATTGTGCGCGCGTCAACCCTGCTTTTCTTTGATGCCTGGCTGAAGGGCAACAAGGAAGCTGAAGCAGCTTTGTCCGAGCATTCACTCAGGCCGCTCCTTCGAGGTGTTGTCGACGGGCTTGAGGTCCATAAAAAGTAATCTGAAAACAACAATTATCTACTGCGCAAGGATGAATACAATGCATGATTACGGAGAAAATGTAAAATTCTGGGATAAAATAGCAAAAAGGTATGATTTGATTACTATTAAGCTGTCAAGGGATTATCCAGCCCTTATTCAACGTATCGTAAATGATGTAAATGGCGCAGTAAACGTCTTGGAGGTTGCTACGGGGACCGGACTCATAGCCATGGAACTCGCAGGAAACGTTGGTAGGATTGAGGCCATAGATCTCTCTTCAAAAATGATCACGCTTGCTAAAAGCAAGATTTCTAAAGATCACCTGAATAATATACATTTCACCGTTCAGAGTGCCTATAACCTTGATTTCAAGGACGATCATTTCGATTTAGCAGTATGTTCGAATGCACTCCATTGCATGGCTGATCCCCAAAAGGCTATCTCGGAAATCCGGAGGGTTCTTAAAGATAACGGTATTTTGATAGCGCCAACCTACTGTCATGGTGTAAATTGGCGGTCTCGTCTTCTATCAAGAGCTATGAGCATAACAGGATTCAAGGTATACAACCGTTTTGGCATGGATGAATTCATTGATTTAATAAAATCGAGCGGTTTCACCATAATAAAAAAGGATGTTTCCAATGACTTTATTCCTCTTGTGTATGTGGTAGCAAAATCTGTTTAACCCTTTAAGATATCTGATGTCCGTGGGCATTCAGTGATCTGATTTCTTTCAATCAGGCATTACAATTAGGATTGATACCGGCTACAGTATGGTTGTATTAAGGACAATGTTATTCAAGTAAAAATGGAACCGGGATGAAAAGCAAAAATATTTTTAAAGCGTTCTTTCTTTCCAATCCATTCTATCGCGGCATATTGGAATTGATGCTTCTGATCGCCACAGGAATCTGCGGATTGGTTTTTTCCTGGACAATGTTCCCCATTTTTCCTGCATCACATGTTCTCGGTATCGCTTTGATTGTCCTGGCCATTGCTTTTCATTCATGGACAGAGAGAAATCATAAACAGGCTCACGAACACTCAAGGAATATCGGAAAGATAGTAAACACTGGTGTCTACGCAAAGATTCGTCATCCATTATATCTCAGTCTCATACTCCAGAATATAGGCATTGCCCTTGCCTTCGGCGTCATGATAACTTTTATTCTGGCTTTGCTGAGCATCGTCCACTGGATTTTTACATCATTGGCCGAAGAAGCCGTGTTGCTGCAGACATTCCCTGTTAAATATGTCCAGTATCGGCAAGAGGTACGATGGCGAATGATCCCGGGAATATTCTAAAGAAATCTCGGTAGCAAGCATTTATCTTTCATGATTAACATTCAAGATACCATTGGAGGGGTATTTCAAGCATGAAACGGATACTGCCGGCATTGGCACTAATTCTAACAATTGTTGTTGCAGGTTTGTTACCAACACGATCGGAATGTGCAACCCGGTCGTTTGACGATTTGAGTAAGGAACTGCAATATCTGGTTTCGGGATTTGTAAATAAAGACAAATCGGTGAGAAACTGTGTTCTGTCTGTGATGCAGGGTGATGGCTCCTTTTCCTGGTCGGGCACAGCGGGAATCGCCAACCAAGACGGCCAGGTACCTATGAGTAAAGATACTCCCATTTATATTGCCAGTATCACCAAACTGTATACTGCCACGGCAATCATGCGATTGTATGAAAATGGAGCGGTCTCCTTAGATGATCCAATGTCGAGATACCTTCCGGAAGATCTTATTGATGGCATTCATGTATATGAGGGAAAAGATTATTCCCACGAAATTACCATTAAAGATTTGTTGTCGCATACTTCTGGCATAGCAGATTACTATAGCGAGAAACCGAAAGGTGGAAAAAGCCTTTTTGAATTGATCCTGGAAGAACCGGAACGCTCGTGGACAGTAGATGAGACGATCGAAAGGGCACGAAACGACTTGAAACCAAATTTCGCGCCAGGCACGGACGCATCCTATTCGGATACAAATTTCCAGTTATTGGGAAAGGTCATCGAGGCAATAACCGGTAAGCCGCTTCACATCGTTTACCAGGATTTTTTCTTTCGTCCTCTGGGCCTCAAGCATACCTGGTTGATCGGTCGCTGCGAGCCTCAAATCTCTCCATGCGCTGCTCCAGCGGATATCTTTTATAAAAATATGCTAATTACGAATACCCGCTCGAATGAGGCCTACTGGGCCGATGGGGGCATTGTTTCTACAGCAGAAGAATGTATCGTTTTTCTGAAAGCACTCAATGATGGACGAATTATTAGGGAAGACACACTGAAGTTGATGCACAACTGGCACAAATTGCAATTTCCACTTCAATATGGATACGGCACGATGTATTTCAAGCTGCCCCGCTTCATGAACATGCTGATGAAATTTCCGCCCTTATGGGGTCATTCGGGTTCTACCGGATCATTTCTTTATTATTCCGAAGACCTGGATCTGTACATGGCAGGATCTATCAATCTGGCAGAATCAAACTCGAAACCGTTTAAACTGATGCTGAAGGTAATGAAGGTTATTCGATCTAAACGGTAGGTTTAAGACATCTCGGGTTCAGATCCTGGTTCTTGAATCAAGCGTCAAATTCCATACTGCGAGATAATACCGGGATAGGTTTTATTCCGTGTCTCGGTATCAAACCTGCTTTGAAGGCAGGTCGTAAACTGAAGTCGAAATCGAGCATTTAATAAGTGTGTCACGGATAATCTTCTCGACTTTATCCCACGATCCCCCAGCCAGCCCACTCCCGATACGGGGCATATGGATTGATGCATTGTTTTTCCGGCAGTAATCAGCCACCTTTTCCAGACCCTCTTTGATGGCCTCGTAGCGCACCGGGGGAATCTTTTTGCGTGGATGCAACCCTTTCTGCCCGATCAGATTTGCAACCGAGATATCATCTTCGACCCGCACGAACTGCACCCGGCCTAATTCAAACGGCTGTTCGCCTTCTCCCCTGAACCAGGCCTTGTAGCCTGCCTCCGGCTGGGGCCATCTCTTTGACAGGGCCAGCACAAATCCTTTGCCCCAGGCCCCGACATCATTGCAGACATGCACGATCACCTTCTGTCCTTCACCCTGTGGTCGCGTAGCATCTCCAATTGTGTATTGTATCACGAGCGCCCTACTCCTTTGCCTGAATTTGTGCCATAATGAAGCCCGAATCATAACACATCTTCATCACGATTTCACAGGGAGGATGATTTGAAACGACATTGGAATAAACTTGATTCGCTAAAGTTGTATAGAGGTAGAATCCTTAATCTCAGGCAAGACAAATACCACTTTTTGCCCAATGATATAATCCGCGATTTCACCGTGCTCGAATTCAGCGACTGGGTGAATATCATTCCGCTCACCGCTGATGACATGGTTGTAATGATCCGCCAGTACCGCCATGGAGTTGAACGCGAAACATTGGAAATTCCCGGAGGCCTGATATCACACGATGACCCTGATCCCGTCCATGCGGCTGTGCGTGAAATGATGGAAGAAACCGGATATTTTTCGGAAAATATTGTCCATCTTGGATCTGTGGAACCCAATCCTGCCGTCCAGAACAATCGATGCCACACGTTCCTTGCCCGAAATGCTTACCTTAAATCGGACCAGAATCTCGATCCGACTGAAGCTATTGAACTTGAATGCATACCAAGAAAATCAGTATATGAAATGATCCGTAACGGCACGATCACCCACGCCCTTGTAATTGCAGCCTTTACCCATCTCATGCTGCACGAAGGTCGGTAAGTATTTTCGAGGTCGAAACGCCTGAAGAATTCTTTAATGTTTTCGGCATCGAGAATGTCCCGAAAACAGGGCTAAACCCATAGGGATCCGGAATGCATGATCCCCATGGGTCAAGCAAGTATACTACTTGTTTACATTTTGCCAAAGAGTAGCGTTGGCATTCCCAAAACCCCCGCACAGCATGGCCACACCATACTTGGCTTCGGCAAAATCGGTTTTCATGATGTTGTTCAGGGTAACGATGATGCGCGCACCTGATTCCCCCAGGGGATGACCTAGAGCAAGGGCACCGCCCCAGACATTTACATTTTCAAACGGTGCATTTTCGGCAATTCCCAATTCTCGCAGCACTGCCAGAGACTGACTCCCGAAAGCTTCATTGAGTTCCCACACATCAATATCCTTTACGCTCAGGCCTGTTCGTGCTAGAAGCTTCCTGGCAGCATAGACCGGCCCGATCCCCATTACTGTCGGATCGCAGCCTGCCATAGCGCCTGCCACATATTTGAGATTGTATTCAAGCCCCAATTCATCAGCCTTGTCTCGGCTCATAAGCAGCAAGGCACATGCCCCGGCAGTAAGCGGAGATGATGTTGCCGCAGTAACGACTCCGTCTTCTTTGAAGGCGGGACTCATGGTTGCCATCTGTTCTACTGATACATTAGCCCTGATCCATTGATCGGTATCCACCATAAATTTGGTTCCATCGTCTTTCTCGCCTTCGATAGGCACAATTTCTTTTTTAAATTTACCGGCCTGAGTGGCCTCATAGGCTTTCATATGACTCCAGTAGGCCATGTTTTCCTGATCCTTTCGGATTATATTGTACTGGCTGGCCACCTTCTCAGCCGTTGCGCCCATGGGGATATCCATAGTATTGTATCTTTGTCCGAGCCGTGGAGGAAAATCCATGGAAAAAGCCATGGGGACTTTCTGCATGTCCTCTACACCTGATGCAATATAGATATCTCCTTCTCCGCACATTATTGCTCGGGCAGCGTGCTCAACAGCCGACATGCCTGAGGGACACTGCTGACCGATACCATTCGTAGCGACAGACTCGGGAAACCCCCCGGCAAGCCATGCAAGGCGGGCAATATCATTCTGCATACCAGCCTGATTAGCTGTCCCGCAATATACTGCTTCAACGTCCTCGGGTTTGACTTGAGGAGTATGTTCTAATATAATTTCATACACCTTTGTCAACAATTCGTCAGGCCTGACGTTGCGAAACCATCCCTTTTCTGCATGGGCGCGCACATTGGCAGTCCTTACACCTTCGATTATTACACAATCTTTCATGGTAATACCTCCTTTGACATCATCCATCATCATAAAATCTTAATTGTTTCTTTTTGCCATATTCTGTTATGAATGGCAATTCCATGTTCGCAATCAGACTTGTTTTCTATACATCGCCTCTATCTGAGGCTGGTATTTTTTATAAACGATCCGTCGTTTTACTTTCATCGTCGGAGTCAACTCTCCGGTCTCCTCGCTGAAAGGCCTGTCAAGAATCGTGAAATATTGTATCTGCTCAAAGCGGGCCAGAGTGTTGTTCAAATGGTCCACCTGACTCTTGATAAGCTTTTTAATCTCCGGCATTTTCACGAGTTCCTCAATTGTTTCGAACTCAATATCCCGATCTTTGGCCCAGCGGCTTATCTCCTTGAAATCAGGAATGATCAGGGCTGTCAGGTATTTTCTGGCATCACCCACAATACATACCTGATCAATAAAAGGTCGCGAGATGAGATCTACTTCTATGGGGTGTGGGGCAATATTCTTCCCACCCGAGGTCACAAAAAGTTCTTTTTTACGATCAGTAATAATAAGAAATCCATCATTATCGAACATTCCGACATCGCCGGTTCTGAACCACCCGTCTTCAGTAAACGCCTCTGCAGTTGCCTCGGGCTTTTTCCAGTACTCCTTGAATACCTGAGGACCTTTGACCAGAATTTCACCGTCAGGTGCCAGTTTTTCCTGGGTCCAGATCACAGGCCTGCCGACCGTGCCCGGTTTTATTCGCATTTTATAGAGGAGAAGGTAGTAGCTCAATATCAACTTAATGGCATTGAAAGGATTTTTGTATGGTGAAACCCCTTGCGATTGTTTGATCACCATAAGATCCAGGCCCATATCAAGAACTTTATCGTAGATAAGCTTAAGTATGGGCCCATGCTCTTTTGTGTGGAGCAGATTCGGTTCGTTAAAATTTATTACCGGACATGTCTCTGTCAAACCATAGCCTTCGTTTAGTTGAACTCCCATCGACCTAAAAAACGCACATACCTCTTTGGAAAGCTTTCCCCCTCCGGACAAGGCTATTACAAGCCTGTCCATGCCGATGATTTTCTTGATTTTACTGAACACCAGCATGTTTGCCAGTGCAAACTCAAGCAGGGCAATCGGCGATATCCTGTTGCCTGTCGCCAGGGATTCGGAATACAACCGACCTTGTTTTATAGCCCATCTAAAAAGTTTCTGATACATTCCTTTCTGTCGGGAAATATTACCCTGAATCGTATCATAGATTTTTTCAAACAATCGCGGAATGGATGTGATTATATTCGGCCGGATTTCCTTGAGATCTTTGGCTATTGTCTGGTAGTTCTGAGCAAATGCCAGAATACCACCCAGATAAAGCCCCGAAACATGATAGTCGCTTGTTCTTGCATATACATGACACAAAGGAAGATACACCAGTGATATAAGGTGCAAATCCAATTCCTTTTCGCGTTTCATTATCTGTGAATTGGCACACTGCAGCATGTTAGCCACCCAGTTTGACTGTGTCAGCACGACCCCTTTGGGTTGCCCGGTTGTGCCTGATGTATAAATTATGGTTGCAATATCCTCAGGAATCACACGCTGAATGCTGTCCTCCACGCTCTGGATATCAACCGTATCTTTCCCCAGATTCTTAATTTCAGAAAATGTATATACATTATCAGGGCGTTTGCCTTCCCAGGGACCCATTAAGATTATCTGCAAATTTTCCAATGCAGTATCGGCCTTGCTATCCTGAATAACCTGCTGTGCTTTTTCCCGGGTTGAAACGATAATTACCCGTGCCTCGCTGTCGGCAATCATGTATGCCAGATCTCGCGAAGAAATAGTGGGATAAAGCGGTACAACAACGGCCCCGCAGGCCTGGATTGCCTGATCAGCGATAATCCAGCGCGGCCTGCTTTCTGAAAATATTATAACCGTCTCACCGCGCTCAATTCCTAGATGCTTAAGCCCCCTGGACAAAGCAATAACCTCATCGCGCGCGTGTTTCCAACTTATTGATTGATAGGTATCAACAGATCGGCCTTCATTGTCATACTTGCCCATTAAAAAAGGATAGCTGTCAGCATACCTCAGGGCCTGATTATGAAAAATTCCACACAGTGTATCTGATCTATATGCCATACTTCAATCTCCTTTTCTTAACTGGAGCGCAAACTTTCATTTTCAATTCTCTTTTCGAATCTCGTCATACAAATCTCGTGCAAAATTCACAACACTTCGATTTTCTAGCATAATATAAGGGTTTGAATCGGGATCCTTAGCAAACAGGGTTTCAAGAATCTTTAGTGCTTCATCCTTCCGGCCTTTATAGGCAAGTATATCTGCTTTACCATAGAGGACATACAATTTCGATGGGTAGAAAACTTCTGCCAAATCCAGTGCATTTAAAACACTCTCAACATTTACACCGCCAAGATACATTCCCTTTTCTGCCACCCAACCCCCATTGGTGATCATTGTGGCAAGCGCCAGAGCCGGTCCATAATAATTATACAGACCGTTTTCCTGCATGCAAAAGCGCATATGATCAAGAAGTGTTGTTAAATAGCGGGCCTTGATAAAAATCGATTTATACTGGATTGATCGTGCAAGATTGAGTTGATACCAGTAGTGGGCAGGAACACTATGCCGATTGAGTGCCAGCGCTCTCTCGCCGTAGTCCTTGCCGGTGTCATAAAAATCCATTGCTTTTTCAACATGCTTCCCGATTGAAGTGTAATATTGTCCTATATCATAATTTGCACGGCTGGCCCATACCTGGGCATTTACATTATCCGGATTTTCATCGGCCATTTTGTTGAAGAGGTAAATGGCCCTTACTCCCTTCTCTAGATCCAATCTCTGGTCCCATAACGTTATGGCTTCATTCCATCGGTCCGTCCCATTCATATCCGGAACCAGTCTTCCTACCGGAAATGGAGCTGCGGATCGAATCCATTCTCCGTAGTTCTCAAGGGTGTACTCCATGTTTTCAATATTGGGCAGAGCATCAACGAGTATCTTCAGGGCAACCAAGTTATCTTTATCAATTGCAAGTGCCTTTGCAGCGTACATTTCAACTGTTTTGTAATTTTCTTGCCTGCGGTTTTTGTTTTCATGACCTTCGATGCAATACATTCGTGCAAGCCATACAAAGGGCTCTACCATGCCAGGATATTGCTTTTCCAATTGATGCAAAAGCACTTTTATTTGATCGATATCTCCATTAGCCCAACGTTTTTGCCAGAGAATCTTAACGTCGTCCCATCTGGAATCATAATCGGGCAACGGCAGCTCAATTTCCCACACAAAGGCTGATGCAATCTGGGCAAAAATACATAGTATTACAAAAACCAGAGCGGATCTTTTCAACACAGTAATTACTTTAACAAGAGGTTTTCCTCTTGTTCGATTTGATTCCCCGTCTTTATACGCATTTTGCCTCATCAAAACTCTCCCTTTATGACAATATCATTTGCAAACAAAACGTATAAAATGCCGTTAAATACATTTTTTTACAATTTAAATTTCATCAAATTAAAAATTATACCATTTTAATTTATATACTATAATATATTTACAAATAGGTTTGCAATGTTTATTTATTCGTGTATCCGCATAGTTAGTATATATTGTAGGATGTTCTAATTCATGCATGCTCGATGTGTTATTATAATGTTGTAACTGGATGACTTTTATATCTTTTGTTTGTGTATTTTATAATAAAGATGTATTTGTTCGCTAATTAGTATATAATATAAAGAAATTTCATGACTGCAATTACTTTGCTTGCAGCATGTTAATAACGAAAGGAGACATTACCATGGACTATGAAAACCTCATTCTTACCAAAGAAGAACACCTCGGGATCATCACCATCAATCATCCTCCGGCGAACGCCTTTAATTTCGCCACCCTTAATGACTTTGATCAGGCACTCGATGAGCTTGAAAATGACAAAGAAATCCGGGCTGTCGTTATTACTGGTGCAGGAGAAAAAGGATTTTCCGCCGGATTCGATGTCAGTGATGCCGCCCACCTGGAAGAATGTGGACCGAAAGGCTCTGCACTTTGGACACGGGTTGAGCGTTTTCCCAAGCCGGTTATTGCAGCGATCAACGGTTTTGCTTTCGGAGGCGGATGTGAACTGGCCCTGGCTTGCCATTTCAGAATAATGATAGATGCCCCCAAGGCCAAGATAGGTCTAACCGAGCTGAATCTTGGGATCATCCCCGGTTGGGGCGGAACCCAGAGGATGACCAGAGTGGTCGGCAAGGCAAAAGCTCTGGATCTGATTCTGTTCAGCAAACGCCTTAGTGCACCCGAGGCATTGGAAATCGGACTTATCGATAAGATTTCGCTACCCGGTGAGGCAGTAAAAGATGCACTTGATTTTGCCGGAAAACTATCGGAAAGACCACCGCTTGCAGTAGGATGTGTGCTAAAGGCAATTGCAGCTTATCTTGACGATGGGATTGACGAAGGCCTGCGAGTCGAACAGGAAGGGATTCAGTCTATCAGGAATTCCAAAGATGCCCAGGAAGGGTTTACAGCCTTTTTTGAGAAACGCAAGCCTGTTTTCACGGGTGAATGACGCATGTATTGAATAAATTGTTATTGTATGGAGGGTGTTCATGAAAATTGAAGATATCAAAAGAATTGCGGTAATCGGTTCCGGTGACATGGGCAATGGTATTGCCCAACTGGGAATTATGGCCGGCTATACTGTAGCGATGCGCGACATCGAGCAACGCTTCGTTGACAGAGGTGTCGAAAGCATCAAAAAGAGCATGGAAAAGCTGGTAAATAAGGGGAAAATATCCGAAGAAGCCAGGACTGATGCTCTGAACCGGCTGATACCCATTGTTGGTCTTGAGCCTGCAGTCAAGAACGCCGATTTCATAATCGAGGCCGTGCCGGAAATTATGGAACTTAAAAAGGAGGTTTTCGCAGACCTGGACAGACTGAGTCCTGACCATGCCATACTGGCCACTAACACCTCAAATATGAGTATTACCGAAATCTCGAAATCAACACAGAGGCCAGATAAAGTGGTGGGAATGCATTTTTTTAATCCGGCTGTTTTAATGAAACTAGTTGAGGTCATCAGAGGCGGTTTTAGCTCTGATGAAAGCATCGAGGTCACGTATGATCTCGCCAAAAAAATGAATAAGGTGCCGGTGATAGTAAAGAAGGATTCCCCCGGATTCATCTACAACCGGGTCAATGCTCCTACTGGGCTGCTTTTATCGAAAATCATGGAACTCGATCATCCTACTCCGGATCAATTCGATTCTGCTTTCAAACCATTCATGCCCATGACACCTTTCGAACTGGTAGATTACGTGGGTATAGATATAGCCTATCATGGACAGCTATACTTCGCTAAAACACTTTCGGCCGACTATGCCCCATCAGCTGCTTTTAAAGCAATGGTTGACTCCGGCAATCTGGGCAAAAAAACCGGCAAGGGTTTCTATGACTGGTCCACCGGCAGACCTGCGATCGACACTTCGAATCCGACTACAGAATTCGATCCTACCCACATGGTGGCACTACAGGTCAATGAAGCCACCAAAATTCTTGAAGAAGGTGTATGCGACGATCCCCGGGAAATCGACCTGGCAATGGCCAATGGTGGTGGAGGAGTCGGCCCCTTTACCCTGGCCAAAAGCATCGGTTATGAAACTTTGATCCAAAAATGCGAAGATCTTGCGGATAGATTCAAGGTCGAAGTATTCAGGCCAACCAAAACCATGCGTGAAGGAAATATCGAAGTCTGATATCTTTTCGGCCCGGTTTCATAAAGCCGGGCTTTCTTCTCAAAAGAGATATACGCTTGCAGATACTTGAAGACATCAAGGTCATAGATATAACCCAGTTCATTTCCGGATCACGCTGTACTCAGATTCTGGCTGATATGGGGGCACAAGTTGTCAAAATCGAACCACCGCAGGGCGATACTCTTCGTCTTATCTTCAGCCTGATTCCTGGTGCCGAACGGGACTATTCGGTATTCAATCGAAACAAATACGGCCTTGCAATTGACTGGAAAAAACCTGAAGGCCGAGAAATCATCCAAAAACTCTCGGCAAATTCAGACATTTTCATTCACAACCTTATTCCTGGAACCCTTGATAAACACCTGCTGGGATACGATCACATTAAAAAAATCAAACCCGATATTATTTATATTTCCATCTCCGGTTTTGGTTCTACAGGAACCAATCCTGAGCGAGGCGCTTTTGATATCATCGCTCAGGCCACATCAGGCCAGTTCTGGAATGACCCAGAAACACTGATGCCTCCTGCCAATTACTGGGCGGATATGATGAGCGGCGCTTACGGCGCAAATGCCGCTTTGCTTGCGCTTATTCATAAAATGCGCTCCGGTCAGGGACAGTACATAGATATTTCCATGCAGGATGTATTATATTTCAATAACTACCGTGCCATGATAAATAAAGCCATGGAACCGATTATGGAACAAGTGGAAACCACCTTGGGCAGAAAACCGGACGATGTGCTCAATTCAGAAGACCGCATGCCGTTTTATGGATTCTTTAAATCAAGTGACGGCAAGGTTGCAATTGTCGCCCTTACCCAGAGACAATGGAAAGATCTGGCCGAAATAACAGGCCATCCTGAGATGGTGAGCGACCCCAAATTTTCCAATCTTGTTGCCCAGATACATTCACATAATGAGGCTGTATCCCGGATTGAGCAGTGGACATCCGGACACACTTCACGCCAGATCGTATCGATTCTTGAAAGTAAAAAAATACCCTGCGGCATTGCCTATACCATTGATCAGGTAAATGCAGATGAAAACCTCAGGCAGCGGGGCATGTTCCAGAAGATAAACCACGATATCCATGGGGATATCGATGTGCCCGGCATACCCTATAAATTTTCAATATCTCCCGGGACCATCCGCATGCCGGCACCGCAGCTGGGCCAGCATAATCGTTTTATACTTGAAAACTGGCTCGGATATACCCCGGATGAAATCAAGTCTCTTCATGATAAACAGATCATCGTCTAATCTAAGCTAGCCCACATTTCCGCATTAAAGTTGCTATATATTTTTCAATCATACTTTTTGATCATTGATTATTTATTCAACGCTTGTAAGTCCTTTCATCAATTATTATATCTAATAAATCAAAGCACATATAATTATGGACAAGACGTTTCTTTTCCAATAATATGATTATTGATATATTTTATCATTCTCACTGCTGCACAAAAGGCGCGAAGGAAACAGTCCACAAGGAGGGTATGGATGAAACTCTATGGGCCAACTGAATTATTGGAAGATGTATTGGCTAAAGATCTCTGTATTGGATGTGGCGCATGTATTGATCTTTGCCCGTATTTCCGCTCACACCGAGGGAAAACAAGAAATTTGTTTCCCTGCACCCTATCTCAGGGAAAATGTTGGGCATACTGCCCCAAGGTTGAGGCGGATTTGGATGAACTATCCCGAGAGCTATTTGATAAATCCTATCAGGGTAACCCATTGGGGTATTACCTGGAAATGAAAATTTCCAAAGCCGGAGAAAAAGTATCTCGCGGTAATTTCCAGGCGGGAGGCACTGTAACATCGCTGATGAGTTTTGCCTTATCAAAGGGTTATCTTGATGCAGTTGTCCTTACTGACCGGGAAGGTCTTGAACCTGTGCCACGCATAGCTACAAACCTTGAAGATATTATCTCCTGTTCAACTTCCAAATATTGTGCATCACCAACCCTTGCTGCCCTTAACCAAGCGTTGAAGAACGGCCATAACCACATAGGGGTTGTTGGTACGCCCTGCCAAGTCCTGGCCCTGGCACAAATGCGATCCAACCCGTTCGGCGAAAAGAATTTCACCGATCCCACCAGTCTCGTGGTGGGATTATTCTGCACCTGGTCCATTGATTTTCAAAGATTCAAAACATTTCTTACAAAACAGATGGACATAGAAAATATAACCAAGATTGATATACCTCCCCCACCTGCCGAGATTATGGAAATTTACACCCAGGACGAAAAAATTGATATATCTCTCGATGATATCAGAAAACTCGTACCGAATACATGCAGCTATTGTATTGACATGAGTGCCGAGTTTTCCGATGTCTCGGTTGGAGTGCTTGAAGGCCGTCCTGATATGAATACTCTGATTATACGCACCGAAAGGGGCAAACATATAGTTGATGAAGCTGAGAAAGAAGGGTTCCTGCTCATTGACGACATTCCCCAGGAAAACCTTGAGCATCTTATGTGGGCAGCGGGCAATAAGAAAAAAAAGGCCTTGATGAAGGTCAAACAGGAAAAAAGGCTCAATACCACACAAGAAGGGCGCAGGGCGTATTTGAGAATCTATCCTGAGACTATCGAACAAATACTTTCATAATTGATGTGGAGGGAAAAAATGTCACATTTAATTGATACCAATCTTGTGGTTGACCATCTACTTATGGGCAATGAAGCAATTGCCCGAGGGGCTCTTGAGGCAGGCGTGAAAGTTGTTGCCGGCTACCCGGGAACGCCATCTTCTGAAATCATAGAGGGCCTGGCCAATGTAGCCAAAGATATGAATATGTATGTCGAATGGTCTGTGAATGAAAAGGTGGCCATGGAGGTTGCCGCCGCCGCATCTTTTGCCAATCTCAGGTCAATGTGTACCATGAAACAGAACGGTGTTAATGTGGCTTCTGATTTTTTGCTTCACCTTTCCGCTTCAGGCGTACGGGGAGGAATGGTTATCATTCCCTGCGACGACCCTGGGGCTCTGTCGAGCATTAATGAGGGAGAATCACGCTATTTTGCCAGGCTCGTCGAAATCCCTCTCTTAGAGCCCGGAGATTTTCAGGAAGCCAAAGATATGACCAAATGGGCATTTGAACTCTCTGAGGAACTTCGTCAGGTGGTAATGATGCGCAGTGTAACACGGCTTTCGCATGCCAGCGGTACGGTAAGATATGATTCCCTTCCCCGTCATGAAGTCAATGCCGAGTTTGTGTACCAGGGATTCCTGCTCGACCAGATGGAAGGTATCGTAATCACCGCGCCGGTCGGATTTAAACATACCCAGCAACAGGAAAAGATCAAGAAAGCTCGAGAAATCTTTGAAAATTCACCGTTTAACATTTATACCGGCCCTGAAAAACCTGACCTTCTGATCATTACAAGCAGTGCCTGCACTCTATACAGCAGAGAAGCCATCGATGTGCTCAATCTTGAAGATCGAGTCGGCCTCCTTAAACTCGGCACCACTTGGCCTCTTCCGCCGAATCTGTTGAAAAAACATCTGGCAATGGCTGACAATATCCTTATTGTCGAGGAAGTTTTACCCTTCCTGGAAGAAAACGTAAAAGTCCTTGCTGCCGAGGTGGCTCATGAGATCGGGATCAAGACGTTTTATGGCAAGAACGATGCGTCGCTTCCCATGACCGGTGAATTGAATCCTGATCTGGTAATAAACGCTATAGCAAAAATAATGGGCATTGATTACCAGGCCAAATCTGAAGATTACGCCGCAAAAGCACAGGCATCCGTACTTTCAGGAGCGCCACAGCGGGATCTAACATTCTGTCCCGGATGCCCCCACAGGGCATCATTCTGGAGTATACACAACGCGCTTGAGCTGGATGGCCGTAAAGGATTTGTGTGCGGAGATATCGGTTGCTACACCATGGCGATACTTCCCACTGGTTTTGAATCCTTGAAGACCTGTCATTCCATGGGTTCGGGCAGCGGCCTTGCAAGCGGCTTTGGCAAACTAGGACAATTTGGGTTTGATCAGCCGATTCTGGCAGTATGTGGCGACTCTACCTTCTTCCACTCTGCAATCCCTGCTCTGGTCAATGCCAGACATCATAATTCCAATTTCACCCTGGTACTGCTTGACAACAGTGGAACTGCCATGACCGGGTTCCAGCCCCATCCGGGTCTTGAGATCAACGCCCTTGGCCAGAAAGTGCCCGGCCTCGACATTGCCGAAATATGCAGAGCAATGGGTGCCCGAGTAGAAATACGCGATCCTTTCGAACTGGAAGAAACCCGCAAGACCCTGAATGATCTGATTGAAGATACGCAAGAAGGGCTCAAAGTTCTTATTTTAAGTCAGAAATGTGCTCTAAGCCCTGAAAAAAAATCTGCCAAGAAGTATGAGATGTCCATTGATGAAAGTATATGCATTGGTGAAAACTGCGGCTGCAACCGCGTCTGCACCCGCATATTCAGGTGTCCCGGTCTGACATGGGACAAGACAAAAGGTGTGACCAGGCTTGACGAAGTGCTCTGTATCGGTTGTGGGGTATGTGCTGATATATGCCCCGCTAAAGCCATTACCCGAAAGGAGGCAGCATAAACAATGACAGCCAAACAATTGACAAAAGATCCATATAATATAATCATTACCGGTGTGGGTGGACAGGGGAATGTCATGGCATCAAGAGTTCTGGCAAGCATGCTGGTAAATAACGGTTATGTTGTCACAATCGGTGAAACATTCGGGGCATCACAGCGAGGCGGTTCTGTTATGAGCCACCTCAGAGTTTCCAATCGCGGAAGCTGGAGCCCACAGATTCCGAAGGGAAAAGCCGATGTCGTGGTGGCTTTGGAACCGTCCGAAGCAATCCGTGTTCTATGTGATTATGGCAATCCACAAGTAAAAATGCTGAGCAATACCAGGCCGATTCATCCGGTAGGTGTTATTGCCGGTGAACTGGACTACCCTTCAATGGAAGAAACCAGGAAATCGGCCGATGATCTGGCTGCAGAAGTATGGTTTATTGATGCGACCGATCAGGCCGTAAAACTTGGCAATCCTATTCTTGGAAACATTATCATGCTTGGGGCGTTATCCGCACTCGGCGACCTTCCGGTGAGCATACAGGACTTCAAAGATGTAATCCAAAAAAGCATTTCCGAGAATACACATGATATAAACCTTGCGGCATTTGACCTGGGAGAGAAGCTTATTCAACAATAATGTTATTCAGGAAAAACGGCATATCCAAACATGCCCCGAAAATTTAAGACTGATAGAATGAGTTTGTCTATTGATAAAAAGTTGACCAATCTGGCGCTCCAACGCCAGGTATACTGTTTATTACTGTAGAACCAGTAAAAGCTGATCGATGAAATGGTTTTGACCTGCCAAAACCAACTCGTCATCATTGAGTAATATGTCTTCAGCTCCCGGATTCAGGATCAGGTCAGTTCCACGCCTGATTGCCATAATACTGACATGATATTTTTTTCTCATCTGAATCTCTTCGATCTTTTTCCCGGCAAATGGTGAATGCGCATATAGCCGTACGGTCAAGATCCTGAAATCCGGCAAATTGATTGCAAGGTCACAAACCGCGGCAGATTCAATTGATGGGCTTCTGAACATTTGATATCCACCGGAACGCAGTTTGGAAGTCAATCTCTGGATATCCTCCGACGGCTTAAGGTATTTCGTAAGAACACGTGAAAAAATTTCAATTGAGGTTTCAAATTCCTCCGGCACCACCTCATTTGCTCCCAGTTGATACAAAGGATTCACTTCCTGAACATAGCGGGTACGCACGATCAGGTAAACGTTTGGATTCAAATTTCTGGCAAGCGCTGTGATTTTTCTTACAGAAGAAACATCCGGAACAGTTATGACGACAATCCTGGCATCATGAATATCACAAACTTCCAGGATAGCTTCCTGGGTTGCATCACCGTAATAGATCGGCCTGCCCATGGCCTGCTCCTTATGAACGGTATCCGGATTCAATTCAATAATTATATGGGGAATTTCAGCTTCCTTGGCAGCTTCCGCGATATTTTTGCCATTGACGCCGAACCCAATGATAATAAGATGGTCTTTTAGGTGTTTTTTTGGCGAGAGCTCTTCCTGTAATCGAAACAGGCCGCGTTTAAGTCCTGGAAAAATATGATGGGCTGCCATGATATCTGCCACCTTTGGTGCCAAGGTGATCATGAATGGTGTCATTGCCATTGTGATCAGTGTAACTTCAAGGAAAATCTGATAAGTTGTACTTGTCAGCAGACCATATTCCGTGCCGACTTTTGACAGCACAAATGAGAATTCACCAATCTGTGCCAAAGCAAACCCTGCAAGTATCATAATTCTAGGTGGGTAACCGAGCAGCATTGAGGCAACAGATCCGGTTAATGTTTTTAATACGATGACTCCAAGTGCAATCAGGAGAATGACCCCGGGGTGTTGAAGAAAAAAGGATATATCCAGCAGCATGCCAATGGAAATAAAGAAAAAGCTCACAAAGAGATCTCTGAATGGAAGAATTCTTCCTAAAGCCTCATGCGAGTATTCAGACTCAGATATGATTAATCCCGCCAGAAAAGCTCCCAATGCCAGAGAAAGGCCAAGAAAATATGTTATCCCGGCAATAGAAAAGCATATGAGAACAATGCTCAACAGAAACAGTTCCCGACTGCGTGTCCTAGCCACATAATAAAGCAACTTGGGAACCAACCATTTATAACAGAGAAATATAAAAACAATCAGGGCCGATCCTTTAATAATAAGATGGGTTGGAATTTGATCAACCCCTGATACTCCTGTAAGAAAGGGAATGCATATCATCATCGGTACCACGACAATATCCTGGAATATCAAAACAGCAAGGGTAATGCGTCCGTATGCACTGTCAATTTCAGCTCTTTCCTGTAAAAGCTTTAAAACAATCGCCGTGCTGCTCAAAGCGACAAGAAACCCTATAAAAAGCGAATTACCATATGAAAGACCGATAAATCTGCAAATACCAAAAACTATTCCAATCGTAAGGATTACCTGAATCGCACCGCCCAGCAGGACAGATCGCTTAATCTGCAATAGATTTTTCAAGGAAAACTCAATACCAATTGTAAAAAGCAACAGGATTACACCAAATTCAGCCAGCATTTCAACATCATGAGGAGCACTGATGAGACCAAGACCTCCTGGTCCGGCTATAATTCCTGTCAGAAGAAAGCCTAGAATTGTCGGCATACGGATTCGTAAAAATACAAACAGGACAGCAACAGCCAGTCCCAGGATTATAATTATTTCAGCTAGTAGCGAACCATGCATTTTTCAATATCTTCTCAAATGGATAGGTAAGTATTACTTGATGTGATGCTCCAATATATCAATACAATTATTTGATACACTATGCCGTAAATAACATGTTTTGTTAAATCCTTCCATAACAACTCTTAAAAAACGACCTTTTTCGCTTGTAGTCTTATATGTCACAATTTATAATATAGCTTCAAAAATTATTATTCACAAGAGAGGAGGAACTTGGATGGCTGAAGATAAAAAGCTCGTCGGGACAGTCACACATTTCTTTGGAAAGATAAACGTTGCCGGAATCCAGCTGGTGGAAGAACTCAAAGTCGGTGATACAATCTCAATTGAAGGTGCCACATCCAATTTTGAGGAAACCATAGAATCAATGCAGATCGATAATAACAGTGTTCCTGAAGCCAAGTCCGGAGACCTCATCGGCATCAAAGTAAAAGAAAAAGCCAGGGTTGGAGATAAGGTCTATATAGCAAGCTAGTAGCAGCATTAGGCTAATCCCGGATACAGCACAATACGTTAGTCTGAGAATAAGAAATCCAATGTCAGCTGCTATCTATCCTGATCTGCCGCGGGCAGCGGTTGGCGCGGTTGTTATCAAAAATAATAATATTCTGCTGGTAAAACGCAAATCTGAACCCGACAAAAATCTATGGGCCATACCGGGAGGAAAGATCAAACTTGGAGAAACTCTGCAGAATGCTGCCCAAAGAGAAGTTTTGGAAGAAACAGGTGTTTCTATCAAGGCACAGGGCCCTATTTTTGCGTTCGATGTCATTGAGCGTGATACTGCCGGCAAGGTCCGCATCCATTATGTAATTGTAGATGTTCTGGCTGAATATATCGGTGGTGAACCAGCAGCATCGGATGATGCGGCAGAAGCACGTTTTTTTTCTTCCGATGAGTGCAAAAAACTCCCACTGAGCCAGAACACAGAACACTTCCTCAATGCAATCCAATTCATTTAAAAAAAAAGTGAGCGAGCCTAACCAGTGCATGTATATGTTTATTCAGTCTGCACCTGCTCTACTTTCTGCTCAACCTCCACTGTAACCTTTACTGAAGGACTCTGTCCGTTCTTAAAACGCATTTCAGATGGCAGGATTATCTTGGTATCAAAAGTTTCTGTTTGTGTAATCGTGGCAAGGTCAACAGGTTCGGATTTTAATGTCCTAGTATTTTTAACAATTTTATATGGACCGAGCACGCTAATTTTTTCCGGACTGATGGTGATACTCTTCAGAACCAGCTGTGGGGGCAATGCCCCGGTTGTTTTCGGTTCAAGCTTTGCATCAATTGTGTAAAGCCTGTATGCATTGATCTGGATCTTTTCCGGTTGAAAATTCACAACAGAAAGATTTGAGGGGATCCTGATCATATCTCTGGTCAGAATGATATCTTGTCTACCTTCCTGCAAAACAGACAAATCGACTGATATTTTCAGAGTTACCGGTTCAAAAAGATCAAATGCCTGAGGTGATCCCATAAGAGTGACGGTCGCTTCTTTACTGCGATTTTCCTCGATTCCCCATTCCTGTGATGAAATTTTGCGATATTCTATAGGCACAACGTAGTCGCGTTGTACCGATTCCTTCTGGTAGCCGAAAACAGCCCAAAGGCCGATGGCTAATAAAACGGCAACTGCTTTTTCCGCCGTATTCCTTCTGACCCAGTGGGATACAATCTTTTTCCTCGGAGCAGGCAATTTCTCTTCATAAAATTGCCTCAAAATTGAATTGAGTTCGGTCGGGTTGGTCACCACTCTGATTTTCCCTTCTCTGGCAACAGAGATTGTACCGCGTTCTTCAGAAATCACGATACACAATGAATCGGATCGTTCTGAAAGGCCAATGGCTGCAGTATGGCGCAGGCCAAACCTGCCGAATTTCTTGGTATCTAAGGATAATGGAAGGTGACAACCAAATTTAATTACGTGGCTCTTGTCGATTATAACCGCTCCATCATGACCGATCGAGTGGGTATCGAAAATACTGGCTAATAAAGGCTGGCTCAGCTCACCATTCAAATTATAGCCGCCTTTCAGGTGCCGGTCCAATGGTTCACTGCCCGGAATCACTATCAGGGCTCCGATTCGTTTTGAAGCAAACTCGGCAACACTCTCAACGAGAATTTTAATGTCATCGTTAAGGTAAATCCGCTCTCCCTTGGAAAAGGGCTTCCGGAGAGAACGCCACAGCGCTATTCGCTCAAAAAACCTGCGGATATCCTCTTGAAAAATAACCACAAGAACAATCACGAGAATGGCAAAAAAGCCCTGCAGAACCATCGAGGTGAGATACAGATGAAAGATTCTGGCTATGATGTATACAACACCGAGCAGACTTATACCGACAAACACAAAACGGGAAGCAGTCCTTTTAAACCAGATCAGCAGAATGTAGATGAGGGTGGCAATAATGAGGATGTCCAACATATCCTGGATGCGCAAGCTCTGAAAAACCGTATACAAGACATCCATACTTTATTATTTTATGCCTCTCTATCCTTTTCTATCCCACATCTGCACAAGATAATCTTTATAATCTTCAAATAATTGTGCCTGCTCTTCAACAAGCTTTTCGGCATCTTCGGAACTCATATTTAAACTTTTATTCACAAATGAGGCAACACGTCCATAATACAATGGCACCATCAAATCAATCAATTTGTTTCTATTTTGGGGCCAGGCATGAAATGTGGCTGCCAATTCATACAGGATCTTTACCCAGACCTCGATTGGGAAGAAAAATTCATCTCTTTCAATTTCCGAAAATTTCTTTATTTCTTGGAAGCATCCCTCGGAAAAGACTTCGCTCCACAGAGATCCAAACTGTTGGAACCCTATCTTGAAATTTTCGATTAGGGCATCAAGATTCACTTTTACCGGTTCAGGTTCAATAAAGCCCTTAATGCCGAAGGTTTCAACCGGTTCGCTGTCTTTGATGGATTTCCAGTGTACTTCATAGAGTTCCATAAGATAAAACAGGGTCCATAAGACCTGCCTGAACATGGGGCCAAGCTGCATTGATGGGTCTTTCACATCATGTACCTTCACTCCCAAATTTGACTGGCATATTTTGAAACCATTGTTTATCGCAGATGTTGTCATCCATATATCTATACCGAACCGGGCCACATCTGTTTGCCAAACATCCTGTTCTGTATAGAATTTCGCGAGATCAAGAGAAAAGGCGAAATCTCCTCCGATAGGCTGTCTGATTCTTTTCCCATAGAGAGCCCTTGTCAAATTATAAACAATATTATTGGTGATCGTTCCATCATATTTGTGACGCATGTAAACCGGAGCAACAAAGTGGTAGCCTTTTTCCAGAACGGGATCGAGAAGGTGTTTAACCCACTGTGAGGTTATACTTCTTAGATCCGAGTCAACCACGGCGCATGCCTTGACCTTCAGTCGCAAAGAACTCTCAAAAATAGAACGCAACGCGGTACCTTTTCCGGCGGGTCCACGATAGATCGAAACAATCTTTTCCTGCCATGGTTTAATTTGAAATTCCTTGGCCACCTCGCGGGTATCATCTGTCGATCCCCCGTCTGCAACTACAATAACACTCCTTTTGTCCTTATAATACTCGGCCAATCCATGGGTTACCATTTGGATAACATGAGCAATGGTAGACTCGTTATTGTAACACGGAATGCCGATCAGGATATCGGCTGTTTCGATTTCCTCTATTCGTTTGGCCGTATAGAGTCTTACTGCAGTATCATAATGGCTCATGACGGAACCTCCTTAAAAAGAACCTTTGTATTAACCTGCAACGCATTACTTATAGTAACCCTCATGCTGCAAAAATCAAACAGACAGATGTTGCCTTGTTAGTTTGCTTTATTGAACCCGTTCGACACTACTCGGCGTCATATTTGAAATCTGATTCTAATTGTTTTAGCTAATATCTGATAATTTTATAATAAAAATCATCTCATCATTTCATTGCTTTTGCAGGTTATTATAGACTTGGAAAGCAAGTCAGAGTATACATAATGACTGCAAAGCATACTTTATAATATCATGAAGACAATACGGAATATTAATGGATGTATATATCCAGAGTTAATATTTTCGGCAAAGCATTTTGAAAATATCAAGCCCTTCTTATTATAATTTATTAACATGAAAAAGCTGATTAAACCGATCATCATTGGGATTGTAATAATAATTGGACTGATAGCTCTTTTGATAACGAGCGCCCACATATACCTGCAAACTGATCATGCTCAAAAACACATCCAGGCAAAAATCAACGAAATGATTCCTGGGACTATATCTTGGGAAACCTCTCAATTTTCAATACTGAAATGTGTTTTTGAACTAAAAAATGTCGCCTTGAAAGATATTTCCCATGAAACTATAGCTGGAATTGAAAAACTTTCAGTTAAAATTTCAAGACTTTCTTTTTTCAAAGGAGAGCTTGTTTTTACATTATTGATTCTTGAAAAGCCATGGGCTGCAATCCGGGTCGACAACGATGGTAGTGTCAATTTTTTACAAACGATCACGAAAGGACAATCCGGGCAGCAAAAATCATCCGTATCGTCAAATTCGAATGGTTCGCACGCTTTTCCGATCAACATAATTGTAAAAAAGTTTTCCTGTTTTAACGGCAGTGTTCTTTTTGATATGGATTCTCAAGAAATCAATGTTGTCCTGGAGCAGATCGAAATCAAAGCCGAAGCAAACCTTCATGAACAATCAGGGAATTTATCCATAGAGATAGGAAAAGGACATGTAAAGAGTAAACAAATCCAAACAGGACTAGACCAATTTACCTTGCAAGCAGCAATTAAAGAGGGCCGGATCGAGCACCTGCTGCTTAGAGCAAACAATAGACATTCCCAGTTGAGGCTTTCCGGCACTATTCATGAGACATTCACGCAGCCGGCATTAGACCTCGATCTGAATCTGATGATTTCACTTGATGAAGCCAGGAAAGATTTCAACCTATCAACAAATCTATCCGGTCAGGTTGTGGCCCGAATCACGGCCCTGGGTTCAATCAATAATCCTGAACTGAAACTCGATCTTCAATATGGTGGTGGGTTCATATCAAAATATCTACTCAAAAGCATTGATCTCGAATGCCGACTTAAGGATCGAATCCTGACTGTCAATCAGGCACAGGCAGTCCTTTATTCGGGACACATCAGCCTGCAGGGAGAAGCAAACCTGAAAAAAGCATTCAGCCAGGGGTTCCTGGGTTCCGTAAGAGATTTGGATGCAATTACCTACCAGGCCTCTCTTGATCTAGAGGGAATAAAACTCGAAAAGATGATAGTAGAAAATCAAAATATTGGAGGTACCCTGGAATCCAAGTTAAATATCGTTGGTAAAGGTATCTCCTCAAAAACACTTGCTCTCAAAAGTGATCTTTCTGTAATTCTGCGCCATCTCAAAACAACATTTATCAATAAACCTGTCGATCTCCATATCTATTCCGAGGCAAGAATAAACCAGGGGATAGCAGACGTATCCCTGCTTGAAGCCGGAATCGGTAAAAATACCCTTACAGCACATGGCTCGTATGATCTTTTTTCTCAGGCATTATCGGCGGTTTTGAAAGTGGATGCCCCTTCTCCGGGTGATTTCCTGCCGGATTTTCGCCCGCAGGATGTGCGCGGCACACTTGAGATGGAAGCCAGCATCTCAGGATCCTTACAGGCTCCGGTTATTTCAACCGTTATTACCGGAGAAAAGTTTGGCATACTGGATATCAATCTTGGCAATGTCGAACTACATGCAAACCTGGATAAAAGCGGAGTAATGAACATCCCTCGATTTGTCATTGCCAATCAGGGATCTTTCATCCGAGGCCTTGGTTCGATCAAACTCTTCGAAGGTCCCTGGAGACTTGATCGGGTTTTCCCGATTAATCTTTCAGCCCAGTTACAGGATGTGCAACCCCAGGTCTTTATTGAAAACATATTCACCTCCGGCACATTGGACGGCAACATGCGAATCAACGGCAGCCTCAAATCATTACAGGCTTTTCTCTCATTGCAGGGAATAAATCTGGCTGCCAGAGGCGTTCGTATCGGCGATATCTCCATGGACATGCAATTAAGGGATGGAACACTGTCAATTATAAATACGAACATACGCAACCGCAAATCAAGACTTGATGTATCTGGTTCTATACAACTCTTTGAAAAAAATGCCTTTAAGGTCCTCAATGATCCGCTTGTGCGCATCGATCTTAAAGGGGATTCGCTCTTTCTTGAGGATTTTCTGGATGAATTCAGCGGCAAGTTTTCTCTGGGTGCACATGTAACCGGCAAGCTGAAAAATCCCCAGGGAGTAATAACCCTTGTTGGAACCGAGCTTGATTTGGGTGTTCAAAAAATAGCCGGACTTACGCTTAATTCATATTTAAAAGAAAAAAGATTTTTACTTGAAAATCTTCAAATCAGTATGGCTCCTGATGAAAAGATTACCTGTGCAGGCTGGTTATCCTTCCAGAAAACCTTTCAGGTTTCGATCATATCAAATGAGATCTCACTGCATCATATTGACAAAATTCGCGATCAGGGAGTTGCCGAAGGCAAATTCCTGCTGGACTTCTCGGGAAAAGGTTCCCTGGAAAATCCCCAAGTCAACGGCACGGTATTACTCAATAATCTACGTATCAAAGGCAAAGAGTTCAGCGATACCCGCATTCAAGTTGAACTCCATGACAAAATCGCCCGCATTTGGGGAAAATTGAATTTTGTTTTTGAAGGACTGTACAATCTTAGCAGTAACGAATTCTCCGCCAACGCGTATTTTGATCAGACTGTTCTCAGCCCGTATTTTAAACTGGCGAAACTCTCTGCTCTTGATGGAAAAATGAGTGGCAAGATTGAATTAAGCGGTAACACGCAAGACCTTGAAACAACCAGTGCCTCGATCGATATCTCGTCACTGCGTCTCTTTTCACAGGAAAAGGATCTTATTCGCACCGAAAATGTTTCCATTTCATTGAAAAACAAAGCCTTCTCAGCACTACCCTTTGATCTTGTTATACTCGATTCAGGAATTGTCAATATATCCGGTTCAGGTGAAATTGGCGGCCAACTCAGTCTAAAAGCCAACGGCAATATTCCTTTACAAGTGTTCGGCTATTTTATTAAAGATATATCGGATATAACCGGCAACCTCTTTGTCACAGCCGACATTGCAGGAACTCTTGAAACCCCCGATGTGCAAGCCAACATTAAGCTGGACAAAGCAGGATTCACGCTTCCCTATACCCAGCAGAAGCTCCATAACGTGACCGGACCTATCCACATCACATCGCATGTGATTGATATTGATCAACTCAAGGGTCAAATTGATACGGGCCGTTTTTCTCTGGCAGGCAAAATATTTCTTAAAGATTTTAAACCGGCGGAGATACAGCTCACACTCAATGCGGACACTATACCTGTTAAAATACCGGACACTTTGGATATGCTGGTTAATGCTGACCTTAAAATGCAAGGGACGCAGGACAAATCATCTATTACAGGACAAATCGTCATTATTGAAGGGACCTATTATAAAGATGTCGATCTGAGCCTCCTCCAAGGTGTCGTAAAAAGAAAGCGCGAAGTGCCTTTGTCCCGCCGGAAGATCAGAGAGCCCTACCTCAAAAACATGAGCATTGACATTGCCCTTAAACGCAGACACCCTTTTGTTATCGATAATAATCTGGCCCAGATGGATATAAGCCCTGACCTTTCCATTACCGGCAAATTCAACCAGCCTCTTATCAGCGGTCGCGCCAAGGTTGAATCTGGTACTGTCACCTACAGAAATAAAACATTCACGATAACGAAAGGCACCCTCGATTTTATCAATCCCAATAAAATCGAACCCGTTATTGATATTACAAGTGAAGTCCAGATTCGAAATTGGTTGGTGTATTTAGCAGCTTCGGGTACACCTGATCAGCTGGCCATTAAATTAAGCTCCGACCCCGTAGAAGAGTCCGAGGATATCTTGTCTCTTCTGCTGTTCGGGAAAACCACGCGCGAATTGATTAAGGCCGATGGAGGTGTTTCACTATCTGCCTCACAGATGCTAACCGAACTCATCGCAAACGCGTTCAGCGAGGATATCAGAAGGACTACTGGCCTCGATATCCTGGAAGTTGAACAGGGATCTGATGAAAATGATACTACATCAGACCGGATCAAAGTGACTATCGGCAAAGATCTGTCCAGGAGGTTGAGAGTAAAATACGCTATGGAATCCAAAAACAGCGAAATGATTCAGCGTGCCATTGCTGAATATAAACTTTATGAGAATATCATGATCAGCGGATTTGAAGACAGCAGCGGGATTTTCGGTGCAGAAATACAATACAGATTGGAATTCCGGTAGGCGCAAGGTGTTTTTCATGCAAACATATACGATACCCAATAAAATCATTTGCAGTGTTTATGCCTTGATTCTATTCTTGGCTTGTTTCTCATCAGTTTATGCAAATAGCGATCAGGATGGGCTTGAAAATGACTCCGCTAATCAGCTGATTCATAAAATTTACATCGAAATTCTGGATGCTCATGGCCCTGAGGAACATTGGATCGACCTGGCACTAAACACCATCTATATTCAGGAGGGCCAGCTATTCTCCCCCGCTCTCCTGCAAGATTCAATCGAGGCACTAAAACTCAGCAACAAATTTCAATCCATAGATGTTGAATCACGAGAAAGACTGGGTGCAATTTCAATTGTACTACAGCTTCGTCCCTTTCGATACGTAAAGGATATCAAGGTCAGCGGCGAATTTCCCCTTTTTGAAAGGGATGTCATCGATCGTATGACTATGTACGTAGGTAGTGTTTTCAGCCGGGACGAGCTAACCGATCAGGATAATTTCTTAACCAAATTTTTTCAGAATGAGGGGTTCACTGCACCGCTGATCAAAACTACTTGGCAGGAAGATCCCCATGATGGAAACATTATTGTTTACATTGAAATCCTAAAAGGCCCGTTTATCAGGCTTAAGGAACTTGATGTCAAGGGGAATCAGGCTTTCGGTAATGCAAGAATCAAGGCAAAACTTAAAACCTGGAGAGCTTCATTGATACCAGGCTACTCAGGCCGTTTCAGAAAAGAAGACCTAATAAAAGATGTAAGAAATCTCATCAAGTTCTACCACAAAGCAGGATACCCTGAGTGTGTTGTAGACTTCACGCTAACAAAAGATCCGGAGTCAAACAGTGCTTTTATATCACTGACAATAGATGAAGGACCGTTATATAAATTCGATTTTATTAAAAATAAAAAGTTCTGCGACTACACACTCAAAAAAGATCTTTTACTTTTTCAACAAGGCAATAAAAATGATATCAATTTGAAAAAAAGCATCAAGAAAATACAAGAGCGTTATCGCAAAGCTGGATTTGCCCAAACCATCATTAAAATCGATGAGTCGATGAGCACAAAAAAATCCAGGATGGTAAGAAAGCTGCGGCTTATTATAGACGAAGGCCCCTGTTCAAAGGTTACGGGTATAGAGATTTCAGGCAATACAATTTTTACGAGCAAGAAAATACAAAAACAGATGCTGACCCGCAGATCAGGATTTATCCGCAAAGGCATCTTTATCCCGGAAACACTGGATGATGACCAGCTGGCGATAAAGGCGCTGTATGCCGGATATGGATATCTGGACACATCCGTAATCAATAATCTCGAATGGAGTCCAGACAATGAGAACGTTGCCGTTAAAATCGATATAGATGAGAGAATTCAAACACTTGTCACTTCAATTAAGATTGTCGGCGCGGCCGGCATTTCAGAGCCGGATGCTTATGATGTAATCGCCTTAAAAAAGGGGGGACCATTTCGAAAGTATATGCTGAGAAATGATGAAAATTCACTCTCCGCTCTGCTCTCGGAAAAAGGCTATCCGCATGTTAAGGTGAAAAGCGAGGTCATACTGAGTGCTGATCGCGCAAAAGCCTCTGTAATATACACGGTTGATACCGGACCCTATGTATCAACCGGCCAGGTTTACTACAGCGGAAATTTCCGGACGAAAAACAAGATCCTGGCAAACGAAATAGATACACTACCGGGAGATCCTTTCTCCCTTGCTGCATTACTCACCGCACAGCGCGACCTTCAGGACCTTGGCATTTTCAGTTCCGTGAAGATAAAACCTGTCGGTCTGAATAATAAGCAGGAAAGAGTAAATCTTTTCGTAGAAGTCGAAGAAGAGAAACCTTATTTTATTCAAGCCGGGGGCGGATACGAAACTAATAGAGGATTTTTTATTCAGACCAGGTCCGGTGACCACAACCTTTTTGGCACAAACAAAGACACATGGGTAGGTTGCGAATTAAGCCAGATAGGCTATCGCGCAGAATTTGGCATAAACGAGCCCAGATTATTCGGTTATCGCCTTTTCGCTAACTTCGGTGTATTTTCTGAAAAAAGAGAAGAGTTTAATCAGATTTTCGGGACAAGGATCATTGGTTCAAGCTTCGGTCTTTCCAAAAAAATATCGGAAAGTATGTATGCTGGAATCAGTTTTCGTTTCGACCAGCGAGACCAGTTCAGAAGCAGTGCCTTTGATCCGAATACCGATATCATCAATGCCGATGTCTACAAGCCCAGAAGCATTCTGGTATCAACACCTTCAGTCAGCTACGATACACGCGATTCTTTTATACGTCCTCGAACAGGAATGATCTCATCATTTTCCGTCGATATCTCAAACGGGATAAAGAACTCCCTCGACAATTTTTATAAATACCGTTTTGATTTGAGATACTATATAACTCCGCATCCACGCATAACATTCGCCTGCCTTGGAAGGTATGGATATATAGACTCCTACAGTTCATCCGGCATCGTCCCGGATGATCAACTCTTCTTTCTTGGTGGCACTTCCGATGTGCGGGGATTTGATGAAAACCTGCTCTATTTCGATTCCAACGGTGACCCGGTGGGTGGTCGCTCTGCCTTGATGGGCAGTTTTGAAACCCGAATCGACGTTGGACATAACTTTGAACTTGCAGCTTTTTATGACATCGGCAGTGTCCGCAATCTGTTTATCGAAACAGATCTTGAGAAATTCCGCTCATCAATAGGAGGAGGCTTGCGCTACATTACCCCTATCGGCCCAATCAGCCTGCTCTACGGTTTCAATCTTGATCCTAAGAATGGAGAAAGTAAAGGACGGCTTCATTTCTCCATAGGGTATACGTTTTAATCGATAACGACGATGCTAACCGACCTATATTTCCGGCAATCAATGCTGATAAATTATCAATTCGGCATTGGTGATTTTGATGAGAGTCTTGATACAAGTCATTAAGCAGAAAAAAAGAGGACTTCATTAAAGCCATTTCTTTCTTTTGAAAAAAACTAACAAAAATATACCGACGCTCAGCATAGCTATCCAAAGAATGGGGTATGACCAACGCCAATGCAATTCAGGCATGAATTCAAAATTCATCCCGTACACCCCGGCCATAAAGGTCAGTGGAATGAAGATAGACGCAAAAATCGTCAATACTTTCATGACTTCGTTCATTTTATTACTGATACTGGAGAGATAGGTATCAAGCATTCCCGAAATAATATCTCTGAACATCTCGATCGTATCTATGACCTGGATCGTGTGTTCATACACATCATGCAGATAGATAATGGTTGTTTCCTTTATCAGATCCGATTCCCCCCTCTCCAGGGAACTGATAACTTCCCGAAAGGGCCAGATCGCTTTTCTCAAAAACAGCATATCGTTCTTCATTGAATGAATCGTCTGCAAAATTTCCGGGCTTGGACGATCTAACAGAATTTCCTCTGTATTTTCTATCTGCTCTCCAATATCTTCAAGAATTTTGAAATAATTATCAACAACCGCATCAATGATGGCATAGGCCAGATAGTCGGCCCCCATCTTCCTGATACGCCCCTTACCGTGCCGCATTCTATCTCTGAGGATATCAAATATGTCTTTCTCGCTTTCCTGAAATGATATCACATAGTTTTGACCAAAGAATAAACTTACTTGTTCAGATGTTATCTCCCCATCTTCGTTTTCCTGATAGAGCATCTTCAAGACTACGAAAATGTACTCTCCGAAATCTTCCATTTTGGGTCGATGCCCTGTATTCAGGATATCCTCCATCAGCAGAGGATGTAGTTGAAAGTGTTTGCCGATTTTCTCAATAATTTCAGTCTGATGTATTCCGCTAATGTTGATCCAGGTTATGGTTGGAGTATCCTTGAAAGCAAAACTCTCTTCAATATTCACACTTTCCTTTTCCTCAAATTTGTCTGCATCATAATCTATAATGCTGATTTTGACCTCTTCTACCTTTTGCTCGCCTACATGGATAATTGAACCAGGGGCAAATCCGGCTTTTTGTGAAACGTTTTTCATTAACTTTACCATTATTGATCCTCCTTTTTCAGGACTGCACAAAAAAAATTAATATACATATAACCATATTCAATTCTTGGCAGCAACCTAGCTAAAATCAATCTTTTTCATTATGTTTTTGCAGCCTTACAATCAACAACTTTGACTATTACTCCAGTAAACTGTATTATTATATAATATAAAAACAATAAAACAACTAATCATCCTGTAACAATTTATGCATAAAAGCATAATACGACATAATACAAAGTATTATAGAGAAAAACAGGAGAGAGGAAAAATGTCTGATTTTGCCCAGAAACATACAAACGTCACAACGTTTCATCTTTTAACCAGGGATCACCCGAATATGCGCAAAGAATTGCGCCTACATTCCAAATGGAAAAAAGCTATCTTAGCGATTCCTCTGCTTGCATCCGAATACACCGTCTCGGAGAATCGCCCTGTATTTGAAAATATTGTTAATCAATTGCGCCATGCCACGTATCTTTCACAGATTATTTTCGGCCTGGATAGAGCGACTGAAGATGAAGCTTATCAACTTGTTGAGATTTTGGAACAACAAAAAATAAAAAACTATATCATCCAGAACAACGACGGTCCGGGTTTCTCCGCAATTTACCAGCAATTGTCTGAAGCCAGGTTTGGTCTGGATCAACCCGG